>Ga0065711_1039473_pt1 | contig 17819 bp, 12 predicted proteins | sample Hoacrofraction12_FD_59098 | JGI IMG/M metagenome (GOLD analysis project Ga0065711, IMG submission 59098) | Hoatzin crop microbial communities from Cojedes, Venezuela - Epithelial fraction 12 v2 (version 2) | ecosystem: Host-associated > Birds > Digestive system > Esophagus > Crop | place...
CACCTCTCCTGTCCTCCAGGACCTCTCAAAGATGATGGAGAGTGGCTCAGCAATGACATCCGCCAGCTCCCTCAGCACTCGTGGGTGCATTCCATCGGGGCCCATGGATTTGTGGCCATCCAGATTGCCTAAGCAATCCCTCACACAGTCCTCCTCGACCAAGGGAAAGTCATCCTCTCTGTGGGCTTCTTCTCTTAACTCCGGGGCCTGGGATTCCTGAGGGCCTGCCTTGGCACTGAAGACTGAAGCAAAGAAGGCATTCAGTAGCTCCGCCTTCTCCGCATCCTCCATCAGCAGGACACGCGCCTCATTCAGCAGCAGCCCCACATTGTCGCTAGTCTTCCTTTTACTATGGATGTAGTTGAAGAAGCCCTTCTTGTTGTTTTTGACATCCCTTGCCAGCTTCAATTCCAGGTGGTCTTTGGCCTTCCTCGTCGCATCCCTGCACGCTCTGACCACATTTCTGTACTCTTCCCAAGCAGCCTGCCCCTCTTTCCACATTCCATGGACCTTTCTCTTCCACCTGATCTCAGCTAGAAGCTCCTTGTTCAACCATGCTGGTCTCCAGCCTCCTTTGCTAGATTTCTTTCTCAGGGGGGTGCACTGCTCCTGAGCATGGAGGAACTGACGTTTAAACAGCGACCAGCTCTCTTGGACCCCCCTGCCTTCGATAGCCCTGTCCCACGGGATTCCTTCCAGTAGCTCCTTGAAGAGGTCAAAGTCAGCCCTCCTGAGGTCCAAGGTTTTGATCCTACTTATCGCCCTGCTTCCTCCACGCAGGATCCTGAACTCTACCATTTCATGGTCACTGCAGCCGCATCTACCTCCAACCTTCATGTCCTCCACCAGTCCCTCCTTGTTTGTTAATACAAGGTCCAGCAGAGAGCCTTTCCATGTTGGTTCCCCCACTACTTGCATCAGAAAGTTATCATTGATGCTCTGTAGGAACCTCCTGGATTGCGAATGCCTAGCTGTATGGTCTTCCCAGCTGATGTCAGAATGTCCTCAGATTTGAAAAACTATGCCTGGAAAAGGAACAAGAGGATTTCTCAGTGTTAGCAGAAAGACCATCTTTTGTGAATCTTAAAATACACAAACGAGATTTCTTTCCTCCAGACTTTATTAAACATCTAAAAAACCAGTTCTTCTGTCAAAATAGACTCTTATACCTGAGTACAGCAGCAACACAGTGGAGGATGTTATCAAAAGTGAGGACCGCAGTGCCTGAGCTAAGGCAGCTTTGCTTACACAGACTGTCCCTTTTGGCAAATAGGGCTGAAGCACTCCCCGACAGCAACAACAACTGCAACATCATTCTGGACAGCATTTTTCCAACTTTTTAACAGTGACATAAATGTAGACAGGTAGGTGAAGAATTCAGAGTAATGCATCTCTCTTCCATGTCACTTTTCTTCTGCTTTGTTCTGTGTTTGCTGACAGAGGTAGACAGTCATGATATTTCTGCTCTATTGTTCATAATGCTCCTGTGGAGTTGTTGCAGGCAAAACAGTCTTGAGTTGGAATTTTACTTATTTTAAACTACTTCTATCTAATATAAATATTTAATTAGTGATTCAGGTTTAAAGAAAACCAGATATAAGCAGTTAAACAAAACCATAGGGAAATACCTTTCCTCCCAGTGACCCAGGCTCAGCTTCATTCTCTGGTACAGCATGGGTTAACTAAGGAGTACAATCCTCAGGGGTGTCCTTGCCCTGTGGTGGGTGACCATTGTTCCTCTTCTGGTCTGGAGTGCCTCCTTCCAATATTGTGTCTCTATCCATGTCCACAGCAAGGTCCCCCTCCATGTTCCTTTTCCATTTCTCTTATGTCTCCTCACGTGTGCCCCATTTCTCATGACTGCTGCTCTTTCTTCAAAATGTCTAAGCTGGTGCACCAGGGGTGTTCATGTCGGGTTGAAGTTTTGGCAGTCAACAGGCTGCTCACACCTGTGTCAGACTGGGCTGGGAGCAGCTGGGGTCAGGACAGGAGATTTTCTGGCATCCTCCACACAGCTCACTCCTGAAGCACCCTGCTCCCTAAACCCTGCCATTTATGCGCAAACCAAGGATTTGCCATTCCTTCCTTCTCCCACCCCTCATTTTTCATTTCTCCAATCCTGTGGGCAACAGGACTCTCCTTAGTGCAGGGAGTGAAATTTTTGTCAAATTGTCACAAGACATTATAAGAAAGTGGAAGGAGGGAAGAGTGAAGGAATACTCCTTTAACCATTAAGATAATCAGGAAAAAAAAAGTGTCCCACTTAGGGTAAGACACAATAGGTCAACAGATAGACAAGCAGGTAGTCTCTCAAAATGAAAAATAAAAATGCCACAAATCTAGGAAGATGTGGAAAAAGAAACAATATGTTTAACAGAAAAATTAAAAACAAACAGTCCCAAATTATCCATAGTTATAGAACAACAGCTCGTGCTAAAGAGAAATGAGTGACTGTTGTTAAGTGAACACGGTGGCAGATGTATGTGTACAATCATTTTCTTTCTTTCGCTTTGAGGTTGATGTCTTATAAAATCAATGAACAAAGAACAAACAAAAATTTGCTTTTTAAGCTACATGAAAAGGTATCTTGAGCTCAAGGGTACAACACTTCCCTTTGTAGCTATAAATCTAAACAAAACAATGTAACATTTTTTATAGCACTACTCTGCTGAGTTTCTAGGGTTTTTTCCTTTTATATGGAAAAGGCTTTTGTAAAAACTACAATTCCTTTTGAGTAGGCTAAAATTCTGTAAAATATTTAGGGTGTATTTTCTTTTCTGCAGAAGACACATACAGGAATATATTTCATGTGGGTGTATGGAGACTTATACAAAGTGCTCTCATTAACACTAATGGAAGCATAAATAGCTGTGTGCCAACTCTCTCAACATATTTCAAACCAGTGCAGAATAAACATCCATGTCAAACACCAAGGGATATGCATCTAAATTCAATAAAGAGGGAAGTAAATGTTTTCCATGGCCACAGTTTGATTTATGTTAAAGTGAAGAGTGGGGTTAAACCATGCTGTGTAAGTTTGAGTTCAACTTGCCATTTCAAAGGCAAAATACTCTGAACATAAGCAAAGCTTATCATTCCAAGTCAGAGCTACAGCAGTTCTTAGAGGTTTAGTGGTGGTGGCTCTTTGATTGTTTGCTTGTTTGTCTGCTAGGTCAGATGGACTTTTGTATGTATGTGCACAGACACACACATGCACACATTTTGCTCAAAATGAGGTTTGGCCTCTGTATTCAACTAGATAGATTCACTTGGTGAAGAGCCAATTAAAAGAATGACAAATTGTAAGGGTAGATCTATTTTTAGGAGGCAGAAGAGTTCAAAATTCTAGTGTTTGGGAAATAGTGTGACCTCCAATAAGATGAAATTATTGATGCTGCTCAAGGGCGGAACAGGGATTGCAAGAATTGCCAAAGTCAGCTTTGCAGCTCTCAGAAAATGAGAGTTCTCCCCTTCCACTTGACACTTCCCATCCTGTAGGTATTGTCTCACTAAAGGAGAAACAGATTAAATTCCAACTGCTGTCAGTTCTTAGCCAGGTCTGTTGAAGAATGTGGCTTTTGAAAAGTTGTATCAATACTTCCTTTTCATTAATACCAAAGCAGGCTTAACTGTCTTTGATGTCTTCTTACCACCATCATTACAGTTTTCTACAACCAGTGAATAGTGGGCTTTATTTAAGGTCACGCTGAAATTCTGAGTTGGAATTGCAATGTATCAGGGGACTGGATTGTTCAGTGTTTATAATACTTTTTTTTTTCAGTCTTTATCGAAACCAAGTGAAAGAACGGCTTCAGTTTTCTTTCACAAACATAGACCAAGTTATTAACCTAAACCATTAGATTTCATAAGGCGAAAGTCAGCTCAAACATCTGTCTTCTGCTTGTCTGCAGGCTTAGCTTTGCTTGAGAGGAAAAAAAAGAAAAAGCTAATGAATCAGTTGTACACATGATGCTTTTGCAGACAGTGTACTACATGTACAACATTTTATATATGAACTTCTGCCATACACTGTTGATCAATGTATCACATATTTTTTGTGCATTCAACATCTAATGATAACAGGGTGAACTGGAAAATTTCTCTCTATACACTATATATATACATGGACAGGGAGTATTGCACTCAAGTTTGTGCACTCTTTTGGGAAATCAGTCTAACAAAGAGAATAAATTTAATCATCCACTGTTGTGGTATTTGTCCAGTGTTGTTGCTCAGTTATAAATCAAGTGTATCACTTCTACTGCTCTACCAATGCTAACAAACTAACAGATAAACAGCAACAGCAAAGCCCGCAGAGCAATAACAATAAAACTGTTAGTGTAAATTGTTTTCTAACCCACGTTGTGAATTCAAGCAGACATTTGTTGGTGAGTACATGTCATATGTCACATCTTACATCAATGTAGAGCTACAGGACAATCAAAAAAATACTGAAAAATGAATGACTGTCTTAAAGCCTGCATATGCTGAAAAAATCTGTAGCAAACAAATTAAATTGTTTACCTACAATGTGGTAACACATATCTCTCAACAAAAAGGAGCAAAGTAGAAATTTTAAAAGATACAGAATTTCATAGTTTTGGATAACCTATTAACACTGGACCTGAACTCTCAAAAATGTTCCCTTGGAAGGAAACAAATGATAAATTCCCTTCAGGCGAATCCTGAGACTCCAAAACCAATGAGAACAATGAAAAAATCCTGAGGATACAGGAACAAAAAAATAAATTTGAAGTAGCATTTTTGTGCATGGATCATCTTGTTAGAGTGGTAATTTGCACTTCTTCAAAATTCCCTGAGAAAGTAAAGCAAGATCCTGTCTGGATCACTTATGTTCTACATAAAATGGAAAGAAGCACCAAAGCCCAGGAAACAAATAGCTTCTTATTTCTCAGCACTAATATTCCTGTTAGAAGAAACTTAGCGGATGACTTCTCAGTTTCCAATTTTTTGTACTACTTCTAATAGCTACTCATCAGAGTTAAGCATGTCACAGAGTGCTATGTGGTGTTGGGAGCATGTCTCTGTCAGTGTGCTGGGAAAACTGATACGTGCATTCAGCACCAGTTTAGGCATCTGTGGGCTGCAGATTGTGAGTCGTAACTGTACATTTTTGATGATCTAAGAAGACAGACAAAAGTGTCTGCCTTACGTTAAACTTCTCTGCATTAATATCATATTCAGATTCTGAACCAAAGCAGAAAACTGATAGGGAACTTTCAGTGGTATTGTGACGTTTATGAAGAGCTCATAAGCATTCTAAAATACCTTGCTGAATTTCAGACTTGTGCAGTTTCATTTCTGAGGAATTATGAACTCGACTTCCTTTAAGTTATTATTTAAATTATATTCTTATTTCTTGTACAAAACTTTGAACAAAAACAGGATTGTGTACAAAAAAATGTGCTTCGAAAAAGACATAAGAGGATCACGGCTAAAGGACAACCTAAAAGGATGAGCAAATAGCTACCTATAATAATGCTGACCAAGGTTATCCACTAAATGGAAGTTAAAAATCCTCCCAACATTTTAAAGACATAAAGAAATCTGTACTTATATATGGTCTTTGGCTGAAAATTTGCTGATTTTGAAATTTACTCTTAACGCAATTAATTATATACCTGGCTGTGGGACATCAGCCCTACTTTCAGTAGTGGCTGACAACTATTTGTAAGTCAACAAAAAGAGCCTATACAAAGAGAATGGAGAATGGAGAACAGCCCACTGCACTGCAAAGCTACTTACCATGTTCCTTATGAGATAATTATGCAAGCGAATTCTAAAGCTTGTGTTCATGAATCACAGAATCACAGAATCACAGAATCACAGAATGGTAGGGGTTGGAAGGGACCTCTGTGGATCATCTGGTCCAATCCCACTGCCGAAGCAGGGTTACCTACAGCAGGCTGCACAGGACCTTGTCCAGGCAGGGTTTCAATATCTCCAGAAAAGGAGAATTAATAAGATCTCTGGGCAGCCTGTTCCAGTGCTCCGTCACCCTCAGACGGAAGAAATTCTTCCTCATGTTCAGACAGAACTTCCTGTGCCTCAGTTTGTGCCCGTTGCCCCTTGTCCTGTTGCTGGGCACCACTGAAAAGAGTCTGGTCCCTTCCTCTTGACACCCATCTTACAACATTTGTAATCATTTCTAAGGTCCCCTCTCAGCCTTCTCTTCTTCAGGCTGAACAAGCCCAGCTCCTTCAGCCTTTCCTCTTAGGAGAGATGCTCCAGTCCCCTCATCATTGTCGTAGCCCTCTGCTGGACACTGTCCAGCAGCTCTTCATCTTTCTTGAACTGGGGAGCCCAGAACTGGACAGAGTACTCCAGATGAGGCCTCACTAGGGCAGAGTAGGGGGAGAGGATATCCTCCCTCTACCTGCTGGCAACACTCTTCTTAATGCACCCCAGGATCCCATTGGTCTTCTTGGCAACAAGGGCACACTGCTGGCTCATGGTCAACTTGTCATCCACCAGGACACCCAGGTCCCTCTCTGCAGAGCTGCTCTCCAGCAGATCCGCCCCAAGCCTGTACTTATGCCTTGGGTTGTTCCTCCCCAGGTGCAGGACCCTGCACTTGCCCTTGTTGAACTTCATCAGGTTCCTCTCTGCCCAGCTTTCCAGTCTGTTTAGTCCTTGCTGCATGGCAGGCCAGCCTTCCGGTGTATCCACCACTCCTCCCAGTTTTGTGTCATCAGCAAACTTGTTGAGGGTACACTCTGTCCCTTCATCCAGGTCATTGATGAAGAACTTGAATAAGACTGGGCCCAGTACTGACCCTTTAGGAACACCACTAGCTGTAGGCCTCCAACTAGGCTCAGTGCTGTTGATGACAACCCTCTGAGCTCTGCCATGCAGCTAGTTCTCAGTCCACCTCACTGACTGCTCATCCAGCCCACACTTCCTCAGCTTCCCTAGGAGGATGTTATGGGAGACAGTGTCGAAAGCCTTGCTGAAATCTAGGTAGACAACATCCACAGCTCTCCCCTCATCTACCCAGCCAGTGACGCCATCATAGAAAGCTATCAGATTGATCAAGCATGATTTCCCCTTGGTGAATCCATGTTGACTTCTCCTGATAACCTTCTTTTCCTCCACTTGCTTGATGACGACCTCTGGAATGAGCTGCTCCATCATCTTTCTAGGGATTCAGGTGAGGCTGACCAGCCTGTAGTTCCCTGAATCCGTCTTCTTGGCCTTTTAGAGGACTGGAGTGACATTGGCTTATCTTCAGTCCTCAGGCACTTCTCCTGTCCTCCAAGACCTTTCAAAGATGATGGAGAGTGGCTCAGCAATGACATCTGCCAGCTCCCTCAGTACTTGTGGGTGCATTCCATCACGGTCCATGGATTTGTGGGCATCCAGATTGTTTAAATGGTCTCTCACACAGTCCTCCTCAACCAAGTGAAGGTCATCCTCTCTGTGGGCTTCTTCTCTTACCTCCGGGGCCTGGGATTCCTGAGGGCTGGCCTTAGCACTAATGACTGAAGCAAAGAAGGCATGCAGTAACTCTGCCTTTTCTGTATCCTCCGTCACCAGTACACCCACCTCGTTCAGCAGCAGCCCCACATTATCCCTAGTCTTCCGTTTGCTGATGATGCACTTGAAGAAGCCTTTCCTGTTGTGTTTGACAACAGCTTCAATTCCAGGTGGGCACTGGCCTTCCTCGTTTCATCCCTTCATGCTCTGACAACATTCCTCTACTCCTCCCAAGCAGCCTGCCCCTCTTTCTGTGTTCCATAGACCTTTCCCTTCCTTCTGAGTTCCGTTAGGAGCTCCTTGCTCATTCGTGCAGGTTTCTTGCCTTCTTTGTTAGATTTCTTGCTCAGGGGGATGAACATGGAGGAAGTGGTGCTTAAATAGTGACCAGCTCTCTTGGACCCCCCTGCCTTCGAAAGCCTTGACCCATGGGATTCCTCCAAGTAGCTCCTTGAAGAGGCCAAAGTTAGCTCTCCTGAGGTCCAAGGTTTTGATCCTGCTTATCCCCTTGCTTCCTCCACAAAGGGTTTTGAAGTCGCCTATTTCATGGTCACTGCAGCCAAGTCTGCCCCTCTTTTTTTGTCAGTACAAGGTTCAGCAGCACACCTCTCCTCATTGGCTCCTCCACCACTTGCAGCAGAAAGTTATCATGTATGCTTTGCAGGAACCTCCTGGACTGCATGTGCCTGGCTGTGTGGTCTTCACGGCAGATGCCAGGGTGGTTGAAGTCCCCCACGAAAACCAGGGCCTGTGACTGTGAGGCTACTTTCAGCTGCTTGTAGAAGGCCTCATCAACTTCCTCCACCAGGTCAGGTGGCCTGTGGTACACACCCACAATAACATCACCCGTATGAGGCTGTCCCTGAATTCTAACCCATGAGCTCTCGACTCGTTCATCCGCTCCCAGGCAGAACTCAATACATTCCAGTTGCGCCCTCACACACAGAGCAACTCCACCATCTCGCCTTGTTGGCTTGTCTTTCCTAAAGAGTGTGTAGCCATCCATGACATCATTCCAGACATGCAAGCTGTCCCACCATGTTTCTGTAACCACAGTGAGATCGTGGCCCTGTGACCGCACACAGAGCTCTAATTCTTCCTGCTTATTGCCCATGCTATGTGCATTGGTGTACAGACATTTCAGGGAGGAACTCGAACATGTTGGTTTCTCTGTTTGCCCGCTCTGTTTGCCGTGCTCCTGGTCACTCGTGATTCTTAAGGGCCTTTTACATCTCCAGTAGTTGCTGCTGGCAATGCCCACGTTAACATCAGCCCTGCTCTCTCACAAGAGCTGTTGGCTCCTGGCGCGTCTCGCTGCTCTTCCCTCAGGTTTCCCTGGCTCCAGGAACCTCCACGTTCACCTCGGTCGAGCATCCAGCCATGGATCTTACCGTCGCCACCACTGCCTTTCTCACCGACTCAGAAGTCATTTGCTGTATATCTATCCAATTTACTTAAACAATTTTAGAAGCTTCATAAAATTACTAGGAATTTTATTTCCTTCCTATTGACCATTCAGTTATTCACTTCCATGACCTTGCGTAGTTTGGACCTGGTCTAAATAAAGATACTGTCATAAGAGCAGCTAAGTCATTTCACTGAGAAGGACAACAGAAAGGTGTATATAAGATCTTTGGCACACTGCTCTTGTATGTCTTAATTTAATTAAGTAACCTCTGCAGTTCTATGAAATCTGAAATCTAAAAGTCCGTCATGATTTTTGCCCTTAGTGTCTGACTAGCAATGTTGCAAACCACTGCACTGAAAATTAATGAGTCCTAAATGACACTGTTTAAATCAACACGTTTTAGAGAGAGATGTCCAGATAAGGGTGAAAAATAAAACGTATTATGAAGTGTTTGCTGCAATTCCTTTCCTGGCAGTTTTTATTCTGTCTTTTTCTTGAAATATATAAAAGAACTATCTCACAAATATTTTGAGACAGAATAGCAGATTACAAACATTTCATAGAGACAGAGGTCAATTTATAGTCAAGGGAAGGTTAAGGATTAAATTAAAGCAATTCCCCAAGGACTTTTACATTACTAAGCTTCAAAAGACAATACAAATTATGCACTAGGAAATAGGAATCACACTTATGCAATGCCAACCATTTACAACATTAATGCCTCATGACATTGTTCACTTCAGTCTAAGCAGGGAAAAACACAACCCTTTTAGCACTGTTGGAAAAAAAAAAGTAATTATAGGAACCCTTATACAAATAACCTAACTACGTAGTATTTCTCCTGTACCTGAGAGTTTTCCATATTCAGCTAATCTGAAAATAATACAGTAAGTTTGGCTTTGTGATAATAACATTTTTCTTTGGATTTAGATACTATGTTCTTTTGGTTTCAAACAGGTAAGAGATGACACTATATTAAGAAAGATTCCTTTTAAAACACATTTTTGCTCACTGCTGCAATACTTAACCTGGACTACAGAAAAAAAAAAATTATTTTTGTCTTATAAAATACTACTGATTATTAATAAAACCACAAAGTTTTTTTTAATCTTTGGCTTGGTTTTTTTTGTTTGTTTTTTTTGTGTTTTTTAATGCTCTACATACTTAAAAGTAAGTACAGAGGTTAATTAACAAATCAGTTTCTCTGATGTTCTTTACTGGGGTTCTTTGGTGCTCCTTGCTACCACATGTATAAAAATATATTCTTAATATTTTGGATTTACTGGTAGTAAAAGGTGCCATCTGTAGAAGACCGCTACAAACTGTTTTTTTCTCGACATTGCCATTGTCATCTCTTGCTGGCCTCTGGAAAGAAACCGCCACAATGACCTGCAGGAAAGCGCTTGCGCACAGAGTAGCGCATGGACAGGCAAGAAAGGACTTGTCTAAGCAGGCAGCACGCATAGCAGGAACTGCACGTACGCGGACATGTTCTGCGCATGCGCAAATGCCCCTATAAAAGGGCAGCACATGCTCCTCCTCTCTCTCTTGCTCTCCTCCTCGCCGCCGGGCTCCGCCCTCACGGGGGCCTCCACGCCTGCACAGAGACTGAGCTGACCAGACATCGCTGGACATCATCGAATCCGTGGTGGTGGTAAGTGATCCCATCCCCCCGCACCTCTTTTCCTCGCCCGCTGGGGTTTTTCCGACTTTACTTGTTTTTTTTTCTGTCTCGTCTTCTACCCACCCCCCGCTGCCATCCCTACCAGACCTCCGATTCCCAGTTCACCGAAAATAAAGTTTACAAGGTTGCACGGCATATGACTGAGTTTGTGTCTTAATCTCGTCTCCTGGGATTGCATTGAAACCTCCCCGATATCGGATCGGGACACCATCTAAGTTCAAGAATCAAATAATGAAAAATAGAATCTGTTATAGGTTTGGAAGATTAATCAAGTACTTTCCAGCATCATAAAGTATAGCTTGACTGCAGGATTTAAAACAAAGTTTACCATATCAACACAGCTGCAAAGAGAAATTTTTGCAGAAAATTTACATTAGTGTTCCTGGAAAACAGGGGTTTTAGAATTATTGTCATCTCACTGATGTAACTATTTTCAAATTTCCAACTACAAAATAGCTGTACCCTATTCTATGACACAAGACTAGCCCTAGTATACAGTATTTTTCAATCTAGGTGAAATCCTACGTTAAGAATGCTTATTGTACTTTCATTCTTAATTTAGGGAGAGGGACTGCACGTGTTTGTGGTGACTTTGTGAAGATGATAAAACTGCAGCTGCAAACACCCTGAAGGAGATCCACATTTCTTTATTTAAGCTTGATGTAGAAATCATTCATCTCTTTTCTTCAGGCAGCCTTTGTTCAATATTGCATAGTAAAGGCATTATGTCTCACAACCTTTAGCTGGTTTCTCATTGATCAATGACATTAATATATCTGTGTATGTCACACAGAGCAAATTGATACAAATTTGAACTTGAACAAATTTGTCTGCTGTGGTGGACTATAGAACAGTGAATATCTGCACTGTAAAGTAAAGCTAATTGAGACTCCTGCAACTCATTTTTGTTAAAATCTACTTTTACTTTCCCTCTCCCCCTTTTTTGTTATTTAAAGTCTTCTTAAGTACAACAGAGTATTTTTAGTATGATATGCCTTGGGAAAGAAATGCACAAGTTAACTCGAAACTGTGAGATTATTGTAGGAAATTTTGGACAATTATTTTTGTTTCTTTAATTATTATTGAAGACAGGAAGACAACAGCAAAAGTAGACAGAAGTTTAAATAGCAAATATATACTGAGATTTGTTATCTGATTCTCTTTTGGAATAGGCATAGTTCCCACTACTCTATCATTGATGTCTAATAATCTTTAATATATATACCTTTGAATTGTCTTTTTTGAGTTAGAAAGCAGTTTTTTCCACATTTTACTCATTTGCAACTGAGGTAGTTCTCCCCAAGCTTCACAAAGTCTTCATGGCTAAGTAGAGGAATCAAGATGTCAGAAATGAGGGTTTAAAAGTAGAAATCAACTTTCCCAGAGTTTCAGAATTCAGTTTCCCAGAATTTCAAATTTCTCTGACTTTACTGCATCATGATTTTTGCAGAATATGCTTATTAAATGACTTGGAGATGCTGGACTGAGTCCTGTTAAAGACTGGGACCTTTTGTTATCAGAGTTTCAGAAGAATTAAATTGGCTCAAAGACTATTGGAACCTCAATGTGAAGAATGACTTAAGTTACAAAACATGGCTTCGGAAAGTCTCAGGAGTCATATGCCTAAATTATGTAGTCTGGTATTGAAGGCAAAGGAAAAGACTGTTTTTATTAATAAGACAACCAGAAATATGATGAAAGAACATGTAGATTAAGGTCGACTGTGAGAAGTAACATAGATAAGTGGTTAATAAGAAAACTAAATTTTGCCCAAAGTAGTAGTGAAAGATAACTGGCAGGCAAATAGAACATCTCTGTTAATGTCAATACATTGTAATGAAGCAAATGAGTTGAAAGAAATGTGAAGACTGGGAGGCAGAATATGCTGACAGGCATTTGTTCAAACAAGGATAAAACCTGACACAAGAGACAGAAAAAACTCAAGCCATTAAAATGTCCAGCTATGACCAGAAAGTACAGGAAGCAATGAACGCACACCACTCAAACATCGTCCCTTGGAGAGCTGGAAACAATTTTGCACTGTTCTTTGGGCAGGTTGCTTTCTTTTATGATGTACTCAGGCAGCAGTAGGGACATAAGAGCTAGAAATAGTGACACACGGCAACCTAGGTTCCCTGTGGGACAGACAAATAAAGCAACAGGCCCAAGGCAGTCTCTTGAAATTTGGTCTCCTACAGAGCCCACAGGAAAAGAATAGCTGTAATAACGATGAAATGTGAGTGTTAGTGTTTGTATTGCCTTGTGTATTTTGCAGATAACCATGCTGAAGCTATCTTCTATTAGTTTTTAAATCTTATGCTTGTTTTTAAGAAAGGAAGGAGAAACATGAAATATCTTAGCTTCTAAGGGTTTAGGCATTTGTAACACAACTCAGCATTTTCAAGACGCAAAGGAACAAAGGACACATTAAGCTGTATATGATATCAGATCGATCATGATGAGGTTCCAAAAGGAATTTTGCCAGATTTGCCCCAGACATGCATTAATCAGACACTAAAAACAAGTTGAAAGGAATATGGGGAATACAAAGGAGGAGGCACATAAATTGAAAGTGACTGATAGCAACTGATTTTCACTGTCAAGAGTCCACCACAATTAGGAGATTCTACTAAATTTCACCCTCAAAACAATTGCACACTCTTCTCCAATTTGGTAAGGCCACTGGCATTTTTCTGCATCTTAACATCTCACCTCTTGCTCTATGGACAATATGCTGTGCAAGAGATATGCCTGATGAGTGCCTGCAGCAATGTGTTCTGGAGCTAAACAGCTTCCGTAAATCTGTTTATTAAAATAAAATGAGCAGCAAGATGTTTATTATTTCAGCTGTAACAAAATAACTATTTTATCATCTGTTCTTCAAAAGTTCACCTGTAACTCAGTGGGTTTACAGAACAAAGCAAAGAGTAAATGTATTTAATTCAGTTTAACTTTAATTACGTTACATGGTCTATTGCACTGAAGCCTTCAAGAAATTTGTGACCGGAGTTTACTTAAAATACTGTATGATTTCAGACTGATTTTTATTTACTTCCCTCAGGTAAACTGCTACATTTTTCAAATGGGTGCACAAAATGTGCATAAGCAAAATAAGACTTTAAAAGAATTTCCATCAAAAGAAGATTTATCATTTGAAAGGAGGGAGGTTTTTTCCCCTTTTTTAAAAAATCTCTCAAAAGCATCAAATTTCAGTACATAAGTGATAAGACTTTAACGAAAAGACATGCTGAAGCATTTGAAGTGGGAAAAGCAATCACTTCACTTCTCATCAAACATGTAGAGATTTTAATCTGGTGCCCTTTAATAAAGATAGGCAAAAATTTTATCTAATTATGATGTCCCTCCCAAGTCATTAGAGAATCACTCAGTGAAGGTCAAGATTCAAGGAGATGAGCTTCAGGCCACGTCTGTTCCTTACCTTGAATGCTGCAGGGAGTCAAAAACACTGCTGCTTCACAGCACTTTGATTTGCTAAATCCTATTCCCAGTAGTACCAGTTTGTGCCAAGCAAAACCATGTGACATACTGAAGATTAATAGACATAATAAGCAAAAGGAAGCACAAGTATGATGAGGACAAATACTAAAATAATAAAGAACAATGTGGCTTGTTTTATCCTGTATCTAATGGTGACATTTATGAGAGCAGGAGAACTAAAATGGCAGAGTGAAAGGAAGAGTTTTGTTTTGTAATAACTTTTCACACAATTTTTCTTTCACTCCAGGAAGAAAATAAAGAAATTAATTTTACAAAAAATAGTTGAAAGGCAAGAATAAATGGTTTCATTATTGAACAAACTTTGTGTTTTTCTACAAGCCTGTAACTAGAGTTTTGCTTAAATAACTCTCATGACTGACAGTGTCTTGGTAAAAATGCAAGTTTTAATAAACTACGAAAGTGAGAATTTTAAATAAGAACCCTACTCATAAAGGCAGGCAACAGATCCTCAGCTTATAGCCCTGTAACTGTAAGATATTGATACCATGAAATGCTTTATATCTTGGTAATTAAGTGTCTTAGAGTTATGTTAAGATTGTCTCTTCCTCAGTTCTGTTTTGCCTTGCCTCACCTCGCCTTGCCTCGCTTCCCCTTGCCTTGTCTACTTCTGTCTTGCTGGTGTCTAATAGCACTGACATTTCTTGTCTGTAAAGTTGCATCTTTTCAAGTGACTGTTGTTCATCCTTTCTGATCATGAGGTTCCTCAGTTCTTTGTATAGATCTGTCTTTGCTGCTTACTTTACAACCTCTGCCTGTAGGAAAATTCACTCCAGCTTTGCTTGGCATAAAGTGCTACTGTTTAAGCATCAGTGTGACAGATGAGATGGAAGGCCAAATGTTGTCCTCATTTATGATAGGGAGAACAGAATCAATCTCTCTAATTCCAATGTGACACACACAAAATCTCTGCAAATAGTCTTAACTTAGAATTCAGTAACAGAATCTGTAAGATGATGTATTAGTTTCTTCTTTATTATACTTTAATTTCACAAGGGAAAAGGATCACATCTGAAAGGAAAAGAATAATATATAAATCTTATACTTGTTTTCGTAGTAGCTTCTGGTTTATTTTTATATCATTTGAAAGCTAAAGAAAAACTCTGTTTCCCATTTTATATCATTTAACGTGTATGTTTAAATTTTGAAATACATGTCTATAGGTTATAGCTCGCTTTCTTTGGCTCTCATAGTAACCACACCTGTGTTGTTTTGTCATTTACTTTGCTGTTCTCTTTCTAACTTTCTTTTTTGTTTTCATTTGATTTGATTTGTTTGTTTGCTTCCCAGGAAAACCTAACCAGGGTTTCTCTCAAATGCAAGAGAAGACTGACTTGGTTTCTATTCTCTCTTTCACAATTATATAATGACTTCATGGGTTCCATCTGGGGTGAACCATCTTAGCTGAAGACAATCCATTACAAACTCTTACTAATTGCCTTTTAAACTTTCAGGAGTTTGTCTTAAACTGTTCAGTCCCAAAAGGGAAGGCCAGAATTCCATAAAACCTTACAAACACTGCCAAATTCTGCAGTGCTTTATACCCATAGCAAGTCTGGGAAGATGATATTTTCATTTGCCATTTGCAGTAGCAAAGGAAAATTTCATTTCCCCCCACAGTTCTTTAGTCAATTTCACTGCATTAAAACTATATATGCTCACTGTCACAGGTTTAAATCAGGGCGTCAATAAACTGAGTGACAGATGCTCTCTATTAACCCTCACCCTCCCACCAGAGGAAGGGAAAGGGAGGAAAAGGGAGAGAGACTTACCAATTGAATATAAAAAGTTTTACTAATAGCACTAATAATACTAATAATATTAATAATAAGCCAAATAATACAAATTATACAAAACAGATACTGAGTTTCCTGGAGTCGGATGCCGGGCACTGGCATACCACCAGCATCTGCCAGGCAGCACCAGGATTTCCTGGGCTGGCCTCGTCAGCAGACAGGAACTGGACTCAGGAATGCATGGATCGGAATCTGTATCAGGATCGCAGGCAGAACAACGAACAGGGTCCTCTTCAGAAGCTGGCCATAGATGAAGGGAGCGAGACCTTTGTGATCCCCCAGCTTTCAACTGAGTATGATGTTCATGGCATGGAATACCTCGTTGGTCAATATTGGATCACCTGTCCTGTCCACCCCTCCCTGCAAGTACAGCCCCTTCCGACTCCTCACTTGTAGGACCTAAGAGATCTGTCGGTGACCTTGGCTGCTATAGTGATAATTACAAACAGGGGACTTTTTCTGCATTCCTTTCCTACCGTTAGCTCAGTGCAATTATAAACATTAAGTGTTGCCAGCTTTGGAGTGAACAGGGCTTGTAAAATATGCAGCCGGCTTCAGAAAAATGCAGTTACTTGAAAGGACTTAGCTGTAAGGAAGATTCACTAAAAGAGAAGTGGTACTATTTTAACTAAAACCAGGACAGTCCCCAAAAATGTTATGCCTGAATCAGTTTGAATCACATAATAGAGATGAAAACTGCAAGACAGAGTTGAAAAATACTGTACCTCTTGGTCTGGAATTGATCTAAATATTACCTTTGTGATTGCTGTCATTCAGACAGAAAAAAGGTTTCTCTTCACAGAGGATTAGGGTCAAGTACAGCTAAAAAAACCCCTCCACTTCAATGCAATAATTGAGTGCAACAATGCTAAAATCACATATTTCTAGTATTTAAGTTCTTCAACTTTTCTGTGTTACAAAGTCTCCAAGTGGAAGACAGATTTGGTAAGACAGGAGACAAATATGTAATGGAAATGGACAAATCTTCTTACAAAACGAAAGAAAGGATTGAATGAAAACAAGTTAAAAGCGCTACATAAACACTTGACATGAGTTTGCAGTTTAAACTGAGCTAAATGGACCCATATTACCATTCTTACTTGCAGACGTGAAACTGAGAGATTTTAGCTCCAAGTTGGAAAACTATTTGAAAATATTCCTAACTTAAAGCACACTATGTAAATGTTTTGGTTTCGGCTGCCGCCGGCAACAAAAGCGCCACGCAGCCGCCCCTCCCCCTGCCGCAGTACGGAGGAGAATGAAAAGAAACAGGCAGAAAACTGGTGGGTCGGGATAAGGGCAGTTTAACAGAACAGCAAACAGAGGGAACAGTAACAACAACAATACAGATAAGGAGAAAATACAACACAAACTCGCACAACAGACCCTCTCTCCCGGACAGGACCGGCACCACGCGCTCACAAGCCGCCGCCCCCCCCCACCGGAACCCAGCGTGATGGCACATGGTATGGAATACCCGGCTCTGTTTGGCCAGGTGGGGTCAGCCCACACCCCCCGGCTGTGCCCCTTCCTGGAGTCCGGTGAAAATTAACCCTGTCCTGGCCAAACCCGGGACATTATCCACCCCTTACTCCATAACATCTACGTCATGCCCAGGTCCCCCATTGTCCAGTTGATCACCACCACTTCTCCTGTCTCCAGATATCATTCCCTTAGTCTATGGATCATCACTCTAAAGAGTCCGTTGGGTTCATTTAATCCATGACTTCAGGCTCCATCTGTCATAATGGTCATCCGTGGCAGGAGAGGTGATGTGTGGTGATGGGCGGTCACTTGCTGCATCCGGAGCTCACGGCTGATGTATCTGGTGCGGCCCATGCCCACAGTCTGCAGGAGATGTTGATCCTGATGAAGTTGCTGGATGCCAGTTGTTGAAAACCAGGTCCAGTTCCATCAT
>Ga0065711_1009351_pt1 | contig 17818 bp, 14 predicted proteins | sample Hoacrofraction12_FD_59098 | JGI IMG/M metagenome (GOLD analysis project Ga0065711, IMG submission 59098) | Hoatzin crop microbial communities from Cojedes, Venezuela - Epithelial fraction 12 v2 (version 2) | ecosystem: Host-associated > Birds > Digestive system > Esophagus > Crop | place...
AGCAGCACCCGAAGGAAGGTATACTGATGTAATCCTCCAAATTCCATGTTTTCAGATTCCATTTGTCTTTCTCATCTGTTTTTCATTTGTTCCTTTCATGGTATCTTTTCAAAAGACAGTCAACTCCCCACATGACATGGGCTTGCTAGCAGCCAAGACAGGGAATGTAAAGGCTTCCTCTTGCGAAAGCTTTCTCTTTTATAAAGCTTTACAAGTAAAGTCTTTAATTTTAGTGTCCAAGGTTGACAGTACCAGGAACATGGCAAAATGATGCCCTCTGAATGCTACAGTGCTCCTCTACCCACCTTCCTAATCAAAATGCCTGGTTTTGTGGTATCTGTTAATTCAACCTGACATTACTTTATATATACACGCACATTTCCAGCGGACAAATCACATCTACCATGATGACAACATTCACCAAACCAGTATTACTTAAACAGTTAGAAGACAAATCCAAAGAGTGCTTAACCGCCAATTTTGATATTTAAACTTTATAATTATTTTTACTCTCCTCTTTCAATCTGTTTCTAGATTAACTCCAAATCCTGTTAGCAAAAACAATTTTGTTACAGTTTTATCTACGTCTCACCCAAAACACTTTAAGTTACAGAAAGCAGTACATTAGAGTTTACAATAGGTTCTTATATCTAGTTTAAAATATATCTGCTAAAGTACTTATATAGTTCAGTATCGCTGGTTTATACTCACTACTGGAGTTTCACCTTCTAGCCCAGATATTATTTTGGCACAAAGTTCTTCACAGCATAGGTTTTCTTCTGCTGTTGCAACTAAAGCAGCACAGCGAGCAAATGCTCTATACAGGTCTGACCAAGTGCGCAACAAGGATTTCATAGTTGGCTTTAACAGAAAAAAAAAAGGTTTATAAATATCAGTGTCTGTGCAGAGAGATAAAAAACTTGCTTTAAGTTTTCTTCTTCTATCAAAACCTATGTAACTCCAGAATTCCAACCCTCGAGCAGTGGTCCAATGTATGTAAATATTGGTAGCTAATACTCTGAGATTATCAGATAATACTTTATAGTTTTTATAAAACCCATTTTGTTTCTAAGCAACACTATACATTCACTGTTACCTGTGGAAATTCCTGAACGGGGAAGATGTGTGATACTGGTAGCAACAATGCACTATAGACAGCATTGAAGTTGTGTTCCAGTGCATCACCCTGATTTACTTCGTTAGTCTGCAACGAGAAAACAATTTTGTGGTCAAGGAAGCTGCAAAATTTGGATGACAAATAAGGTTGTTCTGAATACATTTATTTTGGACACAAAATCCGTGCAAGCTAAATTGCCAGTGGCAGTTTGAAATTAGCTACGCTCAGTTCTGTCAAGAGTTCAAGCTGATCCTACTATTTAGAGAGATAAAAAGCACTGTTTCTTAATTCCAAGATAAGTTAATTCCAAGAACAAAAACAATCAGAAAATCTTATGTATATTTTACTTATTTCATTTGCAATAAGTGATGACAACATCCTACTTAAAGCTTTCTTCATAGATTCTAAGACTTCTCGGTATAATGACTACACGAGGATTAGTGCAACAGCTCCCACACCACAGTCCACGTACTTCCAGCAAGTCATCGGCAAAACCTGTTAAATATTACACTTTATACAGCTCTCAGTGGGGCTTCCAATCAAGCAGTCTAACATTAGTAAGAAACACTGTTCTAATCACATCCTAAACATCATAACTCAGTGTTTATTATGTTTTCACATAAAGCAAACAAGCCTTAGTATCTAAACGTTAAGAGGTCCTGCAGGGCAGGTGTACATCCTCTGTAGCAGTGAGACTGTGCTGAGAAGGGTGGAAGCACATCTATAAACATGTTCACAGTCTTAAAAGGGGAGAAAAACACTCCCAGCACTATACTACTGGACACTTGAGAATGATCATTCTTGTTGACTGGAATCACTTCAAACCATGCTCTGGATCACTACTCCACTACTGCCCTTCATCCCACCGCACTGCACGTCCGTACTCCAGTTGGAGACTTTAAAAAAACGCTGCACAAGTTGCATTTTCACTAATACTACCAAGGCTTATGTAATTCGACCATCACTTCAAGCCGCGTAATTCCTAACCATACTTCAAGATAAAAGCTCAGCACAAAGCTTTCCCGTGGTTTTTCTTGGGAGGCGGGGACGGTGAGGAGAACAAAAGCCACTGTACCCGACTAATCCATTCGGTTAGTGGATTAACAACAATACTCCATATTCTCCATAGATGCTCCTTATTTTCCACTTGCTTTGCACTCTGATTAATTATGCAGATCACAGATTCACTGAAAGCCAGTGGAGATGTAGGCCCAGACAAAACATAACCCACGAGCGTTTCTAGAATTACGAAGAATCTAGGGAAAAAAAGTTAAATAGGTAAGGTAATTCTTTCAGCTGGCGTTAGCATAAACTTCTACAAAGTCTTACACCACGGGAAGCTTGTTACAAGCAAACACCACCACGTACCTCTCCTCTGTTACACAGCATTCCAAGAGGTTATTATGGAAAGGCAGCTGAATTAAGAACAAAGCTGGTGTGCCCTTGTAAGAGAAATTTAAGAGGTCAAAACAACATACACATTGATCAAATGAAACTGCTGCCTCGCTTCCACGTGTATCTATATACTGTATTTAATTCAAAGCCAGAAACTTGCAATTATTAGAAATTGTCCAAAATTTGTCAGTTCTAACACTTAAAAATGAGAGGCAAGGCTGTAAACCTAAGCTTCTGCTAGATCCCGGTGCTTCAGCAGAAGACCAATTGTACTACGGCTGAAGCAAAAAGCTTTTCTGTTGAAAAGGCTGTGATTTTTACAGTGCTCAGTCACTGTTGCCTTGACATCACATACAACACAGCATGGTAGGTGTACATAATGCAATTAGTGCTACTATGGTACCTGGAACAAGATGGAACAACCCAAGATTTGCGTATTTCAAGGTTTCAGCAAGATGGATTTTAACAGAGGCTGCCCAAAAGATATCACAAGTGCTTCAGGTTTGCTAATATCACAGCATTTAACAAAATGCATTTAATACCTGCCAATTAAAGCTTCAACTGCCTTCTGACTCTTGTACCCGAGTCAGAAAAACCCTCCAAACATAAACAAAAGACCCAGGAAAAAAAGCTGAAAGGAATTTTGAGAGTTGACCTCTTAAGCAAATTCTGGTAGACAAAATTTTCTACTACTCGCTTGAGTTGAAGCATTCACTTACTCTGCTACATCTGGGTCCTCCTCACAGATACTGTCTGCTTTTAAAAGCCCCCAAATGAGTTCCATGCACTCCCTGGCTAGCAATGTAAACGTTCAGCTGTTTCCATGGGCTAGAAAGCTCTGTCTCCACTGCTGCAGAACAAGCAAGTTTCTCCCCATCTACTGGCGGATGTAGGAGAAGAGCTGATGATCATCCAGCTTCAAGTCTTAAAACTACCTTTTGCATTTTTAATAAACCTAACTGTAGTGTGCTCCTACTCAGTCTGCTTCCACCCCAAGCAAAAGCCACACACACAAAAAAGTGCATTTTCAGTCTTACACGTTATGTTTTGTGGTTATTTTCTACGTTGCCATCACCTATTCCTCCCTTCCAACGCAGTATGCAGGACACAGTACAGCACTCGTTACGGCTCATTAGGACCAAAGCAGAAGCGAGTAGTTCTCACTACTAACGAACACCACCACTTTTTCTGCAGTGGACTACGGCCAGTAAGTTCAGGTTTTAGTTAATGAGGACTTCTGAACTTGTTCTGAAATAATGCCAGCAAGATATTCTCTGCTTTGTTCTGTGCATTAACTTTTCCTAAGGAGTAACACTTTCTACGTTTCCTTAAAGCACTTCACTCTGTTGACTCCAGAACATTTCCCCAAAACACCAGTCTTCTGTGTATCAGTAGTCCTACGCAGTTTGGCTACGCTGCCTCCTTGCAAAGCACCTGCAACCTGCAGTTTAAATCATGACCCGAACATGACAAATCCTCTTTCCTTACTACAGTACATTCAACACACGTCTTTTAAGCTATAGACAGTTAAATTATTCATCACAAGTGAGGGCTGGAGACAAAGTCTGCATTCTGGAACATGGATTAATACGGTTTCCTGAACGATCTAGACCTAATGACTTATGAAGTGCTCTGTGTGTTTGTGCAAATATGACATTCTAATACACTTCCGCATAAACAAAGTTCTGGAACGAAGTCTTTTTTACTTACATTTAAAAGATCCATATCAGCAACCTGATAAGCCGGTGATCCCAATACTTTTGGAGGCAATTCCTTAACTGTAATATCAATGAGGGACTAAGCAGGGGAAAAGAAGAAAACGTATGTAAATATTTTTTTTCCTGAGGGCTCAAATACTTTAAGTAACACCACAAATAAAGCAAAATTGTAACAACTGCTTGCCTTAGTAAGAAGAAAAACATCCATTGTGAAAGTAAACCTGAAGAACATTTCTAGAGAAAGAAACCCTTAAGCAACACTATGCCATCTGATCACGATTTCGTAACTTACAGTTTACACCAGAAAAGCTGTCTCACTTAATGAGACCATTCTGGTAAGCTAGATGCAAAACACTGCTACCAATCAGAATCTAGACCATCAAAAAGAAAAGAGATTTAAAAAACAGATGAACCTGTCCAACTTACCAGTATTTTCTGCAGAGGAAGAGCATTTGATCTAACGGTGTTTTTCAAGGCCTGGAGCAACATAGTCAGTATTTCCGACCCTTGCTTTTCTTTCTTATTTCCTAGAATAAAGTGTATTTACAGTTAGAGCAGGACAAAGTAGTGGTTACTCTGACCATCATTTAAAACTTAAATAGAATGTACTGTAAGATCAAAAACATTCTGTGTACTTTTATAAAAAATGGATTCGGATACCAAGTCTCTGTTCTGCAGAGCAGCTTAACTGAAACTCAAATGTTTAACTAAAAACCCCTAAGTTTTATTAGCAAAATGGAAACACCTTTGTATCATTAACAACCTTAACTTTGACATGCTAAAAAGAGTTGTGAAATTCTGCATTCATCCAAGCAATGCACTTCATTTCTCTTACACTTTTCAGTTAGATCTTGCAATAAGAGACTTCATTATTAAGAATACTGTGGACTTTCAAAACCTTTACTGACTAATGAACACTTTTTTAAAATAGGAAACAATTTACTTCTATACATCTGTAACGACACTATACTTCACTAAGAAATAAAACTTCAAGAAAAAAGGTAGCCATAGTCAACGACTTTTCAATAATTTGAGTCACACACAATGTTTCAATTTCTCAATGCCAAAGACATGGGGTGGGGTTATTTTTCGGGGAAATGGAAAGATTTCTTCAGCAAGAAAAGCAGTTAAAGTGCTTTTGTCTTACTGCTACACATAACCTGCTCCACCTTCCCTGATAAGCCTCACTGGATCAGATGATTTTATATTTGTCACACAAAGACACAGGCGTTATAAAAAGTATCAGCTGTTGCTTCAAAAACAACTACTGATGATGCCCCAAACCAAGTTTTACCAACAACAAATACTACTTCAGGTCTGGTCTTAAAAAAACACCCCTCTAATTGGTCAGCAACGACAAATTTCAAAAAAAACCCAAACACTTTTTACCTGATTCAATAGCTGTTTTTACATATCCATTTATGTCCTTCCATATAACATTCAGCATACAATCTACAAGATAGCATAATATTTTTTTTCAGTTTGTAATAAAAACATGAAACAAAACGGCAGTTAAAACACAAACTGTGTTGAACAACAGACTTTGATGTAAGCCAAAACTGGCATACGCTTTCAAACCAAGTCAGACCAGTTCTATTTAATGTCAACACTGGAATGTTACAGAGTAGTTATTGTTCCTTTGGTTTCCCTTCCCCACTTTATTTTCCAGAAAAGAAATCAAATTTCACTACTAAATTCTTACCTGGAACTTCTTTTCCAATTGCAATAAAGCCATCCTGAACCGCGTTTATTAGTGTGCTGGCATGCTTACAAAAAAAAGAAGGGCTACTGATCAGTGGGTACTGGAGAGGCTCTAGGAGAACAAAAAACCATATTTGGTACATCTGTTATTTTGCAGCCTGCTGGTGAGATAAGTCTTAAAAATAATCAAGTATATATGTGTACTTACAGCATTTAACATAAAAACAACTTCTAATATTAAATGACAACTAACAGTTTTAAATGTTTAAAGCATTTCATGCTAAGACATCTTCAAATCCAACAAAACTGGCAATTTCAGATTACGCAAAAGTACTTCAAAAAAATGTAACTCATATACCTAAACTAAGTACAAGTTTGTTTTGCTTAGCAAAATCTAAAACTTCTGGTCCCATCACAAAGTGCAGCAGCATTTCAATTCCCAAAAGCTGAATGGAAGGAATCACCAGCACTCCTGCTGTACTGGAATTCAAGTTCATCCTTGGTGTGACTGGACTCACAAGCGGGTAAGGACCTACGTGAGAGGAGAAAAATGACATTGTCTCCTGTTTCACCCACAAACGAGCGAAAGGAAAGATCCAACAGACCAAAACCCCAAAGTGAACATAAGAACAAATCCTAGACTAGCGTTAGGGACTTCTAACAGCCAGACAGGTATCTAGCACGCACTCCTGTCAGGTAGGGTTCAGCATCACGGTCATAACCGTCTATCTGCAAAGTATAAACACTTTCCAAAGACTGCAAAGTCTCAAACGCCAGACTATTTTGGCCACAAAAGCCTCCACGGAAGTTGTGGTTATAGAGCAGATTACACACTACTCTATATAGTTACTAGTTCTACAGTAATTCTACTGCTATGAAAGGGTTTCCATTAGGAACTTTTACACCAAACACAAGTTTAAGAGGTCTCACGTGCAAAGCATTTTGACCAGCCTCAGCTATGATCTCACGAAACCAAGACAAACTTTTTATTAAAAAGGGAATAAAGGCAGATCTACACATCTACAACATTTCCACAGCATCCCCAAGGCTTCTAATCACAGCAGGCTAGAATTGCACAGGCTGCGACTGCCTTGCTTTCCACACAGAGGAGAAAAAAAGGCAGTTCCTTATCTCAGGTGTTTAGATGCAAAGCTTAAGTCGGTGTGATTTCACACGGATTTAAAGTACCAAAATTACTGATGTACTATGATCACTGGGTTGCTATTCAAGCAGAAACTAAAAATGCTGTAGAAATCAGAATGGCAAATAGCACATAAATGAATACATGAAAAACTAAGTTTCAAATCAAAGCTCCCTTGCAAAATTCAGGGCATTAAAACTGGTCCTCAGCACAATTTGATTAGCACAGTTTCGTAAACTTGAAACACTGACTACAACAGCCTCATTCTATCCAAGGCAAATCACTACCTCTGAGCTCTCCAACAAGCAGGGAGAAAAATGACTGTTTTCAATAATACCATACTGCAAATGAAAAAGCATGACCACATTACATAGAACAGATTACGTGCTGCACCTAGAATGTACTCAGACACAGGCTTGTGCTTTAATACCTGATTTCTGCACAGGGGTTGCCGAGGCTAAACTTTGGTTGGCTGGTGCACGGGAGGGAGTTCCTTGCAATGCAGCAGAAGCATCTAGGCTCAAAGTACTTTGGATTAATGGCACACACACCTGCAAAGACATCAAGCCTCAGTGAAAACAGGCATGACACACATAAACCACCAGCCACAGAGAACCACACGTTTCAAGTATCACACAGACTGTACTGTCGTTCACAGCAACAGTGTTTCAGAGCTTCTGGGTACTTGTAACAGTATTTTTAACATGCTGTATAAAATATGCATACTGATACATGACATAGAAACAGCTGGATTAAACAAAAACTCTTGTTAGAATGATGCAACTGCATTGTATCTGAAAAGGTAAGATTTTTTTTTCTTTACTCCCATCCTGAAGTTTAATTTAATGAATTCCAGAAGCCTAAGAGAAACATTATATTCATTCCAGTTATAATGTCAGTGGTAATAAAACACCTGGATCATTTTCTCTCTACACACCTTTCTAAATACTCCTGTGATCCTTTCAGTATGTTTTCCTGCAGCACTTTCCAAAGCATACACTGCACAGTGAAAGGACAAAGCAGTCCCTACACAATGTGCTTGTGCTTACTACTGCTGTGCACTCATTGGAGAGTTTCACTGAGATGCTCACATGACATGCAGATACGCTCTGAAATCTTCTGGAACTTTAAAGGTTGCACCTATAGTCCCAAGCGCTCCTGCTATACACACACACACACATATACAAAACACACACACGCACAGCACACAAATACACAAGTCAGACTTGGTTCCTCAAGACAGTTTTATTTTAATAATAAACTAGAGAAGGCCAAAGCAGGTATAGAACAGTAACAAAGAGGGGACAGCTTCACACACTCAACATTATGCTGTAACTATTTTCAGGTGTTACCTGTTCAAAGTTTGCAGGCAGCTGAGGTCCCAGCCTCATGAGTAAATACCACCAGACCTCCAGTTTTGTCAGGGCCAAAGCCTCTGTTCTCACATGGATCGAGCTCAGTGGCTGCATGAGCAGTTTCAGCCTTTTAGCACTGCACAATATATCTTGAAGACCAAAAAAAAGCAAATTTTTAAGCAACACAAAACACAGAGCAACAAAAAAGGAAAATTATTAAACCATTACATTTTTTCCTAATATATTTTAGCTTAAAATTCAATTAATGACAATTTGCAAAACTAAAATACAGAGTAAATGCACCAACCTTTCACATTATTTTACTGCTCTGATTGTTGTCTAGAACAACGCTGGAAATAGCAAGTATTTCTTTCCAATACCAAGACTGAAATGAAATCTACTGAATACCAACATAAACAGAAGGAAATTCACTCTTGCTTGCTATGGTAGTCTCTCCTATCTGCCACAGTAAAAGAAAAACCAAACGCTTAACATACGTGGATTAACGCTGGATGAGGATGAACAATCTTAAACACAGTATTCTGAGGCTGCAAATGATCATTCACCACTGAAGCCGAGATAGCACAGCATGTCTGGACAGAAGTTCTCAAGCCTATGCAAGTGTTCAAAGAAGAGACAAACTTCTGGCCAGCTCAGCGGCATCAGAACCCGCCCACACGCGCTCGTAAGCGACTGCTGCCGGAGCCTGCTTTGGCAGTGTGCAATCCTGATCAGCCCTACTGGACAGGCACGATGAACGACAATCGTGAGATGCATTTTATCTTCTGAGAGAGTCTGATCCTTTGTTAATTAATTTACAGGAAACAATGATCAGAACAAATGACCAGATAGGAACCAAATTAAAATGACAATTTAAGGTCAATTCAGCTAAACTAAGGAATGTCCACATTTTGCTTCCTCTTCAGGACACACAGTAAGGAGAAGCACAATCAAGGTAAAAAATAAATACTGTGTGTTGCGATACAGGCTAGACTTACAAGACTTGTTCAGGTCTCAGTTATACCTTTAAAGCAACTTTTTTTTCACATCTCTAGAATCCTGAAGCATTGCCCTTGTACAATTAATCCACACAGCCCATAATAACATCCTTTGTTATTGTTTTACTCACTATTTCATTGCTGTTTGGATCAATTAAGGCATTACAGAGCAGAGGCTTGTTAATTTTATTCTATTCATTTCTCCTAGCAGAAAAATTAAGATAGAATTACTGATCAAACTGTCACTTTTACTTAAAAAGAGGCAACTTTCACTTATGTATATACACACAGTATATACCACCATTTATATACACACCACTACATGTACACCAGAGATACCACTGGATATACATGTAGCGTATGTACCACAGTATTGACCATTACTAAACAGAAGGCAAAAAACCCAAACTCTCTTCCAATTACGTGAAGTGACGGTAGTCAAAGCAATTCAGGTTAACTTTTTTTAATCTACCTGGATTTAGAGCAAAATTATCTATTAGACTCTTCCATGCAATGAAGGCTATTTTCTTTACCACTGGTGAGCCACTACGAAATCCAAGTTCCTCCAGTTGCAGCAATGAGTTGATGAAACTGCCACTACGATGCAGAGTCTGAAAATAAAGGAGTGCACAAATAAGACACATTGTCAAAACGCCTTCCCTGAGGATTCATGACTGTAAAACTTGCTGCTTGTCTGCTTACCTTTCCAAGCAACTTGACAAACAGCGGCCACAATTTTAGCACGTAAGTCTCATTTTTTGTAGAAAACAATTTCTGAAGTTCTGAAATTAATTTCTGCAGACAGAAAGAGACATAATTTCTACAAGAAATACATTCAAAGTATTCTAAAAACTACATACTCATATCAACGTCTGGAGACACAAACGACTTGGAACTATGCTGTTTTTAGATTAGAGGGATTTAATTCTGTACCACGTAGCCTTTGCTGGTAAAACAGTGAAGCGCTGCTACTATCTGATTACCTTCTTATACTTGAAGTTTATGGCTGGTTTCAATTATTTTTGGGGCAAAACTAAATGCAAAAGAGAGGATTTGGGGAACTACAAGACAGCCGATCTTGCTCCCGTGTGTGGAAAAAATATGGAGCAAATTCCCATGGAAGCCATTTCTAGGCACATGGAAGAACAAGAAGGTCCTTACGAACAGCCAGCACAGTTTTACCACGGGCAAAACCTGCTTTTCCAATCTGACCTCTATGAGGCAATGCCTGGCTTTGCAGACGCAGGGAGCGCAGCAGATGTTCTCCCATCCAACTTTGGCAAGGCTTTTGACACTGTCTTCTCCAGCGTCCTTGCAGCCCAAGTGGGGAGACACAAACTAGTCAGTCAGATGACAAGGTGTGCGGCTGGGCTGTTAGGCTCCAAGGCCAGCGGTTAGCAGTTCAGAGCCCGTGTTATGGGCGTGATTTACTAAGGACTGACAAGGGCCAATATGATTTAACACAAACGATGACGGCAGGGAAAGCATCGGTTGATATGCTGGAGGACAGGGCTACCACTCATACAGATCTTCACAAGCTTCAAAAATGGACTGGCAGAAGCCTCACAGAATTCCAAGGCCAAGTCCTACATCTAGGACAAATGAAACCCACCGAGGACTCACAGGCTACTGTTACACAGCCTCTGCAGAAAAAGAGGTCCGGGACAAGAATTTTAATGCTAAGTCAGGAATGTGCTCCTGCCTACTGGACTGCACTAGCAAAAGCACAAGAAACAAGTCAAGAGAACTGACCCCTCTACACGGTACTCATCAGATCACCTCTGGAATACCGTAGCAAACAGTGGGCTCCAAAGTACCCGAGCTGCTGGCAAACTGGAGTGAATCCAGCAGAAGGTCACCACTAAGATGGTTAGGGGACAGAGCTCATGACAGAAGAGCTAGGCTCGTTTAGCTTGGGGTGAGAGGGAATATAACTGCAGCCTTCCACTACTTCTAGCTGGATTACAAGGAAGAAGCCAGTTGCTTCAGAGAAATACTGAAAGAAAGGACTGGAGGCAACAGACACCAGCTTCAACAAGGCAAATCCTATTTTTACCACGAGGGTGGTTAAGCACTGGAACAAACTGCCCAGATAGGCTGTACAATTTCCATCCTTTAACACAGCCAGACCTCAACTTGACAAGGCCCTGAGCAACTCGGTCTTAACTTTGAAGCTAGTCCTGCTTTGAGCAGGAAGCTAAGCTAGATGATGCCAGTTACTGCCACACCAAGTTCTGCTGACTCCAGTTCAGTAAGCAAATTCTCTTTACGAGACAATAAAAGTTGGAGTTAATGCTATCAAGGCAGGTGCTTAAAGGTCATTTAAAAATGGCAAGTTATTCTCCTGATCAATGATTCTTGTCAGAAACTTTTTTTTTTTTACAGTGGTCCTATATTTACACTGTTGTTACATTAACTTTTCTGTCAAAATTGCCACCATCAAGAAGTTGCTGTCTGTCAACACACAGCAGCTTTTTGCTGCCATTACCTAGACTGTAAATAAAATTACCCCCCCCCAGCCACCCAACAACCCCGATTACTGTCGTCTCTAGACAAAAGGCACAGCCTTTCTACTTACTGTGGTCATGAGGTGCTCAGTGACAGCCGCGACCTCCTGCTGCTTCTGGAGGAGCAGTGGCATGCCCATCTCCAGTGCAGTGGCACCTCGCAACTGCACCTTATGAGCTGAATGGACGACCAGAGGAATGATCATTTTTGCCCACCTCACAGCCTCTTCTCCCATCTCGGCTGGAGTTTGCTCCATTAAGCTAGAGCCAAAAAAAACACATAGGCATTACAAATCTCCAAGATATGCTGCTCAGACACCCAAAGATAATCTTAGTATCACCAATAAGTGCTCTAATTCAACATACAATTTACTGGAAACCATTCTGAAAACATTATTTTTTCATTATTCTCAACAATTGTATTTTGACAGTTCACTTACAACTGCAATGCTAAAGTGTTATTTCAAAGAAACCTCTCCAAAGGCAGACAGACTGACACTCACAGTTGTCCTTTCCATTCTACCACAATTTTGGGGGCAAACGAGCCGAATTGAGAGCCTTAAAGTAACATACCATCACTTCCTTATCAGTGACCAAGTACAGAGTTTGCATATTAACCACCCCTTGTGCATTCTTCGCAATCCAGACCAGCTTCAACAGGTCACGTGTGCCAAAACCAATATATGCCTGCTTTTGAAAAACAATTCAAACCCTGAAGCAGCACAGGTTTGCACAGACTCAATGTACATCAGCCCAGTCAAGCGTTCTTCGCTTATCCCTCTATTGCTGAGCTGTCAGAGCACAGTATGACATGCAATTCCATGTGTTTACACCATCCCACGCAGGAGCCAATGAGACTTTCAGAAACGGGAGCACCTGGCATATATCCAAACTGGCCTGTAGGAACAAGCCACGGAATTTTGCTAGTGTCCTCTTTAGCGCAGGTATGCCAAATGCCCATCACTACAGCTTACAGAGGGTTTGCTGCACTATGGAAAACTGCTGCCTTTCAAGGGATGTTACTAAAACCAGAGGACAAGCACTGCTTCACAGAACAGTTTCCCGTTGCATCTGTCAGCAGCCTAACTTCTGTCAGCATTGTCTTACCACTGCTGTCAATCAGCCCGAGACCCTGTATCTATTTATTCTCAGGTACAACTCTTGCTCTTAACGACAAGTACGTTCTGCTATACTACACATTAAATTATTTTTATATATAAACAAACAAATATTTATAAATATATACATAAATAATTAAAAGAAACTATTTAACAAAACGTCCAATTTTTCAGAAACAATTGTCTATTGAATCTCAGATTTACAAAAGAGAAATTTGTGTACAATCAGCCAAACAAAAGAAACTGCTAAATATTCAGTGAATTATAACATCCAACTTCTCTGTTACAGAAAACGGATGTATTAAAATAGAGATAAAATAAGGAAGTAATTACTGCTTTAGCTACCACTCTAAAATGGATTTGCAGTTCAAACCAAATGCAAAAAGTTTAAGAGAATAATTAAATAGTGGTAAAGATACAAACTCAATTTATTTACTAATAAAGAAATTAAATTAATAGTAAGTAAAGATAAAGATTTGACTATTCTAGCACGGCTGACCAAAACAATGCACTCTGGGCGTTGGTCCTAAAAAGTCACCTTCGGAATTAAACAGTACCCTCAACAGTGTTGTAAGAAGCATGGCCATAAAATCTGTAAAGCACCAAGACGACATTTATAAATATAAAGCCATATAATGGCTGAGAATTTCTCAACCAGCTAGGTTCTGAAAACAAGAATGTAGAACACGACTTGTGAAATGCACTTGAGACTGTGAAAATAATTCCTAATAAGCCATCAAAAATGAAAGCAATGAAAGTTTTATCTGACTACTTTCTGTGTCAGAACTGCTTGTCATATTACCATTAATGGAATAGTTTGCAAATGAAGCAGTTCAGGAGAACCACTGGCAAAGAGACAGAAACACACGCAGTGGTTCACACAATTTGACTCTGTGCTACTGACTGTAACACTAAACACTGCGGGCAAACAGTCTTGAACATATTGAACAATTTCTTTAGAATACTTAGTGCCATTAAGATTCTGTTTCAATAGTTTCCCTAAAAAACTAAGCATCTATTTTAACAAATTAACATTGCAGTGCACGTACCGTATAATAACATTCAGTGCTTCGTATTCAACCACCATAGACTGTACATCTCCTTTAGTAAGTATCGTTTCCAGGGTAGAAATAATCCTGGACACCTGAGGAAATAAGAGAAGAACATTAGAGTGAGCACCCAAATACAAATATTTCTATGAGGAGCTGGAATTATGAAATTTTGTTTCTCGGGACTGTGCCCTGTGTTTGGATTATGCTTCGTCTCGTCTTCAGGTCACAGATCTGACCAAACTGGAGTATTCACAACATTCCTCCCTTATGCTGCCTCACTGGTATCTAACAGAATTGCTCACATTGCAGCTTCTCCCTCACAAGTAGTAATTTTTTGGCTCTTTTCCCGCTGTAGCTGCCCTTACAATTTTCTGAGAACGTAGGCCCTATACGTGGCTGTCAAATTTGATGCAAAATGACCTTCAGATTCAAAAGCTCCGGAGTGGAGAGTAACCAAGAGACTGCGCAAGCCTCATCTCCCCAGGAAATCAGGCTACCAGCAAAAAAAAAAGGTGAAGAAACTTACCTCCTTTTTAACAATTTCAGAAGGAAACGCCTGCTTAGAGATCACCCAAAGTGCCCGAGTGCGAGTGTTTCTGTCTGAAGCATTTACGGCAACGCTGTTCACCGTTGAAAGCAAGTCTTGTACTTCAGTTGCTGAAAGCAGAACGCACAGCACTCAAATTCTGTTCACGCAATTCTCATCAGCTTCTCAGCAAGTTTCAGGTCATTTTGCTCAGTTAACGTTACAAAAGATCCATTCAACTAGAATTTCCAACAGACATGAATTAATGTCTTAAACATTACTTTCTGGCAATTTTTGGAAATTTCTTTCAAAATAAACTAGCCAAAAAGGTTAAAATGTATTAAAATATATGTACTACATTAATACTATCTGTATATTAACTTCATAAGAAACCACAAAACTATAAAACCAGAAGACAATTTTACCTAAGAACACTACAGATAAAGATTAAATATTTAATTATTAAAAACATTTTGGATTTCAAATGAATTCAGCAGCACTTTGTCTGGTCAATTGCACTGCTATACTGACATACATAAATTCATTTTAGGGTCTCGAAGAGGCTTTGTTATTTAAAAGTGTGGTAAAACTTTAAAAGGTAACAGCAAACTTATTACACCAAAAAGAGTAAGGCTAACATAGGATTTACATGCAACTAGGAAAGCAGATGGAGAAATCATGTATTCCTCTAAAATTCAAAACTAATAAAGCTTGATTTCTTACAAAATTGGACTTCATGGGTAAATGATCTCACTATCAGAGAACAGTAAGCTTACATACACTCCTCAACCAAGAGTACACATGCTTTTTGTCCTCTCTCCCTGACTCTCCACTGTTTTCAGGACCTAATTTCTGAAACCTGACATTCTCTAACAAAATTGACCATAATGTATCAACTGGTTAAAAAAAAAGTTGAGGGAAAGGAAAGGGACCACACAGACATCATTACAGATGCCTCACTCAAACTTTAGCCCGATTTCCTGTGAGAATAACAGGAAAGCAGGACACACTGGAAAACGAGTAGAAGAACCAAGAGAAAGAATCAATTTCAATTAACAGAATGGCAGTCACACAAAAAAAAATGCTCTCTGCACATCCACACACACGATTTTCTTCAGTCTTGCCCAAGGTTAAGTTTCTTTCTAACAAAGGTCATTCCAGAACATTTGTCCAGGAGCCTTTAACCCTTCTCAGAAAAGGAAAGAACAACTGACATTACGCCATTTGTTATTACCACTTGAAGAGTGACTACAGACTCCTGTACCATCAAGGCACCACGCAACAGCCAGATCGCACTGCACTTCCTTCTGAGCCCACGACAGGACACCTCAGCTGAAGCACCTTCCACCACCACACAAGCTGACAGACACACACGCAGACAGCTGACACTGAGCAGCTTCCGACTGTCTTACAGCAACTGGATCTGCCTGACCCCTGGAACAGGTAACAGGTACCTCCTGAGGACCAGCCAACTCGGACATTAGCTCTCCTCTGTTCACTAAATCCACTGTTTTCACCTTGACGAAGAGCCTTGAGTTCTCAGCAGCAAAACTTTTCGCTGAAGGGATTTTGCACTTTCTAGGAATGTAGGCCGTAAGATTTTGGATTACTTTAAATTACCTTAATCCGAAATATTTACCAGCACAATATTTGGGGTTGAACTAGATGACCTTTAACGGTCCCTTCCAACCATTCTGATTCTATGATTTAATGTAACAACCAGAAATCACCAGGTAAAGGTTGGAAAACACTGAAAAGCACTACTACACATACCCAAATTCTACAATAAAAAAAAGCGCTCCTCATCCTGTTTCCACTGCTTTTTTGATTACTAATTCCACAAAACTAATCACAGTACCTAACAGCTATCAAAGCATTTAGGAAAACCAGAAGTTAGTAAAACAGTTATTTAGCATAACAGCAAAAAAAAATTANTATTTTTTTGTACAAGGTGGAATTAGTGAACTGATCACACTGTTCACACTAGAGACAAAACCACCGTGCCACTTGGTAACAGTAAACTTTGTCAAAATTAAAGTATATGCCAACAAAGACATAAAGAATTGTGATACGCACACACACGTTACCAGCATCCACACTAAAGTTTGTTTGCTTACCAGATAATTGAGATGAGATACTTGAATTAAAAACGCAGAATCCCAACGCCTGTAATGCTGCACTACTTAGCTCTGAGTTTTGGCTAGAAATGTGTGCCTGAAAAAAAAAACCCATATAAAGTCTCGGTTTACGGAACTAGCAGTGAAGTATTGTCTTAATACCCACAGTCCTGCTCAGTGAAGAGAGACCTGGCAAAAGCAAACACTCGGTGAAAAATGCACCTAAGGTAAAAACCCTTCCTGACTACGTACACTCCAAATCAAGAAAACAGACTGAGGTTCTGAAGACATTTTTGCACTCTGTAATTTAGACATCTTTACTGAAGTAAGTTCTTTACTTCTTCACTTGTTATGTACTACCACTTGACTCTCCACTTGTTTTTACACATCTAAAACAGAAAGGAAAAAAAGATGGCTAAGAACAGTCTTTAATCTTCAAAAAATATTGACATTTACTGCATATTCCAAATCCCCAAAGCGTTTCTAAAAACAGACAGAACACACCGTGTCTTTTCTGGCTAGCAGATCAGATCTGACCACATAACACTCCCCGAACACATCCAAGACCCTGTATCTTTTTTTTCCCTGTAGTAATTTCTAGTAACGTGAAAGATATCTTTGTTCTCTGAAGTGTAGAAAATTGAAGAGACATACCTTAAACACTTTGCAAAGTTGAGGAAAGTGTCTTCTGACTTCTGCAGTGAATACTTTGCCATCCTCACCCGTCAAGCGACTTCAGGGAGCAGAAAGGAAAACAAGAAATAGTCAAAGGTTAAACATGTTATAACTGTCATTAGCTTTAAACTTCTAATACACAACTAATTAGTTAGTGTAGAAGCATTCCTTTCCTTAGAAAACTAAAACGCAACACTGAAGCAGTTAAAGAGCAAAAATAGCAGAGACCACATAGTTTGTCTGACATATCAGTAAAAGAATGTGTTATAAAGAACACGTGTCCCCATATATCCAAAAAAGTGAAGTGGCTAATGACCCACTTTGTGCTTACGGAGCACAAAAACACATTCAGGGTCTTTCACCTTTTGTCAACTTTTTATAAAAACATTAAAAGTTAA
>Ga0065711_1006288_pt1 | contig 17817 bp, 9 predicted proteins | sample Hoacrofraction12_FD_59098 | JGI IMG/M metagenome (GOLD analysis project Ga0065711, IMG submission 59098) | Hoatzin crop microbial communities from Cojedes, Venezuela - Epithelial fraction 12 v2 (version 2) | ecosystem: Host-associated > Birds > Digestive system > Esophagus > Crop | place...
AACCTGCATTACCAAGAGGGGGTAGTAATCAGAAGGCCGCACCAGACCAGGGAGTTTCTTAGCAACATCCCTAACCCGGGCCCCAGGGAGCCAGCAGACTTCCCTGTGGGATGGGTCCGGTTGGCATATCGGGCCCTCTGTTCCCCTCAGAAGGGAATCGCCTATGACAGTTACCCTCCTTTTTTTCTTAGGCGAGGCAGTTGTAATACGTGGGGCTGACTGACTCATCCTGGGCAATGCCCTGGATGGAGCTTCACCTTCACCCACTTCCTCTGTGGCCGGTCCCTCACATTCCAGAGCCCCATATCTGTTGCTTAAGGGCAACTGGGCAGGTGAGGGAGGCCGGGAGGGGATTCTTTTGCCCACTAGTTACCAGACTCCAACTAGACTCAGCGCCGCTCAACAACTTTTTTGCTTCAGTCTTCACTGGCAACCTCTCTCCTTGCACCTCCCCATTTGATGGACTGCAAGCTGGGGACCAGAGTGGAAAAGCCCTTCCCACTGTAAGGGAAGATCAGGTTCGGGACCACCTGAGGAATCTGAATGTACGTAAGTCTATAGGACCTGATGAGATGCATCCCAGACTCCTGAGGGAACTGGCTGATGTCACTGCCAAGCCACTCTCCATGATATTTAGAAGGCCATGGCAGTCCAGAAATGTCCCTGGTGACTGGAGGAAGGGAAACACTGCGCTCATTTTTAAAAAGCGTAGGAAGGAGGACCTTGCAAGCTACCAACCTGTCAGCCTCACCTCTGTGCCTGGGAAGATCGTGGGACAGATCCTCCTAGAAGCTATGCTCAGGCACACACAGGACAGGGAGATGATTTGAGACAGTCAATATGACTTCACCAAGGGCAAGTCCTGCCTGACCAATCTAGTGGCTTTCTATGATGGTGTTAAGTAGATCAGTGAACAAAGGAAGAGCTATGGATGTGATCTACCTGGACTTCTGTAAAGCCTTCGACACAGTCTCTCACAGTAGTAATTGAGCCGGCAATGTGTGCTCGCAGACCAGAAGGCCAACCGTATCCTAGGCTGCATCAAGAGGAGCATGGCCAGTAGGGCAAGGGAGGTGATTCTGCCCCTCTACTCTGCTCCACTGAGACCCCACCTGGAGTCCTGCATCCAGCTCTGGAGACCTCTAGCACAGGAAAGACATGGAGCTTTTGGAGTAGGTCCAGAGGAGGGCCACAAAGATGATCAGAGGGCTGAAGCACCTCTCCTCTGAGGAAAGGCTGAGAGTTGGGGCTGTTCAGCCTGGCAAAGTCTGCAGAGAGACCTTCTAGCAGCCTTGCCGTACCTGGATGGGGCCTATAAGAAAGATGGGGAAAATCTTTTCAGAGGGGCTTGTTGCTGTAGGACAAGTAGTAATGCCTTTAAACTGAGGGAGGATAGATTTAGACTAGATATAAGGAAGACATTTTTCACCATGAGGGTGGTGAAACACTGGAAAAGATTGCCCAGAGAGGTAGTGGAGGCCCCATCCCTGGAAACATTGACGTCCAGGTTGGATGGGGCTCAGAGCGACCTGGTCTAGTTGAAGATATCCCTGCTCACTGCAGGGGAGTAAGTCTAGATGACCTCTAAGGGTCCCTTCCAACTGAAAGCATTCTAGGATTCTAGGACTCTAGGATTCTATTTTTTTGATCCAGGTAAGGCTCTAGCAGGACCTGGAAGTTTCTAGCTTTGCTGTCTAAATAAATTATAATGGCAGAGACAGACAAGAAGAATCAAATTTCAGCATACTGCACTGTGATGACAGGATCCTAGAATTTCTTTTAAATGTAGTCTTTTGTATATATTTATAGTATCTTTCTGCTTAGCCTGAGTCAATATGACAACCCCATGGTGAAAAATATAAACCAAAATATGTTTACTTTTCCATCACTGACATTCTCCATTTGTGTCTGAACACAATTCATTGAAGTTGTCATTTTTTTTTTCTGATAGCTCTGGTACCAGGGGAAAATATTATTTTTTTCATATCAATTCATGTTTTATTAGGTTATTTCACTTGTGTCTTATTTTTAAGATTCTTTCACAAGATATAATTTACAGGCTTCTCGCTACTCTTTTTTGAGAGACAGATCGATTTGTTTGCTTTCAGAAACCAAGGTATAAGTAGACTGTGTGACTGAATAACAAAACATCAGCATACAAAAGACAGTATTTTGTCAGATTATCTAAAAGTCATGAACATTAGGGCAACAAAAAAAGCATTCTTTTTCAAATTCTCAACTGTGTGATTGCAATATATACCTGAATGGCTGAAACAATCAAGAGCAATAAAAATGGCTAGTAAAGTTTTTATTTTCTTAATATTCAGAGCAAATTATAAGTCATTGAAGTAATGTCAGCCAGAGTGACAAGTAGCTAAGAGAATTCTAATTCTCTTTTTGCCACCGGATGAGGAGGTATACGTGCTCCCAGCAACACGGTGGGTAGTGATCACACAGCTCCATGGTCCCTCCAGCCACTGTTTTACTGCATCTGCCTTTTGCATCAATACACTTACACACTGTTTTGCCACTTTCAAGGGCAAAGCACCACCACAGACTGTTGCAATGCATGTTTATCACAGGCGCTCCACATCTCTCAGAGGAGGAAAAGAATCTTAAGGGCAAATATATGCTCCACATGAAATCCAGAAAAATCGTGGTATCTTACAGATAAATCAGGACAGTGATTAATTGAAATACCATTCGTGATTCCAGATCTGAATCCATCCATTCCCTGCTCCAATAACATTGAGAACAGTAGCCTTATAGAGAGAAAACAGGGAGACGGATTTGACATGCACAGAATTATTGAAATGGCACTGCAGAACAGTGGAGTTACAAATATTATATTGTAACTGTATTGCACTTCCAGCTAGCACTGCTGTTGAAAGACATATCTTTCACAATATTTGCAATGGAAGCAACAGACCTGTAATTATACTAATTATATTAAGTAGTTCAAAAAAGAGGGCAATTTATTGTGGGCTATTTCACATTGCTGCCCTTAGGATTTATTTTGTCAAGGGCACTTGAAGCTTCCAGTGAGCTAATTTTTAGCTTTCATATAAGTATAAATAAATCAGAGAGTTCCTGGAGATATGACTAGCGTTTCATGCCAAATCACCAGTCTTTTGGTTTACACAGCAACATTATAAAAGGTGGTGAGGCTTGCCCAGGTCACAGGTGCTGCAGAATTTTCTAATTAAAGGTCGATTTTCTGGGAATTATGAATAAAGAACATGTTCCACCACATCAGCTTGACTTGTGTATAAACCATGCAATGAAAATCTCTTTCCATGACAGACCTCCTCTGTGAGTAGTATGTTTGTCTAGATACTAAAATTATTTTGACAACCATTGCAAAGTACATTGTATACATAGTATGTATTTAAAGTAACAATGTACTTTGTGGGTATAAAAATTGTTCTTTGTAGAGAATGATAAGTAAAACTAAAATGTTCACTCCGGCTCTAGCAAATGCATCTTATTTAACTTCCAAAACTCAGAAATATAAAGCTGCATTTCAGAAATACTGTGTTACTGAAGATCCACCTTAGGAGTGGCTTGTGTCCCTAGTAATAATCCCATAAGAACCCAGATGCATTTTGTAAATCTGTACTGAAGAATGATGACATATCCATTACAATAAGCACCTAAATGTCAATCTTAACACCAAGGATTTAGAATTTGGTAGGTAGCATGACAGCCCCTTTTAGGTAACCAGTGAGCCTGATGAGGAAGAAGTAGGCAACCGCTGGCTGCCTATTATGCACGGTGATATGGTCCATAACCTCCAATTCACATCCATGGTGTAAGCTGTAGCCATGACACAATACATGAGTTTTCTGAGCAAAACAACCTCCCAGCACCTCAGATCTAAAGCAGGCTGCACAACCCTTACCCATGCATTCTAGTATTTATTGATAATACCTTTTGTTGGTACAGCTTCCAGAGGACTAAGGGCTATTCTCTGTTTGGTGGTGGTTGCTTTTCAAGGCTGCAAGCTAACATGATAGTGTTTTCTGTAAGTGCATTTGTGTCAAAATGATGTATCAGAAAAAGAAATGCAGTTAGCACTTTTCATATAAAATATCGTGAAGAATTCTATGCAGTACAATACAAATTTGTGGAATCACTTCAAGCATTGATTACACTTTACAAAAAAGGAAAAGCAAGATGTAAGGAAGCAGGTTAGCCTGTCTGGGTGGATTTTATAGCATCTGATTAGAACACCATTTGAACAAATCACGGTTGTTCAGTTGAACAGCAAACTTCTGACCAGGTCTCTGCAGCAGAGCAGAGATGAAAAAGATGTGGGGTTGTACAAGGTCTGTGTGCCCAGGCACTGGCAGCGGGGTGCTGCAGGGCAGCCCTATGAGGAGAGGAGAGGCCTGGGCTGCCCCAGGCCAGACACAGCCGGTTCCAGCTGGCTCCAACCAATTCAGCACAGGGCACGGCTGAACCCCACGGCTGAGATGGTGGCACCTTGGGGAAACTTGTTTAAGAAAAGGCAAAAACACTGGACAGAGAGATGAGGAAGGAACAGGAAGAGTGAGCAAAGTCAGTGAAGAAGGAGGGGGACGAGATGCTCTAGGGGCCAGAGCAGAGATTCCCCTGCAGCCTGTGGAGAAGACCATGGAGAAGAAGATTGTCCCCCTGCAGCCCATGGAGGACCCCATGTTGGAGCAGGTCGATGCCTCCTGAGGGAACTGTGGCTCATGAAGGGCCCATGCTGGAGCAGGGGAAAAATGTGTGAGAGAAGGAGAAGCAGAGAGGAACCGCTGGGTAGTGACTATACCTTCCCCCTCAGCCCCTGGCACCGCTCAGGAGTTGGGAGTGAAGGAGTGAAGCTGAGCCTGGGAAACAGAAAGGAGGAGAAGGTGCTGAGCTGTTGTTTTAATTTTCGTCTTTCTTTTTAATTCTCATTATCCAAATCTATTTTAATTGTCAATAAATTAAATTAATTTATCCAAAGTTGAGCCTGTTTTGCCCATGATTGTAGTTGGTCAGTGATTTCCCTGTCTTTATCTTGATCTGCAAGAAAGAGTTTTCTCCGTCTCTTTTTTCTTCACATGCTAGTAGCAGAAAGGCAGTGTTTTTTTTCAGAGTTTAGACTGGTTCCTGATTTTACCCATTTCCACTGCTCTACCATGAGTGTTCACTGCTTTTTTCCTCTGTGATCATTTTGCAGATACCCCACAGCTTCTCAGCTTTTCTGACACTTCCCCTACCTGGATTTGTGTAATTTCCTCTGCTTTCTTCCAGCTCCCATCACATTTTTTATGTTGTCCTTTAGAACAATCAAAAAGTTTAATTTGAAGAAAACCTACCTTTCATGGTGTGTGGTTTAGGTGAGGAGAAGCTACTCACTTCTAGAGTGCACTTACNTGGCTTTAGTCACCCATCTAGTTTATTCGGTTTAGATCCTTTATTTAACTGGCTACAGAGGAGCAACAAGACACTTCAGTAACAGTNATCTCCCCCCAGATCTTCTGAAAAAAACCCCTTCTGGTAACTAAGTATATGGCTATACATATCAAAAACCCAGAGAAATTAAAGATCTTTGTGACGGAAGCATTAAAAGATCAATAAATCAGGCCGGGTTCAAAATTCAGAACAGCACTTTATGAGACTGATGTTCATCAACCCCACACTTGCTGCCAAGGCTTAGTTCTGACTCATTATCTGTCATTATCACTATATGTTCAAGTAATTAATCCTTAACAATCTTGCCCTAAACTCACCATCTGTATGCAGTACTGATGCTGTGCATTCAGAGCTGCACGCAGAGCAGTAATCAGAGATGATGCTGTAGCTGGCAGTGAAGGTCACAGTCCTGAAGACCTAAGTCCTCAAGGTTGATGTGGCCAGGCTGGAGTGCTCTTCAGTGAAGAAGACCAATACTGAAGTGGGCGAGTTCTTTCTTCTCCATTTTAGCTGTTTTGTTGTCAATGTTTTTCAGTTCCTTCCCAGTACCAAAATAAAGTGTGAGAACCTAAAGAGTCTCCAACAATGCTGATTATATTTTTCAGATAAGAACTTGTTTTGGTTTTCATCCCACATTCTGCAAGAGTACTCTGATTATACCAGACCTCTTTCCTGCTTGCTGTACATCCCTTTTTTGTCTTGTAGATTTTAATACTTGAACATGTTTTGATGTTCACTATGCTCTACTGTACAATGGAGACAGAAGTCCTCACTTACCCCATTTTGGTTATGTGTCATTTATATATTTAGGTCTGGTTTACTCTTAGCAGCATTACTGTGCTATGAATGCTTATACTCTGTTTCCTGTCATGCTGTTTGTGGGTTCAAGGTAAGTAATGCTAATTATATCTTAGCATGCTTCTACTTCTCTGACTGCAACTCCCCCCTCATTTGGCTACAAGATGTCTGTAGACCTGCATGTCTACCTTTTCTCCACCTACTTGTTATCTCAGTAATGGTTTACTGATATAGAACTTTTAAGCATTCACACAGCATTTTTTGACAATTGACTGTTCTGAATTCAATCTACATGACAATATATAGGGATAAGAAAAGAATAATCTATAAGGCCCACTTCTTATGCCTCCTCAAATCATTAGATTTTTGAGTCCAAAGAGATGAAAGTATGTCTTGTGCAAAGACATGCTGAAAGAGTAAAAGCAAGCCTGAGAACGAATACTATTCATATATGTGCATATGTATGAGAAGAAAAGTCTGCTTGTTACGCATTTTTAAATATAGCATTATATCAGTTCTACAAATTAGCTTTATTTTGCTAATACAGGAAATCAGCAGCTAATTATTCATCATGTGTAATTAGATTAATAACACTGTTATCATCAGTAAAAATAATAAACTTTGATAGTAAAATGATTAGAGCAAAGTTCATGAATAAAAAATCTGGTAATGCAATAAATGGAATTTCTTGGAAATGCTGATATTGCTTGACATGTCTTATGATTTTGCTTGCATATTTTCATGTTTCTCATGGGACAGAAATGTGATGAATTGCACTATAGTCTGAAGACTCAAGTCCAATCATCAAAGAGGATTCACTTTGAACCAAAGTTCAGTGATAGTTTGAGGCCTTTGTGTGGTTCTGCGGCATGTCTGCATATGTCCTCATTTTCTCCAAAATGCACATTTCATGCTTAAGCTATTTTCTGTAGCCATGAACAATTCATGGCTACACTTTTCTTTAACGTATGTTAATATCCTGCTTCAGAATAGTGCAGCGAATTCTTCAAGGCATCAAATTTCAGGCAACAAGACTAGTTAATGTTGCAGTTGAGCTTTGCGGGTAGTTCTTTGATGATAATCATTCCTGCATTAAGTGTTCTCTAATGTGATGTATAGTTCTAGCACACTCTTTTCACTTCAGATTATAGAATGGAGAACATAGACTAAAGCACACAAAACATGATCTGTGAAGACAATCAGGGGTTAAACTTACATTATTTGTGGCTTTGTCATGTTAAATACTCTGCTTTATTGAAAAAATTTCCCAGTAACATGTGCTTTGGAATTGGCACATCGTAAGCACAGGCACGGAAAAGGATTCCTCAACTATAAGAAGCTAATGAGGACATGACAAAAAAAATCCAACAGTAATAATGTAGCTACAGGGAGGCACCATGGAGCCTCTATGGTATGACTACAAAGAAAGGAGATGTATTGTTAATTAAAATATATTCATAATTCAGTCACTTAACAGCAACATGTGCTGGGAAGAGGAAGAAACATCTAGATATATTCTGAATTATGGGCTTCCAGAGTACCTGCATAACCCAGCAAAAAGATGTACCACTGTCAAAGCTTCAGTAGTAACAGAGCACAGTAAGGAATATCCTACAGAGCACCATGCTCTTTATAAATTTTTTAAAGAAGCACAGAAAAGACTAGGACCAGCAAAAGCCATGGTAGACATTATCTGTCAGCTAGATAAACTGCCTTTTGCTATGGACCATAGTTAACTTGTCACACTTTGCTTAGATTTTATCCCTTGATAGATCATTTCTTAGTGATGCTGTACTATGATTTCATTCGCACTGAATGATGCAATTTTTTTAAAGCAAGCGTGTCAATGGAAAGAACTAACAAGGAGAATTTGGAAAGGTTTTCCTTCAACTTCTTCTTGCATTTAGTGTAAGATACAGGATTTTTTTCCCATTTTTTTTTAGTTTTGCTGCTTTATCCCAGGCCTGAAGACTCATGGATGCTGAGAGGTAACAAGATAGTGTTGAATATATTTTCTTTTAAAATGTAGCTGTTGTGTAGGGTCACGTATCTTTTATTAAATAACCTGTAGAAGAGTACCTACCCAAGGAGACCTGCATTTGGTCCTTTCTTCATCTTATGGGCAGTCCAGCACTTCGCATGTCTCAAGAACAAGCCATAAATACTAGACTGCTTAATCTTCATCTTTCCTCTTCAGGTTATGCTGGTGAGGAGCAGGGAACAGCCGATTCATGAGTCAAAGGACTGAGAAAGGTCAAGTGAGAAGAGTATCGTCTCTATCCCTGTTATTGGAACAGGAAGTCTGGAGAGGGGAATTCTGCATTTCTGTCTCTGCTCCAGGGATTGTTTCTCACTGTTTATGTTTCAGTGACTAATATACAGAAATATTGAGTAAAAAAGGCTAGAAGAATCTGCCATCTTTCTCTCACAGATGCCAAAACACTTGGATGCTTTTCTGCAAAACTGAGTCACCATAGCAGGAACAGAAGACACATCCATCAATGCCACTGCTAGCTGTTTTTCAAATAAGCTGATGGTGCAACATCTTCAAATGTCTTGATGTGTGCTGTGCACACTATGGACTACTTTATTGTATTATGGGGGTAAAGTGGAAGTGTTGATTTCCTGGCTTTGAAAATCAAGTTTAAGTAAAAAGCACATTATTAGAATAGTTGTCTAGGACAGTTGTGGTAAATCAGTAGTACTACAGGTGTCAGTAGTTTCAGGTCAAACAGAAGTGCTCTTCTCTGTCATGCATTAGATGGAACCTGAACAGAAGGCTTTTCAGGATAGCTTCTTTTTTTCTTGCTCTAGACTATTCTTACACTTATAATCAGACACAGCACACTTTCTTTGGCCTAACTATGCCCGACTAAAATCTGTCATGGTCCTGAGACAGACGCAGTAGCAGAATATGGTACCTAAATCTGTCTATGTGAGATGTATCAACTCCTTATTCATCTAACCCCCTTTCTAATTGTGTATGCCGTTTGCAGGATAGGACCCAGAGAGCAACGTGTTCAGTGGGAAGTTTCCAACAGTGCTGCAGTCACTTGTGAATTTGGACAGGGAATAGTATGATAATCTGAGGACCTCTTATTGCTGATGACCTTCAATGGATCAGACTTTACTAACATTTACCAACGACAAATGATAAATTAATGGATCAGCCAAATCTTTGCACATATAGCACAGCCCTTCTGCCTGGCTTCCATTTAATCTGGGGAAGCCCACATAGTTCAACAGCCACCTCTTTGCATAAGCGAAACATTAGTCTGACACTGTAACAAGATAATGTTATTATACTTCATACTCTTATGTATTTTATGCTCTGAGATTTTTGGCCATGTCATCAACAAGGAACTAACAGATATTCTCTTTCCATCATGATTCTATGCCTTTTTTTTTGTGGAGAAATGTAAGTCTCTCCATGATATTAAACACTCATAAAATCTTGTGTATCATCATGTTTACTTACATAGTTCCCAGAGATTCATATTGATAATGTCTAGAGTCAGAAAGATATATAGGTCATTATGCTTCACTCTTGTGAGATCAAATTGATCAAAATATTACTTTCTAGAAAGGCAACTCTTTGTTTTGAAGACAAGAAATGGAGAATTCAACAACTAACCTGGTGTTTTGTATGAGTAACTTCGCACCCTCACTATTGAAAGCATGTTTCTTAATTTCAAATTTCTTCTTTTTTTTCAGCTATAGCTGCTAGAATTTGGTATTTGTTATGCCTTTTCCTCACAGACTGCTAAGATTTCAGAACATGGCCTTTTCTGCTTGTAAAGGTACATGCAGCATGTGATATAGTCATCTCCTTCTCCAGTTCTCAAACCCAGATAAACTGAGTTTTTAAAGTATCACTCTTTAAGACCTTTTCAACATGTCTAAAGTATGACTGTTTCTCTTCTTTGATTACGTCTTCAGTTTTTTAGTATCCTTTTAAGAACGGACACTTTTGACAGTGTATGTACTGCTCCAATATTAGCTGTACTTACATTTAGCCATAAAATTACTCTCTATTCTTGAACCCCAGTATTCTATTTTTCTTTGAAATTATTCTAACTCTCCTTTATTTTTGACAAAGTTGTATGCTGCGAACATATGCTGAGTTATTTGGTCACAGCCTATCTACTCTATGAACTGTTGTTCCTAGATGTGTTACCGCACATATGGCAATGTTAAAATACACCTTAATCAGCTACCAGATGATCCATATCACTCTGTGTATCAGCTCTTTTTCCAACATTAGTTATCCTTCCTCCGTTTTTTACTGCCACTTTCTTATGTTTAGCAGAAATTGTTTAATATTTTTTCTTTATTTCAGAGGACTGTTGAAAATACTGTGTAAAAATGTGTCTTTTATCAATCCAAATAGAACTTAAATACAGACAATCTCATATGATGGTAAATCCCTGTTAACACATTCCTTTCTCAATCAGACCTCCCAATATCCTGTTGGTACAGTATGATTCAGGTTTGTGGTTTGTTTTTCTTTAAATCACAATTCTATGCAGTACTAAGCTGAACTGAAATATAAAGTGGAGTACCGCCAAATAATTTCAACTGCATAGATGGCTTGGCTGAGGTAGACCTATATCACAGCAAATGAACAGAATGGCTATCAGTTAATTGTAATTCAAAGGGAAAACTTGAGTGTGATGCTGGGTGCAGATAATTATTCCTATGGAGGCTTAACTGCTACTGTCATGTTCCATTAAAGTGTGCAAGATAGGTTTTCTCTGTGTCTGTCTATTCTGAAAATGAAAAATCAGGAGAAAATGGTGAGTGTACAGCTGGTAATAAATGCAAGCTTCTGTGATGTCTTGCAGTTACAAGCCCTGTGCTGCGTTAACATAGTATTTGTATTCCTTTGCCAAAATTACTTTGGAAAGTCAGAAGAATCATTCAAAATAAAGAAAAGCAGCAACATTTGTATCCAAGTTACTAGCATTACTACAGAGCTTCAGCAGTCTATGCATAAATGATGTCACAGAAAATAATTCCACACATTAATGACAGCTAAGACAACACTTCTTTCAGTGTAGTATATTCTCTTTGCATTACCTTGGTTAATTCTAGAACGGCTAGTAAGCCAGGTTGCCAGAAGTAAAATGGAAACTGTCATATGTTTATATATGATTAATTTATTTCAAATTCTTCCCTGACAGTCACTGTCACAGTACCATATGACCTTAATGTATATCACTTCAGATTGATAGAGAACAGTCAAGGTACATTTCATATTAAAAGAACTTCAGATATGATATCTTCTATTGTAATGTGTAGATGAGTTTTTATTATATTCTAGATATTGCCCAGAACACTGAAGAGTGATTAGCGTACTGAGAACATCAAACTGAACAGAAAGAATGAACAGAAACCAACATCTGTGTTCAGCAGAGAGACAAAGGACAGGAATATCATGACGCTAACCCAGAATATTCATTAAGAAATTAAAACTTGCTAGGAGCACACTCACTTCACCGGTCCTACCATTTAGATCTTTTTCCGCAAAAGCAGCAAAGGATGTGGACTTTGAATTGCATCTCTTCACAGCAACACACAGTGTACAACGATGCAGCAATCATGGTATCTTGGTATCCTGATGGGCAAGGGAACTAATCTAAAAACACTACACAGATATTCTTAGAGAACTTTGACCATAGCATTTCCAAAACACAAAATACTCATATTTTGCATTCCTATTGAAAGGAAAAGTATTGATAAAGGCAGACAACATGCCTCAAACTGTACTCAAAAGGGAAATCACTGCAGCTTGTGATCCAGTGACATTTCTTATTTCCATTCTTGAAGTAGCAAAGGGATCCAAGTAATACTTATCTCCTCTAATATGTGCAAAATGTGACTAAAATGTCTTGAAGAGTCTGGTCTCTAAATTAAAAACAAATATCATCTCAACAGACTCAGGTATATCTTGACAGAAGAAATTTTCATTCCTTTCATTCCTTTTCACTAAAAATCAACTAAAATTATCACTGTCTTGGCAATCTCCAGAAAAAAAACAGCCATATAATCACAGAAACTTTGGTTGTAAGGGACTTCTGGAGGACATCTAGTTCAGCCTTCTGTTTGAACAGTCACTGCTGGACCAGGGAAGAGAAAGTCTCTGTGTTGAGCAGGGGCCTGAACTAGTGGCTCAGCAGCACAAATGAGAAAGATCACAGAGCAGGGGCCTGAACCAGTGGCCCAGTAACACAAATGGGAAAGATCACAGAGAAGACTGGAAGCAGAGTATACATGAACACTGCTGCCAGTGAGGACCAAGAAAAAAATATGGGCACAATACTCCAGCCTCCTGAGCACCTTCAGTCATTCTCTGAACTAAGACCTCCTCAGCAGACAGTAAGGATCAAATCTTCTTTGAGATCAACTTGATTTTCACAAAAACCTCTGGAAGGACCAAGAGACAGTTCATGTAAAATAGATTCCAGTCCATCTTGGATACTCACATTTAGCCTCACTATTTGTTTTGGTACTTACTTGGCCAGAAGAAAGCTTATGGTCATAAAACCCAAAACGACTCTTCTTGAAACTATCTAGCATACATTCCCTGCTGAAATAATTAACTTGATATGATAGAGGAAAACTGTGTTTTAATATTCAGCTCCTGTATGTTAGAAAATTACAGGATGTTTCTGCCTCAGATACACATTTGATTACTGCACTGTTTAAAAGGTTTAACATAATAAAGGCTTATTTATGATTGCAAATTCCACAGTTACTGAAATTAATGTGAAGAAATCATGATACATTAAATCTGGAGGCCAAGAGCATGGGACCCTGCCCTAGCAATTAATGCACTGAATGGGAAAGATCTTGTTTAATAGTTCCGTCTAGTACATTAATATAAATACAAAGAATAATTTAGAGACGCTTTGTCAGATAGAGATTTAAACTATCCAGTGTCTTATACCACTTATTTCAGAGATTATTGATCAAAATCTTCCCTGACTTGTGCACATTTTATTCTTGTATAAACCCAAAGCACTCGAAGGGGGGAAAGATAATAATCCAGTACTATTCAAGTGTGGAGGGAAAGCCCACTGTGCAAATAATGTCACAGGATGAGCAGAACGGGTAAGTCTTATTACATTACATTGTTGTGTTTAATCTGAGACTCCATATTCGACATATTTTTGTTAATTGTCACAATAAATACAAATTTAGTGTGGAGACCTGAAAATCTGGCAGTGTATGTCTAAATGTCCTAAAAAGAGAATCATCACCCAGACAAAACCGAATTTGAAATGAGGGCTATGAAGCACACATGAATGTTAAAATTAAGCCCGAGTATTACGCTAAATTCTACTGATATTTTATTCCTGCCTAGCAGCAATTAGTTGCAGACAGTTCAGACCATCACTTCTAACAGCAATTGACAGCACCCGTGTTTTCAATCTTTTCAATAACCTAGTAACTTCTACAGCTGCTTCCATTTATAAAATGCAGGTCTGAAGCCAACCTGAGTATTTTAGTGAAAGCATTCAAATGTCAGCACTCACTGGTCAAATACCAGATTTCAACAGAATATTCACTGTAAATGTCTCTACAAATATAACAGCACAAAGAACAGTTTTAAGAATTACACTGTGTCCATAAATAGCTAGTGAAAAGAGCAGATATGATGAGCTGGTCAAGGATGGTCATTTTTAATGCCGTACGAAAACAATGCAGAATTTAAGGAGTGAGCACATTTTCCGCAATTTTGCATAACATTTATGAAACTATAATAATTAATTCAAATAATTCAAAGTTATATACTTGTCTCTGTAAAACAATAGACCAAAAGAAAAAAAAATTGAAAAAACTTTGAAAGCACTGAGCTTTGTGCCACAATATCGAAGGTCTTCCATACAGAATATTTTCTATTTGCCTTCTGTGTAGAGAAATGATTATTCTTTGCAAGGTCTAACCAATAGATAGAGTCCCACATTGAAGGTCATACAGCAAATTGTACAAAGATTATGACAGATAGACAGACTGAAAGAAAGAATATGCATCGACTTCTCCATCCAGAACTGGGCAGCAGAAACAAAACAAACCAGAATATGAAGCTTTATGATAGGAGGGATTAAAATCACAATTTCTGCCTTTGTGAACTAAAACTATTCTAATATCTTAGGATTATACACCACAGCCAGGTGCATAGTTGCATCAGATCAGTAATTTAATAAAGCAGTAAAAATTCAGTGACAGAATAGTTACTTTCTGACCGTTACTCTCAATTACAGCTCTAACTATCAATTTAAATGACAGATACTAATGTGTCATTTAAAACTAACAGCTTAGCCAGTGTTTCTCAATTATTCAGAGATTAATGTTCCCCAAAGGTGCTACTAATAAGGAAAAAAAAAAATTGTCTTTGGGTACATTACCAGTACTGTTGAAAGCATAATCATCTTAAAGAACTCTGAGACAAAATAGCTTGGCGGTTTTTATTGTGTCAGTAAGACAGTCGGTATTTCTTATGTTACTGTACTTGTGCACTTAAAACAGCAACAGGAAACGCAGATACATAATATAACAATAAACAATGTCTTTCACAGGAAAGACTAGGACCTGTTGGAATGGGTCCAGAGGAGGGCCACAAAGATGATCTGAAGGCTGGAACACCTCTCCTATGAGGAAAGGCTGAGAGAGTTAGGGTTGTGCAGCCTGGAGAAGAGAAGGATCCAGGAAGACCTTGTAGCAGCCTTTCAGTAGCTGAAGGGGGACTACAGGAAAGATGGAGAGGGACTTTTTAGCAGGGCATGTTGTGATAGGACAAGGAGTAATAGCTTTAAAGTAAAAAAGGGTATATTTAGATCAGACATAAAGAAATTCGTCACTGTGAGGGTGGTGAGGCACTGGAACAGATTGCCCAGAGAGGTGGTGGATGTCCCATCCTGATAAACATTCAAGGTCAGGTTGGACGAGGCTCTGAGCAACCTGATCTAGTGGTAGATGTCCCTGCTCATTGCAGGGGGTTTGGACTAGACGACCTTTAAATGTCCCTTCCAACCCCAACTATTCTACGATTCTATGATTCTATGATTCTAATTATCTCTGTCACTTTGTCAGGAGAAACATCCTTAATTCTCATTGTCTCCAGATGGAAATGTGTACATAGAGGTTCTGTATAAATTCAAGAGTTAAAATTATGAATTGCTATTTTTAATCCAGTAGCTGGCTCTAATGATATCTATACATTCTACCATTTCTGGGCAAATAACAGCTTAATTAACAGTGGTTAGAAAAAAAAAAAGGCAACAATTTTTAAAAAGTGAGCCTTTTTTTATAGATTACTTCAGTCTTCGATATTGATGAAGGTATTTCCAGAATACGTATTTATGAAGTGGTTAACTTAAAGCTGTAATCATCTGTCATGTGATTGTAGAACTGATAGGAAAGTTAGAACTTAACAGAATTTAATAAAGCAAAATTCTCATGGGTTACCCTTAAATTTTCCAGGTTAATTAACAAGTTTTAGGAATATGTCGACAAATACAGCCACAGGATTGTGCTTTATTGTCTGTTTAACAAAAGGAATTGAACAGATCTCAGTAAATGTTACACATATCAATTTTCAGAAAAGAAAGGACTTTAAGTGGTGGAAATAAAGGATTATCTGGCAATTTATATGCAATATTTTACATATGGAGAGCTATACATTAGAAAAAATTATTTTCATTTTTTGCTTGTCATAGTAGATTTATGCTAGTTTGTCTTGCATACAACATTTTATCTCTCTAGGCCTTGAAGTGACTCTGGGGTAGCCCTCAGCATCTACTGGCTTAGTGCTACAACGCCTAATTTCCATCTGGTGAGACTTAGACCTTCAAGTGCAGATAATTAACTGCAGTAGGATTTGGGATCACAGTTCAAGACACTTATCATCAGTCATATTGCTTGTACAGCTACAGTTCCACTTCTGTTCATACCTTGAACAAACTATTTCTGAAGACAAACAGCATTTATCTCACACCTAAGTGTATTTAGGACTCACACATGAAATATGAGGTCTAGGACACAATTTCTGCTACCAGAAAAACATGGGGTCCTCCCATATCTTGTAAACTTTGTAGAAATATCATTAAGAAAAGGATCTAATTTACTGTCAAATCAATGTCTTCCAACAGATCCTGTTTTTCTTGACCTTGCTTCTCTATCTAGCTCAGGCCATAAAAGCAGTTTTGTTTGGTACATATTAACACGGGGAGAAACACAAAGTAAAAGAAAGGACATTTTATTGTCTTCTTTGATAATGTTTTCAAAACTGTCTCCCATAAGATCTTTATGAAGAAGCTCATGTGTTGGATGAGCAGACAGTGAGGTGGATTGAAAACTGTGTGACCGGCCAGGCTCAGAGGATGGTGAACAATGGCACAAAGTCTAGTTGGAGGCCACTAACTACCAGTGTGTAACCCAGAGGTCTATACCGGGTTCAGTCCTCTTTAACATCTTCATTAATGATCTGGCTGTTGAGGCAGAGTGTATCCACACAAAGTTTGCAGATGGCACCTAAGTGGGAGGAGTGGCTGATTTGCCAGAGGGTCATGCTGCCATCCAGAGAGACCTCGACAGCCTGGAGAAATGGTTAAACAAGAATCTTATGAAGTTCAACAAGGAGAAGCGCAAAGTCCTGCTTGTTGGGAGGAACAACCCCATGAACCAGTATATACTGTCAGCTGATCATCTGGAAAGCAGCTTGGCAGACAAGGATTTGGGGATCTTGGTGGACACTAAGTTAACCATGAGTCAGCAATGTGCCCTTCCAGCAAAAAAGGTTAAAGCTATCCTCAGCTGCTTTAGGAGGAGTGCTACCAGTACACTGAGGGAGGGGATCCTTCCCCTCTATTCAGCCCTGGTGAGGCCACATTTAGAGTACTGTGTTCAGTTCTGGGCTTCCCAGTTCAAGAATGATATGGACATATTGGAAAGACTTCACTGAAGGGCCACAAGGACGGTTAAGGGACTGGAGCACCTCTCATATGTGGAACAGCTGAGAAACAGGGGACCGTTCGGTGTAGGAAAAAGAAGGCTTGGGGGATCTCTTCAATGTACATAAATATCTGAAGGTGTACAGAAGATATAGCCAGATCCTTTTCAATGGTGCCCAGTGACAGGACAAGAAGTAGTGGGTACACACTGAAACACAGGAGGTCCCATCTTAACATTAGGAAACACTTCTTCACTGTGAGGGTAGATAAGTAGTGGAATAGGTTGTCCAGAGAGGTTGTGGACCATCTGTCCTTGGAGATACTCAAAAGTCATCTGGACACCGTCCTTGGCAACTTGTTCTAGGTGGCCCTGCTTGAGTAAGGTGGTAGGACCAGATGATCTCCTAGCTTTAATCTGAGGTCCTATCCAACCTCAGCCATTCAGTGATTCTGTGATTCTATGACACAACTTGTTTTTACATGCAAAAATCATCCAGAAATTAATGAATAAGAAACTATCTTGGCACATATCCTTAGTCTATTGCATTTCTAAGCAATTTCTTCCCATTCTGAAAATAAAATCAAAAGAGAGGAGAGGAGAGGAGAGGAGAGGAGAGGAGAGGAGAGGAGAGGAGAG
>Ga0065711_1006290_pt1 | contig 17817 bp, 4 predicted proteins | sample Hoacrofraction12_FD_59098 | JGI IMG/M metagenome (GOLD analysis project Ga0065711, IMG submission 59098) | Hoatzin crop microbial communities from Cojedes, Venezuela - Epithelial fraction 12 v2 (version 2) | ecosystem: Host-associated > Birds > Digestive system > Esophagus > Crop | place...
AAAAAAAAAAAAAAAAAGTGTCTTCTATGGAATGATACTTCCATATCAAGAATCATGGTAAATTTCTTTCTTGAGACTGAAAAACTAGTGTAGTCCTGGTCGTGACTTTATGCATACATATGCATGTCATGGTACATCATGTGAAGACATACCATGACATGGCATACTTAGTCATGACTTTGTGCATGCTTCACCTTTTTTCTTTGTGGTTGTTTTTTTTTTTAACTTTTTCCTCTCCCTCCCTGCTCCTTAAATAGTGGTCTGAGCTTTGGAGCAAATCTAGTTAAATTCAAATATTAGCACCTGCAGTCATTTTCTTTCTCTTCCTGTGGTTTTATTTGCTTCAAGTAATTGTCAAAGAGCGTTGTTACCGCACTTCCTGTTTGAAGCAATAGTGAACAGTATGCCGTCAAAGGATATAGAGGGTTCACCCTTAAAAGGAACTTTGTAGATGTTTTTAAAAAACAGCGGGCTGTTCTTAAGCTATGTAATTCATAAATAGCTTTATTCTAACTGACCCGCCACAGCATGCAGCATATTCCTGTTTGGATCATCTAAGGTAAATGCTCTCTAACCTGCTTTTTGCCAGTAAATGTGAAGAGCTTGGAGAGGAGATTGATTGCTTTTTTCACTCTTCCTCCTTTCTTGCTCTGTTTATTGCCTACCGAAAAGTTAATACTGCTTTAATAAGAAGAATTACTGGTACGGTAGGAGAATGTGCTCCACCCCCACTATCCATTAATGCAGTGTTTGCACTTACTGCCTTACAACTGGTATTTAACAATAAGCAGTAGTTTGGGTTTTTGCATTACATCAGCTGTTGTGGAACAGACTAAGGAGTAATGAAAATTGCCTTACTGGTTTCTACTTTAAATTTTAAACAATATATCCTTTTTAATTCTTCATTTCTTCATACTACTTAAAATTTCTATAAATGGGATTAAATGAAAGTTGTACATAGGGTATATAATCCTTAAAATTTGACAAAGTTGTTCAGCATGATAGTCCTGTATGTTCTTGCAGTGTGAATCATACACTGTAAAATAAGTTGCATCCAGAGCTCAGAAAGTTTAAGTGGGAAAAAGCAAATACGTGATTCACCATTTATCTCTCTGATTACCTTTGTGGTTCAAACAGAATAAACGCCTTGTCTTTTTGACATGAGCTGTGTGCTGTTCTGCCACTCTGAGCACCATAAACTGTGTGAAGAGCAAAAACAAAGAGTGACAGAGCTGTTGTCTTGAACTGTGTTCTTCAGCCTGTGTTGTCCTCTTCATCGGGCAAGTCTATATAGACAAAGCAGCAACACTTGTGAACAGCGCTGTATTAAAAGCTTGATCCTGTGACAAAGCAGCAAACTAGTTGTGAAGTATTGCACACATTTCAGGATCTCATTAATTGCAGCTAGGTTTTGGGTGCAGTCCAGGCTTTGCAGAAACACTTTCTCAGGAGATTGCTAGTTTGCTGACGCCACGTAATTACGTGACTGGTAGCTGTAGGTCAGTATGGTGCTTTTTCTCTTTCTTTCTTTGTAACCAATAATTTGGAGAACAGCAGAGTTTTCCTGTTCCAACTTGTTCTCTGAACAAGCAACTAGCAGTCCTAGTGTGTTGCTGTTGACATCGCAGTGCTGGTACGCCTTTTTGCCTTCAGTTTAATTGCTTTTTCTTTCCATTTTGGTGCAGCTGATTTATACCTGATCTTTTATATTAACTTGGCCACTGTAAAAATTATTTGTTTAGCATAGTAGGGGTGTATAAAATTCCAGTGCTCTAACAAATACTGCTAAGCTTTTGTTTGCATTTTAAAAGGTGCAATTACTGTCAGTTTTCTCCACACTTACAGGTATGTCATCCCACCACAGTTTTTGGGGTTTTTTGGGGTTTGTTTGGTTTTTTTTTTTTAATTAAAAGGCAACGGATTGAAAAACTGCTTGGTACTGGTTGCAGAACTGTGAAATTAAAGGCAAATGTGGCACTACACAGGCTATAGAAGATAAAATACATTTTTAAAAATTAATGTGTTGTCAGAGACTGTTAGTCACAGTCTCTAGTTTGGCTTTGTCATTCAGCAGCTTGTGATTTAAGGGGGGAGAGTCAGTGTCAAAGAGAACTCTGTCGTTGAGCAGACAAGTCCTGCATGCTGAGAGTGGCTGGATGGAGAAAGTCTTCTGCACCCTCGAGTATTCTGTACCAAGGAGGAGCCTTCCAGCTCACAGAGCATGCACAAGCCCTTCAGATTTGTTCCCAGGGCTTCAGCTCAACGCGACCCTTAATGGTGCAGCTGGCTGAAAGAGCATATCAGCTGTCAGTCAACAAACGAGGAGATGGATCGACACAAGAATTGCCCTGCCCTTTCCATGTATGTCTTCTGTACACGAATGTAACAGCAGGATGGAAGTTAGCCCTCTGTGAGAACAAGAATTTGATATGTTAAATCTAGACTTTGTCAAAAAGAGATTATGAGGAAGCAGTAATACAGAATTTCAGGATCTGCAAATCAGAATATTGGGTCACTTGGGCAGCAAGAGATGCAACTGGAATGTATCTGTTTATAGCCCTGGCAGGTTACAATATATTAAGACTTCAGAATGCTCTGACTTTAAGTACTTGCTTTCTCACTTTCTCATAATCTAAGCAGCTAGCATTGGGGGAACATTGCTGCATTTCAGAACAACTTGGAGCCTATCTTCTCAAAAGCAAAACCAACAAGTTTTAAGGAGATATAAGCTTGTTAGAGTAACTGGACTAAAATTTTCAATTGTTACATGCTCAACAGGAGTTAACCATGTTGTAGTTCCAATTTTGTTACATTTTGAATCAAGTTTAGAAAATAATTGTGTAGCATGCAAATTCTAAGACTATAGAGAACCATAAAGTATTTTCTTATCAAGCTTTTCTACATTAGTCCAGCTCTTGCTATTTAAAGTTGATCAAACTTTCAGTTACCAGAAGAACTGAGAAAATCAAGTGAAGCTACCTAATTATGAAGCAAGAACTTCCTCAGAGACTTTTACAGTTCTTTTCATTCTTGGATTTCACACTGTTGATTGATAATTCCCATGTTTTATTGCCGCTTCTTCACACGTACATGGGATTTAGATGATGATCTTTGAGGTTGGAAAAAAAAAATCTTTTAAGTAGTGAAAATGTCATATTAGCACTGTACTGAGACCTTTTTTTGAAGTGTCTGACAGAAGAAAAGGTGATGTAGAAGGATTTTTGGGGGTTTTTTTGTTTGTTTAGTTTGTTTCTTACGCTGAAGGGGTTCTGTTTCATAAAATTGCTTTGCTCTATATGGCATTAGTGATAGGAAAAGCTAGCAAAACATTTTTCCCCCCTTCCTATTCCCATCTTCAGACAAGAAATGCCACAAACAGGCATATAAATTTAATTTAAACACTACCAGTAGCTTTTTCAAAGCTAAGAGAGAAGTACTTTTGCTGGATTTTGCTATTTAGATGACGTTACTGCAGCAGGCATTTATTTCTTAAAGATCCTCTGTTAGTATCTTAAAAGGTAAGAAGCGGGAAAGCTTACCAGAGGCTTTGGACTTGGTATGGGAAAGGTGCTACTGTATTTCTGTATGTGTGCGTTGCAGCCAACCGTCCTGGCTAGTAGTGGCTGCACAGTACAGTAACTTGGTGTGTATGTAGTAGATGATGGACCTCATTTCTTATGTGCTTGGCATGTAGAGAACTGAAGAAGGAAGTAGCTAAGTGGGACTGCTCTGCCACAGAACGTGTGTACAGGTATATGTAGTTTATGTATCCCATGGAGTCTCCAAACCACATCATTCTGTGAGGAATTGCGTATAAATAATGATGTGTAGTTATGCACCCATTGCTGTGAATGAAGATGCAGTTGTATATAGAATTATTAAGGAGTATGCATGTAAAAACTTCTGCATACTCATTATCTCACTTTCTCTGCAAGTAAAGTTGGTGACGGATGGCACGATAAATGACCAGGGTGAAATCTCGCAGGAATTTTCATTGCACTCTTACTGAAAGAATTTGGGTTGGAGATTAACCAATAAACATTATTTTAGCAAAGGAATGGTTGGAATCTGTAGCCTTAGTTGTTCCACATGAGGAATTTCAGAGGTTTAAGGACACAGTTTCAAACTCTACAAGTACTCTTCTATTTTGAAGTCAACTGTACATGAAGCAGGAGGGTAGAGAGAATGGAAGGAAAATACCTTGAGTTGACCAAGTCCAGCCATTTTGCAAATTTTCCACATACAGAAATTTATTTGTTTCCTCAACATTTAGAAAAGCACGCCTTTGCTTGACAGCTGTGCGGCAGGGTTGGGTTAAATATTATTTAAACCTTGTGCTGTGAATGGACTGGATAACTTTTGCATTGAGAAGTATCAAGTGTCAATAGGCACAATTCCCCAAGAAGTTTAAAGGGGTGTATGGACAAAATTGTCACTTTACAAAATGACATTTGAAAGTTAAAAACAGTTCAGAGATGGCTGCCAAAAGATTGTACAGCAGTTCTTCTTACCACCTCGTTGAATCAAAGCTGGAATGTAAGCCTCATGCGGATTTCTGGTATATGTCACTTCTGGTACTCACTGTAGAAATAAGCATGTGACTTGTTTGCTAGTGTCTCTTTGGTCTGTGGTTAAAGAAATCACTGGTGTGGGTGGATGTCTGGGAGCATGAGATTCTGTATATTCGTTATTTTTGATGTAATGTACTTCTGTTTTCAGGTTCACATAACGCTAGAGACCAAAGAAGCATACATAACATTTCTGTGGTGCTGGGACCAACCTTGTGAAAGAAGACTCTAAAATAACTTTTTGCCTTCAAGTTGTTTATCCTGGGACTGACTTGGTTTTGTAGAAGAGCTCAACAGAGAAAAGATTTTCACGTTGGAACCATTATAAATAAACGTATTTCAACAACTTGCTACCTGGAGACAGATTTACGGAGGCTGAGTCCTGCTTTTCATCTGTGTTCCCACTTCAGACTGTAAACAATGAGTGAGTTTTGGTTGTGTTTCAACTGCTGTATTGCTGAACAGCCTCAGCCTGTAAGTATGAATATTGGCACTACTTTGGCTTTGTATAATTAAGTACGTTGTTTACATTTGCTGGTTTTCTTATGGCTTTTTAAATTTAGGCTGTTTGGCCAAGCTCAGTGAGAACTAAGGAATTAACTAACGTCCTGGCTTAGTGGGGACGAAAAAAAATGTCTGTTCTACACTGTTGTCACACAGATACTTTCCTGTCCTCGAGATCAATTCTATCCACAGTCTTTGAAAAGAGCACTTATTTGTTGGAAATGAAGAGGAGGGGCAAGGAAGGGAAGGGTGACAAGGACCTAAATTATCATTCAAAAGTCATTTTTGAGTGAAGATGTAAATGTCCTGAATTCTGTATAGCTTAAGGCCTGCCTTCAGGTGTGGCTGGACAATGATGAAGGAAGGAAATTATTCTGTTAAAAAGTCCAGAGTGACTCCACCTTCATTTAATTAAGGCTGAAATTCTTAATTGTTTTGTTAATTTTTAGAGGAAACCTTAGGAGAGTGAAGAAACGCAGTCATACTGTAAATACTTTTTTTTTTTTTTGTAACTAGGATTTGGAATGCCTGTTGTGTGAAAAAGTACATAGCAAACAATTGGATAAAAGAACATTTCAAAGCATACATAAGGAAGACAGTACAGAAATATTCTTGGGTTTCATATACTTTAAGTACCTTTAGAGTGTGTTCCTGAGTCCAGTGCTGTGGGTAGAATGTCTGCCAGCACCAAGGTGCAGTTAGCCAGGAATATGGTTAGCACTGTGAAAAAAATCGTTGTAGCATCCAGGTCAAGCTAAATGAATGTACAGAAAGGACAGTCATCTTGCAAGTACATGGAAAAGAGCTCAGTTACCACTAAAGGATATTATAGTGACCAAGAGAATCCCAGAGTGAATAGAGCAAACTCACATTAATGTGCTCAGGTGATAATATTTGGCTTTAGGGAAGCCAAAGGATTAAAAAGAAAAAATCTAATATTAGGCATTGTCATTGCACAAAGCCTGAATGCCAGACTGGTCCTTGAGTGGTAACGCAAACATTAAAGTGTGACCAATGACATTTCTAACAAATTAATGCAACTTTATCTCACTCTTAGTCAATTAGAGTTGTGGGAGATGAACTCCGAGATACCAACACGGGAAGCTTCAGTTATCTCCTGTCGCTTGAATACCATTCAGTCCTTTAAAATGCTAGCTGTGTCCATATGTAGCCAAAGTTATTTGCCTTGTTTTGAAACATGTATTTCAATTAAAAATAAGGTATGACTGTTAAAAATCTTTGAGATAGAAAATAACATATTCTGTTTACAAGAATCCTGAAGTTCAGTCCATTATAAAATCTTGACTCAAGCTTTATGATACAGTTAAGTTATTGCCCAAGAACTACATGGTATGTTAATGCAGCTTGTAGTCATCTGTGGGTCATGACTCATGGAAAGGATGGAGAATGTACTTCAGAAGTGGAGAGAAGGGAAACCACCCATGTTTCTGTTGATCTGGTGGTGTGCGTTTGCTCAGAAAATTAAAACTATCCTTATGTTTAAGATACAAACAGCACATTGCTGGGCATTGACCTAGTTCCTGAAATCTGCCTTTCAAATGTTGTAGGAGCCTTGCTTGTTATGAAGTGCCAAAACTATTTAGGATGCATCTCAGAAAAGAGAGTTGCAGGCTGTCCTTGGCACGTTTGACAACAGGCACTTACTTGTCTGTCCCCTGCAGTTACTCAGCTCATTCTGCTGTGTTGTGTTGCACAGCCGTTGTTCTGCCATGGACTGCTTCAGTAAATGGAGTGTTTAATCAGATACATACACATCTGAGTAAGTGCAGGAATGGTTTTCCTCTCCGAAATGTAGCAAAGTGCTGTCAGTGTGAGCAAACTGATAAACCAGACAAGTGGTAAGGAAGCAGTTTTTCCCTGTCTTTGAAGGTGGTGTGTGATTGCATGTTTGGGAGACTTACATGCTGCAAAACATGCTAGTTTTTAGCCCAAAATACTGGTACTTACTGCCCTGTTGTATCAAAAGATAGGTGAAACATGCAAACTTCAATAAAAGCTACTTCTCTGTCCCCTACCGTGCATTCAGTCTGTCAGTTTAGTCCAGTTGCTCAGCAGAAATGCCTCTTCTGCCCAGTTTCATCTCGTTCATGTGCCTTCTTTCATTTTACCTCCTGCATCTTAACTTCTTCGTGGCCTGACTGACAGTGTCCCAGCCATGACTTTCGTGTTCAGCCATTACATGTTCAGCGTGCTCCTTCTGTGGCAGGACTAATGTGGTCTTGCAGCAACACTAACAACCACCAGACTGAGAATAAAGACCTTGAAAGCAGGAAGTTACTTGATTTGCTACTTGTTCAGATCAATGCTTAAAATGTTACTTTTGTTTTTAGACTTACATTCTCTAAAACATGATTTTTCTTCTCATTATATTTGTAAGATGCTGATATCAGGGACACATTTAATGTCGTGGACAGTGACATAAATTTTAAGCCTCTTCACTGGAGAAAAAAAAATCTGGAACTTTTAGTAGTTGAATGGTTTTGTGATATTTATAGTTTCCATTAAACTAAGGGGTTTTCCTCCTCTCTTGAAATCCAGGATGCAGGAACTGTCTTTGTTGCTTCCTTCTGGCAAAATTCTAGCATATTATATTAGGAATCTTCAGTACGGTACCTCTATTCTTTGCAGCTGTAGTGCACTTAAAATAAAAAATTGTGTGTACATGCACAGAGTCCTTTCAGTCAATTTTGTAGAAGGGTATTATTCGGACTGTACACAAGGCATTTTCTAGGTTATTGACAGTACTCTGTATGCCTTCCAGACTTGCATACTGGTGCTTTCCAGTGCATTTTCATGGTTTTGAACCATGTCTTTTTAGATAAGATTTGCAAACTTTATGGCAATAAGAACACATTACTTAACGTAATTTCACTGCCATCACTTTCCTAATAGCGTACGCCAGAGCAGAACAGTAACAATGTTGCAGATATATATTAGTGCACTCTGAGAGGTTCCCTAATTAAAAGACGGTATTCAAGTATTACCATCATCTTTTACTGAAATGTATCACAGCACAGCTTTTTGTCTTTTGTCAGTGCTAAATGGATGCACCATGTTGCTGTAAAATAAAACATAGGTGTCTTGGAAAGCAGTCTTCTACTGTCTCTCCTAATGTTACTTTGGTTGCTAAATATTGCACTTGGTGTCTCCAAGACTGCAGTACTCTTACTAAGATCGTTGAAGGGGCATGTTTGAACATCAGTCTCTGTGCTTCTTTGAAATACGGTGACAAATAAAGAAATTGGGTATGCAAAGAAACACAACTAAATAGCGATAACAGTTGAAGGAAGCATTTTCCTGGTGGTGGCTTAGGGTCTTACTTCTTAATAGCCTGAGGTCTTTACCGCAGTAGAATGCAAATAGAACTATGCCAAAGGAAGGTGTTGTCTTACCAGCTTCTAGTTTTCTCTTGTCAGATTTGGATTGATAATAAATTTTACCACAGTTAATTCTTCAGACAAGTAGTTTCTTTCATAAGTGTTTTCATACCAAAGAGGTAATTATTAATCTATTAGTAACTATGTTCAGGTTTTCTTGGCTGTTTAAATGGCCTGAATTCAGTCTCTTATGATCTGACCCAAACCTTTTTTTATTTTGAGAGAGTAGCACTTTCTGTGATTGCACCAGGTTTCTTACACCTCCCACTTACACCCTTTATAGGTTCTGTAAGCTGATCTTGCACTTCCCAGTGACAAGATAAGTCTTTCTTCCCGTGCTTCCTATGTGCTATAGTCCCATCCACTGCTGCATTTCAGTAAGCTCTGCCAAATCCCCACTACCAGGTGCATTGCTTGATAACAGAAGTTCAGAGAGACTTTTGTCTTGCAGGTTTTAGGAGAATGCATCTCTGGTTTCTCTCTTAGGCTGAGCTCATCATCTGCACAAGGAATCTCTTTTTTTCCTGCACTTTTTTTTCATGTTCTGTCCATTTTTAATTTGCAAAGTTAATTTTTGGTCAGAGAAGCCTTTGGTCATGATCTGGTGCATTCCCACCTGGTTTGGGCCACTGGCCAGTACAGCTGAGCCCTGCAGTTTCCTTTGACCTTGGAGTAAAATTACTGCTCTGCTATAAAAGAATAAACTATGTTCTCCTCTTTCTTGTTCCGAGCTTCCTTCTCTGGTTAATTAGTTTCTGTTTTGTTGCTTGTCTCTTCTGTAGATTATTTCCATTTTGTATTTTGTCGAAGGGCTGTTTCGGTTTTTCAGCATGCGATGCCATAAATGTGGTTTAGAAAGTGAGGTTTCCTTCAAGTTTAGGGTTTTTTTAATGTATGAAAAAAGTACAGATAGATCTGTATTTAGAGTGGGGAGGCCCATCTTAAAATACAGGCAGAAAAAACCCTGCACATATTGCTGTATTTATCAGCTGAACTGAATGTTGAATGCTACAGAAGACAAATGATCTTGACTGTGGTTACTTAAGGAAAAAAAACACTGACGGATATTGTCAGCTCTAGTGTTTTTTCTAGAGAAGGAGTCATAGATATAAATATAGCTAAAGATACATCTACCACTGCAGGTCTTAAGAACTCGAACGATAAAGATAACGAAGCATTCAGTATGCATAACAAATACAGAATAAATAACCCTCAGTTGGCATGCACAGTGGATCAGGTGTTTGCTTCTGAAGCAGTACTGGGCCAGGGTCACCATTCAGTACGGCAGTGCTGTGCAAGTGCATCTTTTGGGTCCGGGTGACCAAAACTCAGGCTGTCTTATTCATTAAATCTGATCAGCCTACCACATTCAGTGAGCCTGTGGAAGACTCAAATGTGAAAGGTGACAACTCTAGAGAGCCCTCAGATTTCAGAGTTGTCATACTGAGTTACATGTTGAGCTGCCAGAATTCCTTCTTTTTCCTATTTAGTGCTGTTGTAGAAGCAGCCTGAGGGAACACCTTAAAAAAGGGGGTAGCATTAAACAAGCAGTAAAATGTTTGGCTTGTACTTCTCAAACCTAATCTGTTTGTGTTGCTTTCAGCCTGATAGATTAGATTTTTCTTTTACCTTTAAATTATCCCCTACACATCTTAAAATATCTGTTACGTTGTTCAAGTATTAAAATATTTACAAAAAAACCCCAGAAAGGCAGTATTTTGTGTTTGTGTATAAATACCGGAATGAAAATTAACTGAATACCGTTCAATCCTCTTTTACAGATGTGAAGTTTTTAGGAGCTCCCCCCCTCTTTGGGGATCTGGAAACAAGAATTGTGCCAGCTTTCCGTTGATGAGAATGTGTCTTGCTATTATCAACATATTTAAAGGAGGATGTAATGCTTTTAATATCTACACACTCCACAGAGCTCAGGCTTTCTGCTTAAACATGGGGAGGAAGTAGATTGTACTCTTTGTTGATCTGGACACAAATCTTAGAGCCATTGAATTGCTTGTTTCTCTTAAATCTCCAAATTTTTCAGTGAGAAGACATATTCAAGAGCAAAACCCAGTTTGAGTCACTGACAAAAGGAGCTGCCGCAAGTAGTTGATGCTGCCTAGCAAAAGTTGATAGTTTTGCAGGCACCCTTGGAGACTGTGCTGAAGCATTTCTGAAATTAACAAAGCCAATGCAATTTCTGGTTTTGTTTTTTTTAATGGCAGTTGAAGCTGCAAAGCCCTGATATATTTAGTGTGCCTTAATTTTAATGCTTAGCAGTTCAGCTATATTTCCCGTGTTCTGCTTTTCATGTTGCATCAGGGAAGATGGCAAACATGTAGGTTTAGGGGCATTTCTACTTGCCAGCAGCTAGAGGCAGAGGTAACTTCGACATAGTGTGAGAGATGTGCACTTTCACTGACTCCACACGGAAGTATGCTTTGTGTTAGTGAATAGAGAAGTCAGTCGTTGCCCTGAAGCTAGGTGTTCAGCCTTTTACATTTAACTGGTTTTGATATTCCTCTACTGCTATCTTACTGTATTTTTATTGTAACTTTTCTGTAATGGATCTGAGGTACTCCATTGGAGATAATTCTTAAGACAAATATGCAACCCACAAACTGTGCATTTTTAAATGGCTAGTTTAAAGATCTCTGCCTGCACTTACATTTTTAATTCTTAATGTTAAGATTTCTCAGTGAAAGTTTTCCTTATTCACACTGTTCCTCAAACCTTTGGTTCTGCAGTTCCTGTCATGACTCATACTTATGCATGAGACATGCATGATATCAAAGTTCCAATTAAATTATATTATAGCTATTCTTCATGTATTCTCAGAGATCCTGAAATTATAAGGTACCCATTAAGCCATAGACTTTAATATGTAATCACTTGCAATGATATTCTCACTTTCATCTTCAAAGTGGCTTAGCTGATCACTGTAAAATGCTGACTTCTGTAATTCTGGGTTAATATCCTGCCACAGAGCGAGGAGATAGAGGAGTGGAGGTTGGGCAGAAAAACTGAAGCTGTGAACTGCACTCTGATGCAGATTCTGGGAAGTAATGCCTCTCTGAGCCCACTGGTTTTATTTTTGTTTTTCAAATAATTTTAGAGGGTTTTTTAGCTACTTGGGTGTACCCTTGAGAGAGCTATAGTTTATTGTAGCCGAGGAAAGATACCATCTCTGTGTTTTCTCCCACAAATAAATGTGTGACATTAAGTGATTTGTTGACGTCGTGCTCTGTGGATGACCTGACATCAAAAGGGAGAGGCGCGTATGGAATTTTTTAAAATAGTTTAAAGCTACATTAGCTCTCTTCTTGCAATTGTAAAATCAGCTCACTCTGTCTCTGAAGGTAGTGTGGCTTTATAATACGCTGTCTTCAGCAGGAACAGGGTCTTCATAATTGTTTGTTTCTCTTGCTTATGGTATGACTGGTTTTCAGTGTGAATTCCTTTTGTGTTCTGCTTGATGGTTTATGATAAACTAGGTCATAGTTTGTATGTTTTGATACTGGGATGCTCTCAAACCCAAATACTTGAATTTTGCCTTATCTTTGCAGGCCTGCGTTACGGTTTAGGTGTTTCTAACCTGCACAAGATGATTTCAGGTTGGTATGTAGCTGCCTCATCTCTGGAGATTGAGAAATAAATTGGGACCAAATCATGATTTGTCATCTGAGTTTGCCCAGACCAGCCCTTCTTTGCTGGCATAACGTGACACTTCATGCTCCACTGCTCTAGAACAGTGATATTGGCCAGCTGGAGCTCTCCATCGCTGGAGCAGAGGTGCAGAGCTCATCTCTTCACGGTGTGCAGCAGGAAATGCTGTTGCTTATTGGAGGCTGCCTTCCCTCTGTTTTACATTCGTCGGGGGGATGTGGTGCAGCACAAAGCTTTGTAGTTTCACTTTGTTAAAAGAAATTGTGACCTTTTTGAATTCTTCTACTTAGAAAACAAAATGTTTCTGATGGGCAGTGACTATGGTGACAACTGAGGGCAGGTGAATGCTCTGGAAATTTGTAGCAGTCTCTTATTCTGGCCTCAGACTGGTTTAAGCACAGGTTAAAGTCTTGCTTCCACTTGAAAACCCCAAGTTATGCCACTGATTTTGAGTTCAGTTTCTTGCAGCTCAGGTCTGACTCATTTGAGAGGCTGGCATTGCTATCCTTGTTTTACAGCTGGAGCAAGTCAGGTGGGTTACTTGGGGAGCTGTATGGTAGTCCACTGGTGGCTTCAGAGCCTCTGACCTTAAATGAGTAAAGAACAGAAAAATTGTTTGGGGCACACAGGATGATGTGGTGGGTAGACAAAAATGAATCGGATTTGAATAAAAGGGAGGAAGAGACTTCAACATGATTGATGAATAGATGTTAACTGGGGATTACAACAGAATGATAGAATTTTGGAGGTGATGTCACATCAGGGTTTTCAAAAAGAGTAGCATAAATTGTTGTTTTTAATCTTCACCTCATTATGTCTGTTTGCATAAAACTTGCCTTTTGGGGTGCTTTGTCAGTTTTGTGAACTGAAAAACTGATGCTATCAGGATTTAAATTTTCTAAAGAAAGCACACTTGGCTATTTTCAACTGGAAACTAAAGTTGTGTGTCAAGGGAGTATATTATTTATAAAAGGAAGTTACTGTTATGACTCATCAAGTTCCTCTAAACATAGGGGGCTTCCAAGCCAAATCCACTTCAGGAATATTTCTTGAAAGACTTGAGTAAAATTAATATAGAACAAGATGTTATTTAACTCTTGTTTGGAACAAATATTACTTTAAATACAGCTTGCCTCACTCCAGTTACTTAAAAAACATTGAATTCCTAGACTCTAGGATGATGGTTAAATAGTAGATTACTGTCTGTTAAAATGGGGCAATAAATCCTGCTAGGCACATATTCCAAACAAATCTGCTAGGATCTGCAAACGAACACATATATAGGTATGTGTGCGTGTATGTAACATACTGGATTGCTTGTGTTTGTGCTAGCAGCTGGGCATTGCTGAACTTGTAAAGAGAAGAATAAATGCCAACACAAGAATAGGCGTGCTGATCTACAGAAGAGCAGGCAAAAGAGCCTACAGGGTCTTTTATTCTCCACAGAAAAATATCAAATGCGTATTTTCTTTTTTTATCATCAGAATTAAGCTTTGCAAATGAAATGCCTCTTTAATTTGTAATGCAAAGAAAGAAAGGTTTTGGGAGAGGAAAGAAAACTGCAATGTGTGTGCTTCGGAGAATAAAGAAACAGGACTTACGTGAGAGAGAAGACCTGGGGCTCCTTAATTATTGCTTTTAAAAACTATTTTGAAACCTGTCAAAGATTTCTAAGCCCATTATACTATGTGGGTATTATCTTTCCTGTAAGCTAACCATGAAGACAGTGCAAATCTGTAAAACACTATGCAACCAGTGCTAGGCTGCTATCAGTAGTGAGTAGGAGGGAGAAGAGGTGATTAAAGTGGCCATGGTGAAAGCAGTGTGGCTTAAACTGACTGCTGGAAGACTAGAAAGGATGTAATGAAGGCCTCTTTGTATGGCCCTACCCCAAAGAAATAAAAAGTGCACATAGGTCAGTGAGACTGAGCCTTAATTCAGGAATAAAATGCCAACATTTCCTTTCTAAAAGGAGAGTAATGTTCCTACACACAGAATATAATCAAGAGGAAATTTACACATTTTAATACTTACACACCTAGATAAAAATCTCTCAAGAAACTGACTGACGTGTGAAGATACATGTGTGTTAGCTAATTTAGTAGTTAAAGAACAGAAGGCTATGGGGTTTTCTGCAGGCTGCAACACTTCAGTGGTTTTCTACGTAGCAAAGGCCTGCAAACTGTAGTTCCTTGTTTCTGTGATTTGTGAAGTATGTTTTGGATGGTGGATTGGATGTTGGTGTTCGGGGTGTTGGGGGGGTTTTTTGTGTGCTGAGATTCTCTGAGGAAAGGCAATAACAAATAATAAAAAATGCAAAATTCTTGCTGTTTAGTAGTAGGTTTTTATGGGACGTGTATAAGAATCATGATTTTTTTTTTCTGAAGGCAGCACAGCTTAAATGTTAAGGCAAAAATTTATCCTAGCTACTTTTTAAAATGGATGGTGTTAATTATAGATTACATATATTTTTTCTTTTAGACTTTACTTCTTTGATGATCATTGTAAACAGGCTTTCCATATCTGAAGAGATTATAATAGAAGAGGAGTTTCTGAAGTGCACAATATTTGTATGAAATAAGTGCTTTATAATATCTGCCATAATATTTTACAAATGCAAGGGCATCTTGATCATCGTTTGAAGACAGTAAAATTAGTCGCCTTGTATGCTGCTGGTAGCATGCGTCTTGTCACCAAAATGACATTCTGCAATATCTTTGTCTCATGCTCGCTCTCTCTGAACTTGACACCAGTGTAGATACTAATTTCTGTTTAGTCAGAGTGAACAGAGCAGCTTGCATCAGTCTGATCTGTCTCTCCTTCAATAGGAAAAGTTATCAGGAACTCTACGGTACCTTACATTACATAATAACTTAGGTAATGTGCTGTTCCAGAATTAGTCAGCTCGCATTATTACCCAGTGAAAAGGAAAGAAAAATTGTAAAGGGAACGAGGAGATTTTATTTGGTTTTGATGTAGTTTTTAATCTAACGAGGCAGACAAAATTTTCCTTTTGAAGCATGCTTTTAAGTACAACTTGAAAACCTGTATTAACATGTAATTGTTTGTTGGTCAATAAAGTGTACATCAAGTGATCGACTCTTACAAGGAACCACTTTTGAAAATAAGTAAAACTTTCAGTTGCCAGGTCTACATACTCACTCTGGGTTCAGAGTATCAAGCTGGATCTTTTTCCCACACTGGTACAGTAAGTTTTCTCCAAGTAATCCCTTTGCTTCAGCTCACTGGAATTTAGTAAATAATTTGGTTGTGCCCAAGAAGGAATAGAATTCAACTTAGGCTCTTTGCAATGCGTGCAGAGCCAACATTGCTGGGGTGACTATCACTGACAATTTAGTTTTTATGACCAAACATAGCAGACACTTATGTTTGCAATGCCTAAGACAAGAAATGATGCAGGATGCACTAACTGTGGTATGGTTCATGCTGTTACTGTTCCCCAGATAAAGAGCCACACCTAAGTTCTAGATTGTTTAGTTACAGTTCATTTTTATTTAAGAAACTAAAACAAGTAAACTTGCATAAAACACAATCTGACAACACGGAAGAGTGGTCTGAAAATGAAGCCTGCAGGGAAATAGTTGGGAAGAGCAGAAAGGTTTGGATTTCTCAATTTTTTTCCGTAGTGATCCCAAAGAGCGAATGTTGAATGTCTTGATAACGCATGTGTCTTTTCACTTTGATTCTTTAGCTTTGCAGCTGGAAAGCAAAACAGCTTTGTGCTGTTCTTAGCGGAGAAGTTTATGTTCGCCATGGAGTTTTAAAAAACAGTAGATTCATTAAGTGTACTTAAAATGTATTTGCATTTTTAGTATAATATGTTAAAATTAACACTTCAAAGCTAAAGAAATTGTGTTTAAAATTGTTTAGAATAATGTTACAGAGAGAACTAGGGTCACTTCTGAAGCTGTAATATTTGGCTTTGCAAAAAGCAGCTGGAGCATAAACCAAGTATACATTGTTTTTACAAAGACAAGCTTTTTAAGCTTCTGAAGAGCTATAGCAATTCCCTTTTTTCAGGAGAGACTTTAAGATAGCTGCTACAGGTGACTGAGAATAAGGAAAGGTGAGGGAATAGCCAGAAGCTTAAAGTGGCAGGATATCTTAATGCTACTCTCTTGTCTTCTAGCTATGCAGCCTTTGGGATCCTTTATCGAGGTAACTTGTAAATCAGTTGTTGTTTCCAGTAAGAAAAAACAGAAGCATTTGGGTAAAATTCCTGCCTGGATGGCCGTGAGATTACAGAGTTGAGTGATACCTTCAGGGAACCAGGACAGAGGTTAAAGTTACTGAAACAGAGAAGAGCAAGGAGCAGAGGCGGTGAGGGCTCCTGAGAAGGAAGTATGCGGCAGGCTGTAAATGCCAGTCACCTGCGCAGATGAAATTTCTCTGGCTGTCCACACCTGCTGCATGTGTGTTCATTCCAGCCAGCAGTGAAGAAGGGGATGTGGAGCAAACACCAGAGGGACAGCAAGACCACCACAGCCTTCTGATTTTCAAAAATATTTCTGATGCACTATTTCCAGATGTCTGAAGTGAAAGGTTGAAGAGGCTCTGAGAAGCTCTCTGTTAGGGTAACTGCAAAGTGAGAACTGGTGTTTTACCAGTTCCCTGGTAGACAACTCGGATTGTGCCCGTTAACCGTGAGACTTCTCATGCTGATGCATCTCTTCTTGCCCTAAATTACTTGATGTAGCTTGCAGCTCTCCTTTGAAGCTATTGAGAAGCACAGAAGTGGCCATGTCTGTTGGGGACAGCAGTTGTAGGTGGCTACTCTAATGCCTATGTCCATGGATCTGCACGTTCAGATTGGACATTAGGAAAAGGTTCTTCACTGAGAGGGTGGTCAAGTCACTGGAACAGGCTCCCCAGCGAGGTGGTCATGGCACCAAGCCTGTCAGAGTTCAAGGAGCATCTGGACTATGCTCTTAGTCATATGGTTTAGATGTAGAGAGTCCTGTGAGGAGCAGGGAGTTGCACTAAATGATCCTTGTGGGTCCCTTCCAACTTGTGATATTCTATGATTCAAAGAACTTCAGGGAAACTCATTGAAATGCCAAAGCGAGGTTGAGACACAGTAACCATGCAGGAGCTCTGGGAAGAAACTGAACTTCTTGCAAATTCTGTGCCTTGATCATGGAAGCGTGTTTCTGGGTGGTGTAGCCTGATGACACTGGCATGGGGAACTCTTAAAATAATCCGATACGATCGGAATTTGGCAGTTGTCCTGTTGGTGAGCCAGCTGTTCACAACCAACTTGTTTTATTGGCATAGCTGCCAGAGTCCACTGGAGACCTGTGTGTTGGTAAATGGTACCTGACAGGCTGTGAAACAGAGTGGTGGTGGTAGTGTTCTAGCTTAGTTATTGGGTTTTTTCTTTAACTTAGGAATGATAGATATTTTCCTGCCAACAATTACTAGTCAATTCTGTGTTTGTAGCTCTAGTTGTTGGGAAGATGGAGCTGTGTATCTGTCTTTTAGGTATCAGATGGTTCCATTTGCTGAAGAGTAAAAGGAAAAATATTTATTATATATAATCTACACTTATTGTTATGCACCCAGTGTAGAAATTCCCAGCCTGCAGCTCTTTAGAAAACCTGGTTTTGTTCTGTATATTTTATTGCTTTTTCTTCATTCTGACTCTTTTTTTTTTTTTTTTTTTT
>Ga0065711_1039474_pt1 | contig 17817 bp, 7 predicted proteins | sample Hoacrofraction12_FD_59098 | JGI IMG/M metagenome (GOLD analysis project Ga0065711, IMG submission 59098) | Hoatzin crop microbial communities from Cojedes, Venezuela - Epithelial fraction 12 v2 (version 2) | ecosystem: Host-associated > Birds > Digestive system > Esophagus > Crop | place...
TCAACCGTACCCCTCAGCTTGGTGTCATCTGCAAACTTGCTGAGGGTACACTCGATGTCGCTGTCCATGTCATTGATAAATATATTGAACAGCACCGGTCCCAGTATGGACCCCTGAGGGACTCCACTCATCACTGGTTCAAAATAAAATCCAGCAGTGCAAAATACTCTTGCCAAATAAAAATTTCAAGTTGGAGTTCTAAGTTTATTTGGTTTTCTTAGTGGTTAAAAATACGTAGTTTGCTATCTAATGACACTAAGTACAAATTTTTTTCCCCAAGGAAAACTGAGAAAGTATTAAAACATATAAAAATAAACTGTGACGGTGGATGTATTTTGCATAACATAATATCTCAGTGTAAAAACAAGTTCTGTGACACTGTGTTTCATATTTTGGCAATTGTCTAACCAAAAAAGGGCAATGCTTGCTAATCTACAAAAAAAAAAAAATGCAACCACTACATCTTGTGGAATGTGCAAAGGAGCTAGAGGATGAGGACAATAAAATACGTAAGTTCAGCACAAAGCCATAAGTATAGTAAGCCAAAACAGAGATCCATTTGGTACTTTCACTCCTTTATCAAGTGACCTCACTGACTGTTAACTAACACAGTAACATTCAGAGCAATTAGGTGATGCAGATAATACGGAGTCACCTTCGTTTCTAACAAGAAACTATTTTACTCTTTGAATAAGGAAAAAGAAAGGTAAGGGTTTAAAGGAGCTGTCATCTTCAGTTCCTACTATTGACAGCATTTCTTTTCTACAAATAACGTCTGTTTATTTTTAACATCAATCTACTATTTCTAGACTGAATGCTTAAATCAGTTCTAGTCAGGAATCACTGTAATACCATTTGATAATAGTCAGGATCATTCAATTTCACTTTCCACAGCATCGTCAATCCAACCATGACAGGATAAGAATAAATATGAAGTGGATACATTAATTTATTGATATCATAGACTGTCCTGATACATCTTATTTATTCAAAGCCTCTAGCTAAGATGTTCTAACCCTTAGATCTGCCCCTTGGAGGCCAGCAGTCATTATGGTGATTAAGTTGTTTCATGAAGTTAAAATTCTATACTCAAAGAATGCAATTTAATTAATCTTAGATGAAGTACATGATTGGATTAACGTATTTCTTAAAGTAGAAAAAGTATCACAGAACATACGAGGACAAGAAATTGTTGAGGATACAAATGACAAAGTAATTCGCTTTTTTTGTCTACTTTTCCATGGGAAATTTTTTTCACATTTGTTAAAGTTGTAAGGATTACTTGACAGACTTACCTCGCTGGCTATGAGGTAAAGCAGCTCTCCAAGTGCTGGTAGAAGGCATTGTTTCAATTTGCTGTTTCTGAAGTTCTCTCTGATGAGTTCAGTTAGGAGTACAATTGCCTAAAATAAAAAATAAATCATTGAACACCACATATAATCTTTTCTCAAGGAAAATGTACGTTTAAAGGTAACAAGCTCTATCTGAAGTGCTATCTTGCTGATATACTCTTCATTTAAGTTAAAGAGCCATTTGCAAAGAATTTAGTAACCATGGCAAGAAAAAAATTACAAAACAGATTATATATGCAACGTGGAGAAAAATGTAATAAGGAAATACCTAGGTGGCAAATTGTCAGCTATCTGTTCCTCCCCTTCCCTCAGGACAACAGCAGTAGATCTGCCAGGAAAAAAAACAGCCTACTTGCTGTTCCCATGTTTCTGTCAGAAGATCTAAAAGTTCTTCTCACCATCAGGTTACCAAAAGAACAAACCAACTCCCAATGCTGTCTTTTGTGTAGATATTAAGTCAGAAGAGAGGAACTCTTCAAGTTTTGTCTCCTGATCTCTGCATTTAGTGGAGACTCACTGCGTGAGAACTGGACTATCATTTTAGTTTCTGTACTTCAAGAGCTTCTGTTTGCAAAGTGGAGAGATATATATAGTATTTATATTGAGGCGGTGAAGGGAAATTGAAAGTTTTGATTCATCTTGTGCAGGTGACCTTGTAAGAAATCACTTTCCCATAAAAATATGGAACAGACTCCAACTTAACGTTTAACACTGGACTCACTCAAGAAACTAAAGACCATCTAGCTACCCCATGTTAAATTGAAAAGCATGCTATATGCTGGCTGGGGTGTGCTCCCCAAACCCCAAATGTGCTCCAGTACGTACGACACATGTAGCAGTACAGAAGCCAGTTGTTTCTTCAATTTAAGAAAGATGGATCTACATGTTCCCCTGCTCCAAAACATTCACGCCTTGCAAGAGTAGGAAAAGATGACACTTCAGCAAATACAGATTTAACATACTTCCTATGTCCCTTAAGTAGCTCCTTTGACTACTGGGGGCGATTTAATTCTAGTACTTTTAAAGTCCTTATGAGATACAGCAAATAAGCTCTGTAAACAGATACTGTCAGCAAAGTCAGTGATTTCCAATATTTTGTATGAAATGCTAAGTGAGATCTGAAGTGATTTTTATGTACTTTAAGTGTATGTGCTACAGTAATATTGCACATACTACGTTAAATTTTAAACCCTGGAAACAGTCAATTTTTTAATTATTACTTTAAATGTGAAGTGTGGTGTACCTTGCGCTGCTTTTTTTTTAAAAAAAAAAAAAGAGAAAGCATTGCTCTAAAGTATCTTAGCCTATGGAAACCAGAAAAAAATAGTAGTTCAGGCAAATAATAATACTTCTTGCACATTTCACTATTATACAGAAAACAAGGCAATAGCAACCATCATATTATGATGTCCTTTAGTATAACAAATGGAGCATGAATTTTATTTAATTTTTCTGCTTACGAACTCTCCCTTTCCCTTTAAACAGCAAAAAATATTATCAGCAGTATCACCAAGACATTTCATGTGTTTATTTTATGCTTCAGTAGAGAACAATGGACTTTTTTAAAAACAGACTTGTTTTAAAATATTTTAAAGTAGGACTGACTCTGTGACAGTCCTGTCCCAGAGTCATTGAGTCTAGGTCTTAGACATTGATGATGCTACAAATATCACTGGTTTCCTAGTGATACCTCTCACCCGGGCCCCAGGGAGGCAGCAGACTGCCCTGTGGGATGGGTTCAGTCGGCAGATCGGGCCCTCTGCTCCCTTCAGAAGAGAATCACCTATGACAATTACCCTTCTTTTTTTAATTCGTGGAGGCAGTTGTGATGTGTGGGGCTGACTGCCTAGCTCTGGGCAACCCCATGCGTGGGCCTTCGTCCGCCTCGTCATTTGCCTGGTCCTTCGGTTCCAGAGCCTCACACCTCCTGCGTCAGGGCACCTGGGGTACAGAGGCAGGTCGGGAGGGGATTCGCCCGCCGCCCCAAGCAGGGACCCGTTTCCGTTCCCCCCGTCTCTCAGGTCCTCTCCTTCTGCCTGGTGGCGAGAGGGCAGGGGATCTTCTGCTTCTCGTGGAGCTCCATCCTCTGCGCTTGTTTGTCTGGGTCGCCATATTCCGCCTGGTGACGGCTTTCAGGCGAGTGGAGACCATAGCTCGATGTCTCCTCACTGAGCAAGCGATGACCACCGGCTGAATTTACCCGGGGAGCTGGCCGAGCCTCGGGGCCCTGCCTGCTTGCCCTGCCTGCGCAAACTGCCGCACCAGGCCCTTGCTGCCATGCCACGCCCTGTTTGCCAGCCCTGTTCGCCACGCTCCCCAGGGGCTGCTTTTGTGAGGGGGCAGGGTGCCGCCATCACTCTTGACCCCACTCACGCTGAGCCAGAGCTGCCGCTCGCTCGTCAGGGCTCAGCAGTTCCCGTTCTTGGGACACACGCACACACGCACACGCGCACATGCTCTCTCTCCCTGGGCGCCTGTCTCGGCTGTTCTGCTGCTTAGAAAAGGTTTCCCTGGCGCAATCCCTCGCTCCGGAGCCCTTCACCACGCGGCCTTCCTTCTTTACCTTCGGTAGCACAGGAAAAATAAAAGTTAAAAACCACCAAGGCCGAACAAACCACCACAGCCACACTGGTTTTCTCACACATCACGAGAAGTGCTTGGCCGAAGGCAAAGCTTTTCTGAAATAGTCCTGGCTCTCTACATTCAAAACCTGCTCTCCCTTCCCACTGCCTCAAAAGGCCTAGCAAAACACAGCTCCATCTAGTTATTAAGCAAGAAGCAGCTAAAAAGAAAGCATTACTCTGAGTTTTTTTTCAGAAATCTGAAGAAAATTGTGATTTAGAACGAATCCCATTCTGTATAAAACAATGAATGTAAATGCCAAAACACATACACTGGCTGCTGAGCACTGCAAAGCAAGTACCAAATTTGTCGTTATGCATATACCCCAATAAGAACACATTATTAAATTCTTGATGGAATACATATATATTACATATCCACCAACAAAAAAATTAAAAAATTAATTTATTTTTTTATCCACAAAGAACAAACACATAGAAAACCAGCGTAACTTAAATAGCACTTTAACTGAGAGGTATGCTGGGCAGGAGAGAAAAATCCTGCTTTTTTCTGGGAAAGGATCAGTAGAAATGTGTATAATTATGAAAAAACAAAAGATAAATCTATTATCATCCCTGACTTGCAGTTCAGAATATCAGAATAGCCTGATATTATCCTGATATAAGAAACTGCCTCAATGCTTATCAGCATCTTCTAAATCACGTCAGAACTATTGCAAGATATCATCTTCTAGCAATCTTTATTGGAAAACTACTCAGACTATGTTTTTACACTAACAAATTCATAGATGGATAAAATCACTTGCTCAGTAAACAAGTATTATTGTTTCCCAAATCCTTTGCTAGTATGAAATACAATTTATGCTTTTGCAAGTCATAATACTTTTTGTAGTCTCCAAACTTACTGTCATTTGCACCTATACAGAAAGCAGCAAAATATTGGCACAAAGGTCTCAAAAGCTCAAATAATCTGTGAAACTCAAATAATCTGTGAACAAATAATCTGTGAAACAGACTTTGCAAGAAAATATTCTGTGAAGATCCCATCATAGACAATTACAAAAAGCATGTTATGGGTTTGCGTGGCAAGGTTTTGGTAGCAGGGGGACTATAGGGGTGGCTTCTGTGAGAAGCTTCCCCCTTGCCTGATAAAGCCAGTGCCAGCCGGCTCTAAGACGGACCCACCGCTGGCCAAGGCCAAGCCAATCAGTGACAGTGGTGGTGCCTCTGTGATAACAGTTAAGAAGGACAGGAAAAAAAACCTGCAGTGAAATGGCAGTGAGGAGAGAGGAGTGAGACAATGTGAGAAACAACTCTGCAGACACCAAGGTCAGTGAAGAAGCGCGGGGGGGAAGGAGGTGCTCCAGACACCGGAGCAGAGAGCCTTCCCTTGCAACGCGTAATGAAGACCATGGTGAGGCAGGCTGTGCCCCTGCAGTCCATGGAGGTCCACAGTGGAGCAGATCTCCACCTGTAGCCCGTGGCAGGGACCCCACACCAGAGCAGGTGGATGCCCGAAGGAGCCTGTGACCCCATGGGGAGCCCACGCTGGAGCAGGCTCCTGCCAGGACCTGTGGAGAGAGGAGCCCACGCTGGAGCAGGTTTGCTGGCAGGGCTTGTGACCCCGTCTGGGGGACCCACGCTGGAGCAGCCTGTTCCTGAAGGACTGCACCCCGTGGGAAGGACCCATACTGGGGCAGCTTGTGAAGAGCTGCAGCCCATGGGAAGGGACTCATGCTGGAGCAGGGGCAGAATGTGAGGAGTCTTCGAAGGAGCAGCAGAGACAGCATGTGATGAACTGACTGTAACCCTCATTCCCAGTCCCTCTATGCTGCTCGGGAGGAGGGAGGAGGGAGAGAAACGGGAGTGAAGTTAAGCCCAGCAAGAAGGGAGAGATGAGGGGAAGGTGTTTTAAGATCTGGTTTTATTTCTCACTATCCTACTCTGATTTGATTGGTGATAAACTAAATTTTCTTTTCTCCCCATGTTCAGTCTGTTTTGTCCATGATGGTAATTGGTGAGTGATCTCTCCTTGTCCTTATTTCGACCCTCGAGCCTTTCATCATATTTCTTCTCCCCTGTCCAGTTGAGAGGGGGAGTGATAGATCGATTTTGGTGGGCACCTGGCATTTATCCAGGCCAAAACAAAACAAAACATAAAGGAAACTCAAAGGTGAATCAGGTAGGGGAAAAAAAAAAAATCAGGAGTTTATAGAGTTTAGCAATCATCCCCAGAAACAACAATTTCCAGTCCTAAAAGTTATAAAATGTACTTTTTTTATAATAGTTTACAGATATATTCGTCACTACAGCACTCTTTTTTCCTCAGAAAATTAAAGAGATTTTTATCCTCAACTTTCATTTATTTTCCTTTACCTTCTGCCCTTAACAGCTCCATAAATCTAATCTTTGTACAGCGAAAACATATAGAAACCGGAAATGTAGTCTTCAAATCAAAGCAAAAAGATCTAGTAAAACTTTGACCTCCCCCCCCCTTTCTTCTTTATATAATGCTATGTTCATTAACTGTTTTCTTGAACTGCTTTCAGAACATTTCTTCAGATGTCATTCAAGAACTTTAAGCAGCCTGCCATCCCAAAGAGAGCTTCACTTTCATATTTAAGAAATAAATGTATTGGTAGGTTTTAAAGCATCCAATATATCAGCTTGAGAAAGTAGCAGTCAAGTTGGTTCAAGTGCATTTCTGCACTAAATGATGAACACACAATGACAGCATTTTCTCCTTTATTAGATTTGATTTCTATAGCTGTACAGAATTACTCTACCTTTTGTGATGAAACACATATTTTGAGAACTACTTTCACTGTGGAATCAATACCAATAAAAGTACCTCAGCATTGTGGCATTAACAGACATTATCCATATTTAGCTAACAGCTCTCAACTTTGCCTCCTTAGATTGAGGGTGAACACACTATCAAATAGTATTTAGACTACACAAAACTGATGAGCCGTGTGACAACACAAACTGTAGACAATAGTCCCAGCAGACCAGCTAGGGACATTAAATTATCATAATACCTAAGTAACGATTGCTTGTTTGTTTGCAGGCAGGACTTGATGAAGAAAATACAAATCAAACTGTATAGCTGCTATAGAGAATCAAGGCAGGCTGTTCAAAATTATCAGCTTTAATAATGTAACTAGCAGAAATCTCTGATTTAATATCAATACTAATCTTGTTTTGCAGTTGTAATATTTATTTTCCCAAAGCATGGTTAATAAATTGGTAAATTTTGATGACACTATCTAAATACATTTATGTATGCAGTCCTAAAATTCTCAGAATCCTATGTTCTGTTAAATAAAACTGGAAATCAAACTTCTTCAGTAAACTATTCCTATATTCACTTGTATTAAGTTCTGTCTGGCTGCCTTGCTACTTATTTGAAGATTTTCAAAACTGTCATTAACACTAAATATACTGGGTGGATTATCCATCTTCTGTGGTCTTTTGGTTGTTCATTAAAATAAATAATTTAAAATTTAAAATCGATGAAAATGAAATCAAAGAACAGCATTTGATATTGGTGAACAGAAATTAGTGTTTCTCACTCTTTCAAGATATTAGGACTAGCAGACCTAATTATTATTATTATGAAGTGATAAGAAGAGCAAGTTGTTCTGATATTGCAGTTCCTACTCTTTTCTCATATTTGAATGAAAAAGTGATAAAACTAAGTTAAAATTCAAACTAAAAGTTGTTTCCATTCCTGTGCACTAGCAAAAACTGCCAGAAAGCTAGTCAACACTGCAATAAATTCAAGTTTTCATTTAAAAAAAAATGGTTTATTAAACGAGAGAAGATCTGTCTGAAGAAATGCAAGCCATAAGATCAGTGACTGACTGACTTGCGATAAAATTGTTAAGTCTTTGTTAAAGAGAAACAGAATAAGTTGTATGAATTTTTATACTGATCATCTTCACATACTATGATAAATTTGTCAATTAAAGGTTAATTTTAGTAACTGTAAGTAGATTGATGACAAGAAAATGACAATTAAATTACCGGAATCCAAAGACTAATCGAACTGTATGGAGGTACTATAGCAGAAGGCCCTGAACATTAAATAATTATCACACATTATACAGTATACTCTCCATTCTTAAATGCCTATGGTCTCTCAGATACAAGCCTATATTCAACTTACTCAGATAATGGCCTCTTTTTCTCTACAGAGCACGCAGTCTAACATTTGCCCTATGACTTCGCTCTGTTCACTGAACACATTTAAATAATCATATATAAGTGCAGGAAATGGGAGCTCACAGTATACATCACACACTGAAATGGCAGAGTGTCTGTGCCATTAACCAAACTTAAGATCTTCATGTGTGCTCTGCAATGGATGCTATGAAACAGGAAGCTGTGATTCATCATCTATATTACAAGCACAATTATACATTCACAAATTTCATAAAATACATTTAATGTTTATAGTATAACGTATTTATGAGTATATAATTAAGAACCTATTTTACATGTCCTAAAAGGAGGAAGGCAAGCTGTTTCCTGCTCTGTCATGTGCACAGATTACTTCTAATGTTGACAATAGTGATTTGCACAAGATATAAAATAGTGTTTCATCCTTTCATAAGGAAATAAAAGCCTTGAAAAAAAAAACTGCCTAAAGATTTTTATTCAACATTAAAGGATGATATAAATTCTAGGTAAAGAACGTACATTACCTGCAAGAATGTACAACAGAAAAAAATCAAATTTATTTTCATTACATACTCTAACAAATAAAGTCGTCTTCTTACCTATAGTGCATTTTTTCTTTTCAACCTGCCTAGTTTACCTTTCAGAGAAGGAAATAGTAATGAACTGCAAGTCCTACACTGTCTGGTAAAAGCATCTTAAATTTAATAATGTACCTACGCCTTTTATACTAGCTGTCAAACTGGATGGAGACAGTATAGCTATAACAAGAGAAGAAGGAAAAAAAGATTCATATCTAGAAAGACTGTCATTACCTTCATTTACAACAATAGCGTGTGGAGTTGATATATTACTTGTAGCAGATTCTCAACCCATTTCAAGCTGTATCTAGAAGCTTCCCAGCACTTTTAGCAGTCCAGAAGTGGAAATTACAGCATATTCAAAACGAGAAGGTATTTTATATCTTAAGATGTAAAGTGGAATAACATTGTGAATCTACACATTGCCACCTTTGATATATTAGTATGACTGTCAGCAACTATTAGTGGAAATTAAAACATATTTGTAATTCTGCAAACCTACAGTAATAAAAACTGTCTATGCCTCAAGCATAATGGAAATTATTTTTCAGTTCATTTTATTGTGAGTACACACACATCATGTAATGTGGGCAAGTAATGCCAAAACAATTTTACCTTCTTTGGAGAAAAGCACTCTCATTATGTTGAAAAAGTATACCATGATTATATTGCCACTAACCAGAAAAGAAACTATACTAATATTTATCCCAACTACTTATCTTTGAAATGTTGCATGACAAAAAAAGACAACCAGCGTTCTCTGAACATCTCAAGCATGTTGCCTACCTCCCTTCTTAGTAGAATACGAATAGTTAAGACATTACAGTGAATAACCGTACTTAATCAGGAGTTGGATCCACATGTACCTGTGATCCACTGCATCTCAGTGAAAGCTGGTTAAATACCCTAAATAAACAAGTGGCTTGACTGAAGAATTGGGTGGCAAGAGTGAGACAGATACTTCTGTCAAACTCTTCTATGGGTCTGAGTCAGTGAAATATTCAGGTTTTGCAAGTTTTCTGTTCAGTAAACTAGGTTGCAGAATGAGGAGGACCAAAGGGAAGTCTGACCATCAGACTATGGACGTGGTATTAATGCAGTCCAGAATGTAGACAAAAGATAAGCAAATGTACAACATATTGCATAATTTATGCAGAAATACAAGTCCTCCAGAATTCTTTTAGGAAGCAATATGAGATGGATGAGTGACATTTTTCCAGGTAGAATACAATGCAAAATTGATTCCTCAGGAAAACTCTTATCTTTTCCACTTTCACACAACTGTTGTAGGAAGAGGTCTAAGCAGAGAAGCAGCCAGTGAGATGTCATGAATTCAAACGAAGGCTCCATCAATTTGCTTTGAAATCAACTCAAGATCCCAAAGGAATACAATCAGACAAATATTAGGAATTAACTTACAAATCTGTTATGTTTACTAACAAATCAAAAATGCATCTAAAAACTGTCTATAAGCTTTTGGTTTGTTTGTTGTTTTTTGTTTCATTTTTAAGAAAATAAAAAGCTATTTCTTCTCCTAGTCTGTCATGACAGATGCATTATTACATGACTTCAGTTGCAGATGTTCATGCAGGATTTCCATTCTAGTCCTTAAGTTTGAAGTTTTGTAATGATAGCAAGGACCAGGTAAAAATATTTGCTTCAAACAGGAGACAGATCCTGTTTTCATTTTTGCAAAGTGCAGGAAAGAAAAAGATTGCTCAGAAGTCCAGAAAGTGAAAGGTCCTGGAATTATAAAAATTTCTGCCTTCAAAACTGAGGTCAGTGGCAATCAGCTGGCGCTGGCTTACATCTAAAGAGGTAAACTGGAAGTAGAAGCCAGTCTTCACAGAAAAAAAGATATGGCAGGAGCATCCAAAGAATAGGAGGTTTTTTGTTTCAATTTCTTCTCTTCCTTTTTGTTTCCCTATATTATATGCAGGCTTCTACCACTCATCCTTGCTTTTTCTAAATATCATGTTTCTGGATTTTTATTCTTTTCCTAACTCTATGTGAAAGTTACTCTAAGTCATCTGCTTCCAGCCAATGGGCCTGTTCTCCACCTGATTCAGAAGCCATGCTGATGACATTCTTGAAGATCAAGGTTCATCAATAAAATACACAGCATTTCTCATTTTTTTTAAATATCTATAGACTTCAAGGACTTTCCATAAATTTACGTTGAAATTAGTCCCCTTTATTGATTATTGCAAATTCCTTCATTCTGCTCAGTGAAGATGCAAACCAGACCACACAACACCTGGCTAGAGATTTCCTTCTTCTCTGCAGAATTCTTTTAAAAATGTGTTTCAAACTAAAACTACATTTTTTTTTCCAGATGATAGCTGAAAGGACTGGTATTCAGAGGAAAAGCTAGGACTAAAACCAATACTCAACTGATCTTGCCGAACACTGAACCTAGGCTGAGTGTCTTTTAGTGCTGTAACCAGAAGGCCGCAGGAAATCAGGCTTTTCAGCTACCACCAGCGTGCAATTTCTATCATAAAATATGTGGCAGCTTAATTGAGTCAATCAAGCAAATATGTGCTATAGAGGAAAAGGTTGGATTTTTTTCCTCCTGTTACTAATCTATGATTTGATTAACTTGCCAGTGCAAGACAAAACGAAATGGAAGCAGGGCTCCAACCTTACAGGTTCATTCTTCAAGGTACATACTTAGTTGCAAGAGCTGAACACTTCAATGAGCAAACTGTACGACAATTCATAGACCCAAAGTTGCATGACTCAAAAGAAATTAAAAGTATCAAGAATATATTAAAACCAAATTATTGGCTATGTCAAGCTTTAATAAAACAAGTACTAATAGCAACACAACACAGAATTACAGTATTAGATGATGTGACCTTGCAAACATCGCGCAAACACCATCAAAATTATGCCAGGAAATATTTAAAACCTCACATAGATATGTGTTTTCCGGAATTAACAGAGAGTCATGTGTTTCATGTCAAGAAGCTTAGGCATGAAACGTTTTTTAGTGTGGTCTCTCTTGCTCACAGCAAAAATGCTAACTTCACAATTCATTTTCTGTACGTATTTGATGGTTCTGTTTATACTGTAGCAATGTAAGAGAAGCAAATATTTCACTTCCTCCACAGAAAAAAAAAAACTTTTATTGCTAGATTATTTTAACTACAGAAACAAAATTCCATCTAGTTCACCTAGCCTTTTGCACCCCAAGTGTACCTCCAGTATATATGACATATACATTTACTTATAAAGTAACAGATGTCAACTGTACAGCAAAGAAGAAAAAAAAATGGAAGGGGGATAAAAAAAAATCACACACTAAACAGATTTATCTTAGACATAATAAACTTTTAAAAATCTTCTGGAGCTGTCCTTTTTAATACACAAAATTCTTTGCCCTGCAGTACCTCTTCTTTAATATATTAAACATTTTAATTAGCTAGAAAAGCTATTTGAAAATTCGAGAAACCTTTCACCAATCTAAGAAACAAGAGAAGCACACTATTTTCAAACTATTCATTTTGACATTTACTTTAAATTTCATTTTCTATTCTATAAAATTTACCCACGGTATGCCAGTGAAAGTAACAACAAAAACTGATGCTACAAGAAAAACCAAAGTCTATCCATGATGCCAAAAAACACTAGTGAAAGAACACATCTAATTTAAATCTGCAACACGTGACAAATTCATCTTTCTGTCCCACGATGCACAACCATATAATATTCTATACTCGTTTAGACAATTGTTTTAGCATTGTCTCCTTCCCTGCAATCATTTGAAACCTCTTACTCAATTTCTACCAAATTAAGCAAGAGGAAAATGAATAAATAAATAGATGTATTGGGTTTTTGAAACCTCTAGAAGCAAAATAGCAACACAGAAGTGACAGGCTGTGGTACAAACTCATTTCATTTTAAACAGAGAATACATATGTGAAAACATTTTTAACACACTGCACATAGAAAAAGCTCAGAGATTACACCATTAAGTATCAGAACACACCCTCCTAAACCAAGAATTTTCTGTTTACACTTTGTAATAGTTAACAAAGGAAGAGGTGAATATGCTAAATAGTAGCCTTTACGTCATTAAGTTTAAGAGTCAGCCAGTTGCAGGTCAATTCATGAGAAAGCAGGCTCCGTTAGCTGACAGATCTGCTTGTTAGCTGTAAAAGTAAGGATTGTTTAAGTATCCCTACTGCATTTTTCTGCATAAGGATTTGGCTACCTAATTTTAAATAGGGAGAGGGAACTGCAGGCAGTAAGTGCTCTTGGGGCTTTAGAATCCTCGGAATTTCTTCCCCTCTGAGCAACAGTTCTCAGTGCTCTCAAGTACAGGCTTTGCAAAGCAAGCTAAGCCTATATTCCCAAAGGAAACTGGTGAAGTGGCTGACAGTTTATTTGTTAACATCAGATTCTTTTAGTATCACTGACAGGCTGAAACTTTCTTCCCATTTTTAATGCTGCAGGATAACCACCTTCATGTTTTTGTGAAAATAACAGCAAGGTAACTTAAATTTCCCATGCAGGATTAGATTTTACTTGTCTTGATATTTTGGGTTTAATTTAAGAAAAACATTAAAATGCATATTCAATTCATCTTGCTTTATATGTGTATGAATAAAGCCAAAAAGCTCTATGAAAATCACAGAACATTTTCAGTTTAGATTCCCAAATACAACCAATAAAGGCAAAATTATTCCATGCATATATAGAACAGGACACAAGTACATTCTGAACCCTCAGGAAAGTGATGCTAGAGGAGGGACAAATGGAAATTAGTTCAGCAAAAGCCTACACAGTACAGCAGTCAGAAAAACGAAGTTCTCACTGCACTGTACATACTTAATAAAGGCAGCTGTCAGATATGTGCTACACTCCACACAATCACCATTTTCCTCTGGAAGTAATTTAACCTGAAACTGCTTATCACCCTAGGATCAAAACAAAGGTACATTCTATTCAAGAATCCTCCAGCTGCCTTCCAAATCAAAGAAGCTTCCAGGTTTTATTCTTTGCAACCCCAGGAAAGGATGGTTTGCACAAACTAATCCATGAAGTACTACTTTCTTCTCTTATGCTCTCGCTTAAGAACAACCTCTGCTCTCAGGTGAACAGGAAATTGGTAGATTTAGGGATAGAAAAGTTAAAACATATATAATTATTTGTGTAAGTTTTCTGTGCAGATGAATTGAAGGAAAAACATAAATAATGCTTACAATGTCAACACTGAGTTATTAGCCTAACATTTACGCTTATCTTACTTTTTTAACAATAAAAACTATTAGCTCTAACTCTATTTCTCAGTAGGTTTTGCACAGTAGAAATTTCTTTGCATACTTCCCGTTCTGAAATGGAAAATAAGAGATAATCTATCTCGGTTTTTTGGAGCAAATTTAGTCCTCACTAGACGCAATTTCCAATAACATTAAAATAAATTATTGATTCTACAGTTGTCGTGCACGTAAAAATCCCTTCAACGGGAGTCATTCATCTGTAAAAGCTACCTGGGAATAATCTAGGACAGAGTAATAACCAGCTTAAAACATGGCAACTTATTTGACTACCACAGAGTTTAAGTAAAAGAAGTATAATAAATAGCAATTTAGAAAGTTATCTTACAGTGAAAAAAATATTACTTTTAACTACAAATGTAAAATATTTTAACTAAGACTTAAAACTGTATTCCTCAGTGCACATTTACATTATAATGCATAGAAGAGAACAAAAAACGGAATTACAGAATGTCATACAACAGAGTTTGAACAACTGCATTTTAAAAAGTATATGATGATTGTTTTATGCTAACAGGTAAAATACTGAGAACTTGAGCTTCAAATACTAGTTGTCGTGTAAAAGAAGTCATCATTTAACAGCCTTTTTGTGAGATAATTATGTTTCTTTAGCTGTGCTAATATGAAAATCGACAACTGTAGGAGAGCAAATGACTACGTAATGTTAAAAAAAAAAGAAAATATTAAAGCAGAGCAACTGAAACAAGAAACATTTCCCACTTTAAAAAGAGAAATACAGTGGGAAAGGCCACGGGTCCAGAAAACAAAGTCACACTATGCTTTAAACAGAAATCTCACAGCTTGTGTTGCAAAAATATTACAGTAGAGACAGGCAAAGATATCAAATGGTTAGAATCAACAAATCTGTGATTATAGGAAAGCATATATGCTGAAAATAGTCCTACAGGCTGACTGGTGAGACATGAAACACTTCCATCATTTCACCAATTACAAATAATCCTTTTAAAGCCTTCTCTGATGTTAGATGTGTTATTCTATACATAAGCAACTCAAATATGGCAATCTTACACCTGAATGGCACATTAGTTTCACAGCATTTATACATAATAATGAAGGTAGCATCTTTCTTAATGTTTCACTCCAAAATGGAAGTTGAGTTTAGCGTTCTACTTTCTTCATACAAGTCAACTTCTGAAATAACCAACATAAAGTTACACAGCAATGTTAAAGGTAAATGAGTTTCCCCTAGCTACAAACAATATCTTCAATAAACATAAAAGCAACTTGACGTCAGTGTGTGTATCAGTTATAAACCAAGCATGACAGTAACTTAAGGTTTTGTATGACTGTATTTTTATCCTAAAAAAGTGTTACTCGATCATTTAAAGTCAAGATATAGAGGAAGAAATCATTATTTCACAAGAATAGTCTTTGTCAATAAAAACACAAGGTGCTAAGCAGTTGTCAAGGTGATCAAGACTGCTTTTTGGCTTTGCAAGTGGTCAGATCCAGATGCTTTTAAAAAAAGTTAAAAAAGCAACCCTCAAAGTGAGCTTGGACACCCTAGTTAAAGTTATCTAACTCCAAACAATTACGTACTGACATTAAATCTGAAGCACACGCCTTTAGAGACTTTGAGAAATGTTTTGCTAACGCTATTGTAAGCCTAGCACTTCCTTTACCCATATCAACACTTCAAACTTCTCTGAAATTTGCCAACTTTCCATCTTTCATGTTCTCAGGTGGAAAGGCATTTATTTGTCTAATTATGCATCCTCTCATTAGATCTTAATCTGCCACTTTTCAACTTCATGAAGTGGCTTTGTTCTTAAACTACAATATAGGAAAAACATTCCAATATATATTTTCCTTTATCACCCAGCATTTGAGGATAATTCAAATACATATTTTTACTAAAGAACTTGACACTCTTCAGTACCCTCAGAAGTCTTTTACTTAATCATTCTTCTTGGTTTTCCTCAAAATCATCTTTAACTCCTACAGTCCCTTTTTTGAGATAAGTGGACTAGAACTGGACATAGTTATTCCAGTAAAAGTTCATGGTGGGGATGTGCCCCTGTACCGTAAAACCCAGGCTGATGGAATATTATGGGTCGTGGATTTGAACAAAACTGGACACTGAGCCATAAACTCCGTAATATGTAACAGAAATCCCATGACTTTCCTACAGGAAAACAGTAATCAGAAAATACTTTGAAGTTATAACTAGAACCAGAAAGTCATACCCAGTAAGTACAGAAGTATTTAATTTAAAATACTCAGTTTGATGCTGTTGTATCATTAATGCTATCTCATTGCCCAAGTAGGAAGCAAAAGACCTCAGTATTTCCAAAATTAACAACACAATTTCTTTATTTTAAATTCTGTTTTCCTGAAAAAAATACAGATATGTTTAATCCACTAAAACTTCAGAAGCAGGGTGTAAATCTAAGACCACGCTGATTTTGAATATGGCTGACTACACTAATGGGCATACAAATTTATTTTTCTAAAGAATAATGAGCTCTCACTTTCCCATTTAGTCCTAGTAATTGAACTGAATGCAAGACAGGTGAATGAATGACAGAGAAAAAGGAATGCAGAAAGATTTTTTTGGCTGTGGAATTTTTTTTTAATGTTGGCTGTGCTGCACATGTCAGCAGTCCGTGCCATATTCTCATTTACTACACAGATATTAATTCTGAGTCTGACACCATAGTGGCTTGAAATGGCTGAAAGTATAACTAGTGCCACCAGCAACAAAACCAGACTCAATCTTGCTCTCTCTCCTCCTTTGGGCTGGCATGAGCATTTGCACATCGAGCCAGATGACAGACAGATGAAAGTTAAAATGAGCCTGATACAAAAAGAAAAGCTCCTTCTAATCAAGATCAGTTCCCTATTGATTACTCATCTTCACAATTCATCAGTTTGTACTTTGAGACACCTATTCCTGCTATACAAAAAACCCAATCCTATTAAAACAAAGAAATGCAACACCCAAGTACCCCAAAGCTCAGTGTTTAGAATATTAACACATGGCATGAGAAACCCAATAAAGAGTGATTTAATCCTGAAATCAGCAACGTAAGTTTTCAGTTCTCTAGATGAGAATTTCCTTGTTTTCTACTACCAACTTGGTTTTGGACAAAAAGCAAGCCCAATTAATTGGCTTGATAAATTTAATGTTTTGAAGGGGAGGGGAGAATCTTCTTACAGTTACGATAAAAGACCTTAGTATTTTCTCCAACAATCCAGAATTGCCATCATGGACAAATTCATTGTTGTTAATTATATTTACATTTTCTGTTTACTACCTAGAAAGAACTTCTCAAACACTTGATGAGTTTCTGCCAGCAGAGGCTGATTTACCTGAGAAGCATTGACCTTTTATTTGTCTTCCTGCCACTTGCCCCAGGCAAGTATGCAAGCTGTATTCAGTGGACCAGGTTGTTGAACATAAATCGAAGAACTTTATTATAGAGGTTGCAAGTTTACTAAAAGTCACTCAAACTTAAATGGAATCCTCTCACTGTTGTCAAAGTACTAAGTGACAATCCTGATAATGCCAGAAACATAATTTTAAAGTTTTAATCATTTTACAAAACAGTGGATATCTGTGTGTGCACATGTGTAAGTACTCATGCACACACTATGCTACAGTGCCCAGCAACAGGACAAGGGGCAATGGGCACAAACTGAACATAGGAAGTTCCGTCTGAACATGAGGAAAAACTTCTTCCCTCTGAGGGTGACAGAGCACTGGAACAGGCTGCCCAGGGAGGTTGTGGAGTCTCCTTCTCCGGAGATATTCAAGACCTGCCTGGACAAGGTCCTGTGCAGCCTGCTGTAGGTGACCCTGCTTCGGCAGGGG
>Ga0065711_1039475_pt1 | contig 17817 bp, 11 predicted proteins | sample Hoacrofraction12_FD_59098 | JGI IMG/M metagenome (GOLD analysis project Ga0065711, IMG submission 59098) | Hoatzin crop microbial communities from Cojedes, Venezuela - Epithelial fraction 12 v2 (version 2) | ecosystem: Host-associated > Birds > Digestive system > Esophagus > Crop | place...
GACCCTGCTTCGGCGGGGGGGTTGGACTAGATGACCCACAGAGGTCCCTTCCAACCCCTACTATTCTGTGATTCTGTGATTCTGTGATCTGTCACAAACACATTGAAAAGAACTGAAAAACCGTGGGATAATCTCTGCTCTTTAGAAGATCATGAACCATGGTACTGCCCAAGTAATCTTCCTTTATTTTTAAGAATGTTTATTACTTTTTGAACAATTTATAGTTGGAATGGCATGGAGCTGTCAAGGTTTGTATTGTTGTGTACAAAAATGTGGTCCTGATAAAATAATCAAAAAGTCACTGTGAAACATAGAAAACTATTTTCCCTGTACAGATCTTTCTAATTTTATGGTTTACGCAAAACAAAACTGTGTATTGTAGTTTAAACTTCTGCTGGCTATTGCTTGGGATAACCTTAATTCTCTGCAGTAAGTGGGTGATACAACCAGCTGAAATCCGTGCACATTAAACCTCTTGGCTACAGCACACAATGATTTAGTCTTTAAGCTATTATGACTGGCAGATAATTCCTAAAACTACATCAGGGGAAGTATTATAATATAATACAATACCAACTACATGAATAAAAACCCTGAGTCTTTTCCATAGCACTGTACTTAAAGTGTTCTTCATAGATGAGTGTTTTTCCCTTTTGCTGCTTGGAATCATTATTTTTTCTTTGAATTTTTTTACAGCAGCTGATAGTCATTGATCAGAAACTAGCCAGTAATGATGCACCAGTAGCAAGACTTCTTTCTTTCCCTCCAGCAATCCTTTAAGTATCATACTTTTAAAGATTTATGATTTATTATATTTACACATTTCCTACAATAAGATATTTTAACAACACAAAGGAAGTAATAACATGCACATTTTTACATTATAGGCAGAGAGATTTGACAACATTCTCAGTTCTGCCACAAATATCCTGTGCTTTTCTGCTTTACATGCACACACAGTCACTTATCTGTGCTACAAAATAATGACTGTAAAGTTTTTTTTAAACTGAGAATACTGTATCTGGATTTGTCTTTAGATATGAGAACAAGAAGAAACATGGTACAGTGAACTGCTAGTCTGTGGTTTCCTCCACAGATAATAACATTGCTTTTTTTGTTTTGGATTCAAAATTATATCTACTGAAGATGCTCAAAAGTCAACATAAGCTGTTTTTTAACAACATTATTTCTACTGCTGCAAACTGTAAGCAACTTTTAAGACATTACCACCTACAGAAAAAAGTTACCCAAATCCAAGCCTTGCCACAAAATATGTGCAACTGTTCAGCTGTAATTTGTAGTAACTCTCAAATATCACACTGCTTTTAGATACAAGATCATAGGAATGACCTGACAACATGCATTCCGTGTCAAATTAAAATTATTAATGTAATTTATTTCCTCTCAATTCATATTCATAATTTGAACAAGAGTGAAAATATTGAACTTTTAACATTAATTAAAAAAGGAAAAAAAGAAGAAAGAAGCATTGAATACCATTGAGTAATCTGAGATACTCTCTGCATTCAATGAGATAGAGTAAACTTTTACAGTTGGAAGGTCAATATACCTTAATATAATGGCATTTTTAATAAATGAAAAAGTATTTTCTAAAATAAGGTTTTAGTCTTAGTCTAAATTTTATATCCCCTTTTTCTTTCATGGTATCTGACTAAAAGCTGAAAATAAATGAGTTCCAATAAATAATGTATATGTTCCAAAATAAAAACCAAATAAAATACATGACAGTATGGAAATTTTTCACTGGTATTCATATAGATAAATTCAATATTCAATGCACTGTAATGTGCCATCCTCAAATAAATTCCTGTAAAGTTCTCAGAGGCTACTGTCTTCCTTCAGTTCACCTGAATAATTCTTTACCATTTTGCTTTATGATGTTCATTTTAGAGAGAATTTTTTTTCCTAGTAACATTATCCCTGGAAAACAAAACAAGAATATCAGATAAAAGCAGAGACATATCCATAAAACCCTCTACTCCCTATGTCATGGAAAACGATATTCTAGAAATATTTTAGCATTTTGTTGCCATTTGTGTTTTTTTTCACTAAATGACCTGGTTGAGGGAGATTGCTTACCACTGTGAAAAGGCTTCCATAGAACTAATGTCACATATGAAACACATGTGTAGTTTTGTTCTTATATTGTGATTATAACTGATCAGGTTTCAGAGAAATGTTTATTTTTATTATAAATATTTATTTATTATACATGAAATCTATAACAGCAAATGCTGCCTGTCCTGTTGGAAAGTATTCTAGTGATAGAAAGCTCCTGCTTCTGGTTTTGTAAAGCTGTAAGACATACGAACAACATTCCAAATCTGCTTCAAAGATCAATTTTGCTTTTTGCTGAATTTTGGATTAGTGACATAGTGTGGGCGTTAAGTGAAAGAGATGGGAGAAAAAAGAATTAATTAATGGCACAAACCAACTCATAATATAAACACAAAAATCTGGCAGCAATTTTGACAACAACCCACATGTTGGGGTGTTCATGTCAACAGGTAAATCACTAAGCAGAGTACACAGGTAGCAAACATTATTTTATGTGTTACACAACTTCTATTTATAATGTATTGGATATTTTATATTAACAGTGCAGTTTATTGTTTAGGCCTGTAATTTTCTTGTGGATATCGTCATATAAGGGAAGTAGTGTGTATGAATGCAGTACAAAACCTAAAAGTGTTCAAGACCAGGTTGGACAGGGCTCTGAGCAACCTGATCTAGTTAGCGGTGTCCCTGCTCGCTGCCGGGGGGTTGGACTAGATGACCTCTAGGGGTCCCTTCCAACCCAAAACTTTCTATGATTCTATGATTCTATGATTCTAAGTTTATTTTTTATATAAAACAAAAAGACATGGTTTCTGGAAATTGCTGATATGAAGGCATCATTAGCTAGTATATTACAATAATGTGACTTGCTCTTTTTGTGTTTGGAGAGTTCATTATGCACTTAATGATCCTGACAAACTGTGGCTCTTGTTTTCCTCTGAAGGGAAGGGCGAGAAATAAGTAGCTGCATCTGATCTACACGGTGGTACAGAGTAGATTTATTTATGATAAAACAGCAATCATTTAAAATGGAAGGAGTTAATAAAATTCCCTTTCCTACAGTATTCCAATAGTTTTAAAAATCCATTTCTATTTGGTTAGCTCTTTTTATTCTTTAAGGCACTTTTTTAAAGAAAACAAAATTAGAGACCAAACTTCAGCCAAATCCTTATTGAACTAGAAGGAAGAAAAAAATATAGTGCTTAAAATTCATGATCGTTAAGCAGGCTTGAACACGAAATGCAACCTTATATAAACTAATCAGGCTTTCAGAATGTTCTATTACGTATTAGAAATCTGTTATTTTATATTTTATAGTCTAGGATTCTTTAAGATTTTGTTTTTATTGTTTTAAAAAAACAGACCCACAGGACATCCAATTTCAGCGGAAGCAGGGACATGAGACTGTCAATGTCTATTCATTGGTAGTGTTAGTGTAATAAATAATATGAAGAATGATATTAATTTATAATGAATTTGCAATCACACCTAGTTGTGCACTGTTAGTATATAGTGTTACAAACCAGGATCAATTCAATACAAGCACTTTTGAGATTCAAGGGAAAGGTAAAATTACTGTAAAGCCCAAAGCTCCTAATTTAGTAGTTAGATGAACATAAACTTGCCTGTTGTTTGTGTTCAGTGCTGCATATGAACTTAGGTTGAACTCCTTGAAAAGTAGACAGACTTTTGCAGATTGTTGCAGTTTCAGTGTGAGTAGCGAGGGGCACAACATGTAGCCAATCAATTTATTTCTAGTAGACATCCAAATATTTTCTTATACAAGTAAATTATTAAGTATAATTAAATGAGTCATCTGTGCAACCCAACCATACGATCACCTGTCCCCTATCATTACTCACTATCAAAATACCACTCCTGACATACTCCTTCCTTACTGCAAACTACAAATATATTGTAACTCTCTTTATTTTCCTTTGCATCCATCTGTGTTCCTGTAATCTATTTTCTGAACTTCTATTATCCAACTAGGATATCAACATCATTAAATATAATATTTTTCCTATTTTCCATGGATTCACCAACAGATTTTGGCTTCTTTTAAATATTATTCTGGAGTTACAGATGCTTGGAATATACACCACCAATATTTTTAACACAGGGACATAAAGACCTTAAATTACATCATTATATTGCTTTCTGGAAGACAATACTTCTCAATGGGGGATGATTTAGGATTAGTACAAAACATTATGTTAGATCATTGAAAGATTTTCCCTTTCAGAAAGCAAAATACAGATAGGCATTTTATCCACAGATTATAGCTTTGCATTTTGTTATACTTTTCCATGAAGTTGTGTTGGGTTTTTAGCAGATCTTTCATTACATTTTGCACCAGCCTGTCTTTTCCTAAAGAAAATATCTTGCTACAAGGATCAGTAAGGAATATCGATCGATGCAATCCAATTTACTGAAAACTATGCAAAATGTCACTCTCGCATTTCACATATGGCTTGATAGGCCACTGGAAAAAAAGAAACTTTATTGTTCATTGCAATTTATTTTGGATTTCTGCTTTTTTTAATAGTATTTCATTAAGATTTTCTAAAGCTAAAGGAGAAAGGAAAATTAAACACAATATTGTGGCCATATACTTATTCAAAAGGTTATTTTGGAGTTTATTAGCCAATTAAATATTTTATATTTTATTACTATAGTAAAAAAAACAACAAAAAAACATCAATTATGTTGTAACTGAAACTATCTTACCTCCCATGTACACTATTAATAAAAAGGCAGTGGAAAGGGTTTTATAAGTATCGATTACAGGTAAGGATCTGTAATGATTTTGTAAGAATTCATTAACTGTATTTGTATCATTTAACTGCAGCATAACAGATATGTTAATGAATGATTAAAGAAAACTTGCTCTAACTGCAGATACTGGGACTCATTCACGCTAATGAAAAAATAATCCACTTATTGCGGAATTTTTCCATTAAAGCTATATAGTCTTAAATTAAATTTTTAGACTAACTACAGCACAGTAAATTCTTGCATACTGCAATATTAGCCTATTGCATTAACAGTCTAAACCTGATGGATTATGCTTGTCATTCTTTTAATTTCTTTCAGGAGAACTGAAACCTGACGATTTCACGTTCTGCTTCTGGTCACAGCATATGCCTAATCCCCGACCAATATGGCAGATAACTAAAACAGTATAAGAATTTTTTGTCCTGGCTTGGCCTGCTTAAGAGCCGTGCATAGTCTACTTTAAGATCTACTGACTCACTACTGAATTGACTCTAACACAAAGGGTACACATGATGAGCTGACATAATTATTGCTATACCCTTCCTATAGACTGTTCAGAATATTTGAAGTGCAAAGTGACCAGAGTCCAGTACATATCATATTAACTTTGCTACTAACATGCCACAGCCTTTACACTGAGTTTGCAAAACTGAGGCTTGTCAGGCTTATTTTGTCTCAGTTTATGTTGACTCTCCTGGAGCTTTGTTTTTACTTTGCTTAGCTCTAAGAATTTTTTTTTTAGTGACTAGGTAGCTACTTCTGATTTATTTTATGCTTGTGGGTCAATGGCGTTGCTGGACTTGTCAATGACATGATCCGACTCAGGTGCCAAGAGCTGAGCAGTTAAAGGGAGCGATTGACTTGTGCTTATCTTATCAGACAGAAGAAAAGGGGGATAGCCCACCACTGTAAATCAACTAGTCTCCGGGACATGATGGAGGCCACGCAGTCAGAGGCTGCTTAAACATTTGGCCCCCCTGAGCACATAACCAAGATGCCTGCTCCATAGGGCTGAGTCCCACTTATGACGACACAACATTCCATGCCAAGAGCCAATCGACACATAATACCGACACATAATACCAACACATAACACGTCGCCAAAAGATATTTAAATGTATAAAAACTGGCACTTGAAAACTCTCTTTGCGAGCCAAGCGAGAACTTCACCTGACGGACAGATCGACAGGCCTGAACCTCTCTCCCCCCCAAGAAAGGACGCCTTTCTGGTAAGAGTCACGCCTCTGACTTTGTCAGACATATCCCCGGGAACACATTGTTAACTAAAGCGCTAAACCATTACCTTGAGCTCCATTTTTGTCAATAGTGCATTTATCAATGTCAATCCCGAATCTGTGACACCTGTCGCTTGAATAAATTACCTATAGTTTCAACTTTGCGGAACTGTTTCAGTGAAAGTCCTTGCAAGGGCTCTGACAGGCAAGCTGAATCTGAGAAGTGGCTGCACACTTCACCCTTTAGACATAAACCGTTGACCAAGTCTGGGACTGGGAGTGGATCCAGCCGCACCTAGACTCCTATCCGAGAGAGAGTTCAGAACGCAAAGGGGTCTGCTCTGAACGTTGTGACTCAATGGGAGGGCTTTCCTTTTGACGCTTCTCAGACTCCTTTACCCCTTTTAATGCGACAATACTTTACTTTATTTTTGCTTATTTTCCTAAGATATAAACTTTCTTTTATCAAATGGTAGTACCAACTACTTATTCTGTGCAGAATGAAATATATATTACTCTGATATAGTGGTATAGTGTAGAGGAATATAGATGCAATACTGGGGGCCTTGAAAGCTGGAGCACAGGATGCCATACAAAAGTGCAGGCATGGGGTGTAAAGAGAGGGGTCAAAACCAGGCATTGGAGACCCCAGGGCTATAAAAACCCAGCAAATGTCAGTTAAAGAAAAGCAGACCTAGAGCTAAGAATAACCAGTCTTGGAGTAAGAAAACACAAGTATGTAAGATATGTAAAATTTACCATGTACAGTAAATTAAGTGGTAACATGGACCTGCAAAACTACATTAGCAAATGTACAAAAGTGACACAAACTGAATCCTAGGGTCAAGAGGAAGAAATCACCAGCATCATACCCCTCCCGGTGGAGGACTTAAGATGCTAACTTGCTCTACACCACAACCAAATTGAAGCTATCAACTGAAGGACCCAGCAGGACTGCGCAAGACTGAACAGAGCACCAGAAAAAGAGATATATACTAGGAATTGCAGGTATGTCTATTCTAAATGCATTATTAGCATTGAGACCTTCTGTAACTGTAGGATTCTTCATTTTCTGTTTTCTTTTCTTTTTTCTTTTCTGTGGTAATTGGATCTGGGCTAAAAAGAATTCGTTGATTAGATCGTTAAGATTTCTGTTACACCAGCAATACATTACTGGCTTTACCTATAAAGTGTGTTCCCTTTTTGCCCACAACAAGATTTTGTACATAACGGTACTGCACCTCCGAAATAGTTACAGCACATTACTGAAAGTCCAGACTAAGTGAACTTCAGAAAACTGAACCAAACTTTCCGATATATATGATTTCTAAGTTATATTCAGCTAGTAGCTCCCTGTTTTAATGATCATTAAAAAAAATGCCTTTCAGGTGTTCCCATCTTTGTCCCACTGTGTAAAAAAGATTAACAGGGAAAAAAGAAAATGAATTTACACAAAACAGTCAGTCACATCCCTGTTCACAACAGCCTTTAGCAGTGGATTACTCTGACCCAGGATGAAAAATTAACTACCATGAATGAAGTAAAAGTGAGCATAGGGATAAACAAAACCCAGTAATCTGCATATTCCAGTTTCTTAAGCTTTATTAAAAAACTGAAAATAACTGTAATCCAGAAATTCATAAAACACATAAATACTCGTGAATCTGGCCAGATGCACTGTCATTTTGCAAAAAAGCTTTCTCCTACCCGTATTAGTAATATAGCAGGGCTTGTATGTAGTGTTGTGTTGGGAGGAGGGATGAATAATTTATTATAGCTTATTATTCTTCTCCTACTGTATTTTTGTTTAATAATATCTTTTTTTCTAATTGGTTCATTGTTACATTTGCTGATGACTTAGTCTGTAACTCTTGTTTTTACCTTGATTCATCTCATCCAGAAATTAAAGATGCTAGCCTTAGGGACCAATACATATGGTATCCTCCCTCTCTGCCACTTCTAAAATTTAGCTAAGAGCTTTAGGTGCACTGCTGCTGCTTTTGCCTTTCCCTCTGGCTTTTTTAATTGCTCTTCCCTCTTGCACTACACAGTGAATAATAACACATGACCTTTTACTTGGTTCTGCTTCTACACTGTGTTTAGTGAAAGTTCTCCCAATTATGCAGACTTCTGCAGACAGATTGCAGTGCTGACATTTCTATGGAATCCCAGAACTTCTGCAACATTTTTGTTTCCAAAGGGAAAAAAATGAGTACAGTGAACTTTTTTCCCCACACTTTTTGCTTCATAGCACTTCTTGTCATTTTTATCCACTGAAACCAGAGAAGCATTAATTTGTTTACTTCACAGTGCACTATCGAGCATTTTATCAGAACGATTTGAAGTATATCCATATTTAAGCTCAAGGACAAGGATACTAATTCAGAGAACTGTCATTTGCTGCTGCAGGCTATGGCTTTGTTTGCATGACACTTTCGCTGTGTATTTATTACGATACAGCTAAGTTGTGTTCCCAACATGAGCAGACATCTTTCCAGTTCATTTATTTCAGAACTGTATCTGAACATGTTCATTCAACAAAGATAATCCCTAGACTCTACAGTTTTCCCTTAGAATTTTATTTAGTCACAGCATAATAACAATTTACCTGAGGGATAGTAGTGATGCTAAAATTCAATACAGTAATACATTTAAATACTTTTGTTGTTGTTGTTCTACAAAATCAGGTGCTGAAACAACTAACCAGCATATAACTCAAGATGTTCTTACATAACATTATAGTAAGTGTCAAGCAGAAGAAAACACTAAAATTAATGTGACAACAGAAATTATTTTAAGTAAAATGCCAAAGAGGGTACTTGAGGTTACAAGTGAGGTGTGGCACAGTAAAAGAAAAAAATAAACTGCACTAAGTAGATAACTGTCAAGAACCATGAATTTTTGTCCTTTCATAAAACGTACATGTCATATAATGCAGGCATGTCAAGGAATGCACACTAGTCATACCCATTTTTTTGATGAAGCTATGTTGACTTTCTTCAGTACAGTCACAGGTCATTCTTTCAATTTTGTCATAACTAGGGAGACAACTACTTAATGACACATAATTATTTTCTTCTGAATGTGAGCTTACATCATTCTTTAACACATATATTTTTGCTTAATACTTCACTAAGTTACTTTCTAGACAAAGATTCTACCAAATAGTAACATCTTAGGGGCAATCAAATCAAAATTGCTGGGAAGTATAACCCATGAACAGTATATGTTTCACTGACAAAAAGACAGTAATGGCAGGAGGAACTCTATGCTCTTCTCCCACTGTAAGAGAAGATCAGGTTTGTGACCACCTGAGGAACCTGAACATACATAAGTCTACAGAACCTGGAAAGATGCATCCCAGAATCCTGAGGGAATTGGATGATGTCGTTGCCAAGCTACTCTCCATAATATTTGAAAGGTCATGGCAGACGGGGGAAGTCCCTGGAATCTGGAAAAAGGGAAACATTGGACCCATTTTTAAAAAGGGTAGAAAGGAGGATCCTGAGAATTACCAACCTGTCAGCCTCACCTCTGTGCCTGGGAAGAACATGGAACCGATCCTCTTAGAAGGTATGCTGAAACACATGCAGGATAGCGAGGTGATTCAAGACAGCAAGAGTGGCTTCACCAAGGGCAAGTCTTGCCTGACCAACCTAGTGGCCTTCCATGATGGAGTGATTACATCAGTGGACAACTGAACAGCTACACATGTCATCTTTCTGGACTTCTGTAAGGCCTTTGACGTGGTCCCCCCCCAATATCCTTCTCTCTAAATTGGAGAGAGATGGATTTGATGGGTGGACTGTTCAGTGGATGAGGAATTTGTTGGAAGGTTACATCCAGAGGGTAGTGGTCAACGGCTCAGTGTCCAGGGGGAGATCAATGACAAGTGCTGTCTCTCGGGTGTCCATACTGGGACAGTGGGATCAAGTGCACCCTCAGCAAGTTTGCAGATGATACCAAACTGAGTGGTGTAGTTGATGTGCCTGAGGTATGGGATGCCATCCAGAGGGACAAGCTTGTCCAGACAAGCTCAAGAAGTGGGCCCGTGTGAACCTCATGAGGTTCAACAAGGCCAAATGCAAGGTCCGGCACCTGGGTCAGGGTAACCCTCAGTATCAATACAGGTTGGAGGATGAAGGAATGGAGACTAGCCCTAAGGAAAAGGACTTGGGTGTACTGGTGGATGAAAAAGTGGACATGAGCTGACAAAGTATGCTTGCAGCCCAGAAAGCCAACCATATCCCAGGCTGCATCAAGAGAAGTATGGCCGGCAGGTCAAGGGAGTTGATTCCACCCCTCTACTCTGCTCTGGTGAGACTACACCTGGAGTATTGCATCCAACTCTGGAGCCCTCAGCACAGGAAACACATGGACCTGTTGGAGCAGGTCCAGAGGAGGGCCACAAAAATGGTCAAACAGCTGGAATAGCTCTCCTATGAAGAAATGCTGAGAGAGTTAGGATTGTTTACCCTGGAGAACAGAAGGCTCTGGGAAGACCTTATTGTGGCCTTTCAATACTTAAGGAGGTCTTATAAGAGCGATGGGGACAGATATTTTAGTAGGGCCTGCTGTGACAGGATGAGGGGTAATGGTTTTATACTAAAAGAGGTTAGACTTAGGCTAGATAAAGGAAGAAATATTTTACAAAATTTGTCCCTTCCAACACAAACTATTCTATGATTCTATGATTCTATATTCTATGATTCCTGTTTCTGCCACACATTTAAGATAGGATATTGAACAAAGTAATTTCACTTCTCCGTTCTGCAGTTTAATCAACTGCAAATGAAAACAATACTTCATTTTTGTACTTACAAACTGTCTTAGATTATCAACACTACTAAAATGTTGTTGCTTGAATAAAAGTACGAGTCAATCATATACTCACGTAATGAGTGAAAGAAGGAAAATGTAGATGTGAGGAAAGAAAAGACTGTCTGTTTACAGACATATGAGGGTAACCAGTACTTCTGTGGAATTAAAGATTTTTGACAGACCTCTGCAGGTAACGTATGTGAAAGTACAATAGTATTTGTTTTAATATAACTGAAACATTACTTATTTTAGATTAATTACAGATGGACTTTGTTGTTTAAGGATGAAAGCAAGCATGGTCTTTTGTAAATCAAACCCATGAAATTATCTGAAGGAAGTAGAATGTATCCCATTCTGACACTTCGTGTAAAGTACTTAGCAGAATTCCTCACTATTAATTCACAGTTCACATTCCCCAGCCATCTGATACTGATTCAATGTCACTTCTGAATGCAGTGTACTATTCTGTACTATTCTGAACGGCAAAAAGATAAGGGCAAAGTGCATGCAAATTTCCTGCAGCTGGATAAGTCACATTCTCAGATCACACAATTTCTTTAGAAAAATAGGCCCATATCCAAAAAAGGATCTTGGGATCCTCCTTTTTGGTCATTGTAGTACTTAGTTTCCAGAAATCATACTTCCATAAACGAATTCCTATCATTACTTCCTCAAGAATCTTCTGAATCAGCACTATAGGCTCCTTAAAATTACCCTATGAATTATTAAATCATCTAAGGAGACGCTACCACTACCATTTAGTGATTGTAGTGGGATTTTTCTGCAGAGGTCACCACCACACATATCCACTTTACAAAATCCAGAGAGTTTAACTTAATGTCTTCCCTGTGAGATAATAAGTATTACATATGCATTTGAATCATACATATACCATAAATTAGTGAAGCAGAGTGTATTTATTTCATTGATTATTTTGGCTTGCTGAGAACAACAAATGTCTGTTCAACTCCAAGTATGAAAGGACTATTCAAAGAATCATCACGGAAAGTATTAGTAGCTTTAAGAGAAGAAAATTACACTGTATCACCAAATAAAATTTCATTCCAGTTCTATTTAATTTTAATCAAAAACCCACTGAGTTTTCAGTTTAAAAAAAGGCAGCTGTGGGAGAATCCATAAAATGAAGACAGTTTATTTACAACAGTCCAAGATACAAACAACTGCTAGCAGAACATCAGAAATTACATCCCCATTGTCTATTGTAAAAGAAAAAAGAAAAAAAAACACAACACAATAATAAACTCTGCAAAGACTGGAGATTTTGTTTTACTGAAACAACCAGAGCATCCCAGGTTGAATCTTCAACTTCCAGTGCCCCATAAGGCACTCAGTATATAGCTTTGGCCATTAACTCCCATTGTCATTTACTTTTTCTACAAACAGCCTATTGTTTACGCCCTCTAAATGTAGAACACAGCCAATATATATTACATATTGCATTGTTATTATGTCATTGAAACTTACTGGTTTTAACAAGTAAGAAGCATGTCAAGTAAAAACTTTGCAGTTGCTTCATGGTCTGTGTGGCAGAGATTTAAAGGCGTCAGATACAACCAGAGAAGTTGTTTGGAGATGACCCTTAAATTAGCATAGTAAGTTATTCTTGCTCTATGGTGTGACAAATATGCCATTATTATAACTCCTTACATAGTAAAAACCATCAGAAGTATATAAAATATAATTAAAGTTTTTGGACATTGACTCTACATTTCTTATATACCTCCAGGAGGAATCATTCTGTACTTTCCCCAAAATAAAACAGACATATAGAATAACTGAGAAGCATATCTTATTTTAGCTAGAATCACCAACTTAGAATTTTATTTACAATTACATTTACTGTTACATTGTTCCATCAGATTAAATGATTTTGAAATTAAGTGAATGTTAGAGGGAAAAAAGCCACAAGACCATTTATTAACCTCACCACCTCTCTAGCATGATGAGCAGACAGCTAAAGTAATAGATATTTTAAAATGTAAACGTATGTTGCAAATATATAGGGAGGAGGAGGACACAGTCCCCTTTTAAAATGTATTTTATAGCCTATCTCAACCACCTTATTTCAAAGGGCAGTGCTCAGATCCTTTTGGAAATACAGTCTACTGCAAGGTAGTTGTTGATTGCTAAAAATTATAGTATGCAACCATGTAGTTTCTTTTAAAAATTCTCAGCTGGAGGATGTGTTAACAATATATCTACTTAAATTCACAGTAATTTTACAGAGGAACCCTTCCCTTCCTCTAAGCTTTGAGTTTTCAATCTGCTAGCATTTGTTGTGATGTCAGGCAAGTCTAAAACATGCGACAGCTATTGCTTATTCAGTATTATATGCAAATACTTTGTAATATGTGTTTAAAGAGTTTTGTCTCCTCGTATTGTGTGTATCATGATAAAACAGGTTTGAAATGTTACATCCAGGAGCCACATGGGCAAGCTGGCCAAGAAGGAAGAAACAGTCCTGCTGCAAAGTCTCCCTCAGCGAGCTTTTCATGGACTGCCACAGGGGTGAGCTCATGGGAAAGGGGTCACAAACCTCATCCAGGTGTCACGCTCTGATGTGATTCAATTATGGTGGCACTTGCCATACAGCCATACTGGTATGTGTATGTGTGTATTCTTGCCACTCCCTACAGGCACTCTTTGAAACAATTACGTTTCCACCTCTGCCAGTATGTCATTCACTCACTTTTCATTTGCCTATTAGGGTCTGCTGTTTCTGTTCCACTTGTCATGTCAGATGCATGCTTGATTTCTGCTGGCCCTGGGGCTCCTGTGTGGAGCAGGCAAGCTACTGGCATTGCTTTGAGCCAGGAAGGCACGCTGGCGAGACGGGCCTGATGGGTGGCTGCACACCTTTGCACGGGCCAAGAACTGAATCAAGTGGGATCACCACTTGGATCCAGGGAAGCCGGAGCATCAGGGCTGAACTGCCTCCTGTCTGGTCCCTGCTCCGCTCCCTGCATAGGGCTGCTGGGGTCAGGGAGAGAAGAGATGCAGGTCCCCACTGTGAAAGAGAGGAAGACACCTGCCGCCTTCTCTTAGTGTCTAATGCAACAGGAAAAGGAGAATATTAATTCTCATGCTTTTAACTACTTAGGAGAGTGCTGATCTCTTTCTCTCTGCTCTCCCATGGCTCTGTGTAGGTCAACTACTCTCATGTCCGTGATCCCAGTTTTGGAAACCACCCACTGATTTGCTCTGTGACCTACTGACCCACCAGACAGGGGCACAAAGTGAGAGTGAGGCTCCAGGCTGCATCTTCTCCTTAAGGGGTGCTGGGTCTGACAAGCTACTGCTGGCACGGGGAGCACCAGCCATGATTCTGTTACATGGTCTGGTGCTCCTCAGAGTGCTCCCCCCTATCCTGTCCTGCTCAGTGGTTCAAGGGGAAGGTGAACTTTTTAATTGTCTGTGCGATACTTAGAGCCATAACAATGACCAAGAGGCTCGACTAAAAACAAAGCTTTACTTGGAATGGCAGTGGAATTACAAACGATGATGACTTTGAACATTACTTTTAGCACAGTGAGTTGGAAATGGATATTGACTTGGCAAAGGCTTCAACAACACAATGTTTGATTTCACAAAACCACAGAATATAGCAGATTGACAAACTTATACCAACATTACCTTTATGTGCCCAAAAAGTCAGAGATAGAGAAAGAGGGGAAAGCAAGAGAAGAAATAAGAGCAAAGATATCACCACCCTTGGATCCAGTGGTGGTCTCTGAGCTGGTGGTCTGGGTTCTCTGGTGGTGGACGTGCACAGCAAGGGGCTGGCCCCCTCTGCTTTTATACCCTTTGGGTACCTGTCTCATAGCTTCCCGAAATTCAGAAATTCAACGAGTCAGTGGGAGGGGGTGGAGGTGTCTTGGTGGTCTCACAGTCCCCCCATGAAGGCAAGTGCTTAACCACCTTGCCTGTGTGACATAGGTGGGTTTCACAAGCTGACATCCTGCCTCCACAGGGTTTTACTTCTCTTATCAAGATGAGGAAGTTCCCAAAGCACAATGCCTGGTTTAGGAGTTGGCTTCTTTATCAGTTTCTCATGAGGCATGTTTGCAATAATTGCCCACTCCAGCCTGGGGATGTTTGTGACAACTGCCCACCTCAGCCTGGGGCTGCACACCCCCACAGCTGCAGAGGTGGTGGTGTAAAGCAAAGAAAGGGAGAGCAACCAGCTGAAAAGGCTGAGGGAGAGGTTACAGATAACTCTGTGACAGATGCTGTCACACTAATCACATTTAAAACACTCAATCAAAACACAACTTGATATTTTGGTTTGTTTCGTTTGTTTCTAGCTGCCAAAAAATGTGATAATATTTATCAAACATCAGCCACCTGATGACATATGCTTGAATAATTACAGAACGGCAGTGACCTTAGTCTTTGCACTGGGGGAAAAAAAAAAGGGAACTGTGAAATTGCTGACTTTTTACCACATATATAATTTGAGGAAAGTATCTCAGTATAGAATCCTCACCAAAAGAAGAAAAATCTGTAGTACACATTTTTTTTTGGTTGGTTTTTTTGAGAAATTACAGGTAATGAACTTGATCTGTATGCATCACTGAAGCAGAATCAACACTGGTAGGTAAAAATATAAAACTAATAAATGAAAGAATAATGTTAGGAATTTCAAAAGCGTATCATGATCAATCTGAGATACACATACAATATAAGAAATCTAATTCTTGTACTAATTTCATATATTATTTGTTGCATTTTCAACAAAATAATGAGGGAAAAAACCATAATGCCACCGGCTAAACAAATGTTTGATTAGTAAATGCTTGTTTAGACGATCCACAACATTGAGTCAGCTGAAGAACAGTATAACTGTAATAAAGTTTAGTTCTGTATGGCTATTGAAAGTACTGCACTTTTATCTAGTTTACCTTTAATAATTTCTATTACCATATATTTCTTCTCATTTTTTGATTCTTCAGTTATATCATAATTTACTCCAGGCATGGATGCTTATTTAGTGACCTTAGTATATATCCTCTTAATAGTTAAATATTCAATTTCAAACTTTTTATTTCTAATTTTTTTATGTCTTACAGACTTCTCCCAAAGTGGTGGCTAATGTCAAGTTTGCTTTCTGCTTACATTGCATCCCTTGCCTTGCTTCTCTCTTTATTTTCTATTTTTCACAATGGCTGATAAATTCAGGTCAGACTGTCCCAGCAATTGCGGAGGTGTAAAAAAAGGTTTAAGGAGGCCTTTTCAACTCTCTTACAGAAAAGCATCCAAGACACAAACCTCATATCTCTTAGAACACAGATACACCCCTCTTCTGCTGGTGTTGGTTGAATGCATTCCCCAAAGCCTGGCCATTCCTAAAAATGAAAAGCTATGAGGATACTGATTTTAAGCTATTTAAAACCGGCAACAATGTAGTCTACCTGCTCAAGGGGACTCTCTCATTGCAGTGCAATTCTGTCTCAACATGTGGAAATTTTGTTTACAACAGGAGACATTTGCCAGTGTGGCAGTAGTTACCAATCCTTATTAGTAATACCAGTGCAAAATATTTTCTACTTGTGGCTGTGCGTGTGCCATACAAGCCATCTGCACAACTGCAGTAAGATCTGCGTGTTCTGGACATGACGGAGTCACTGCATGTTGTTTCTGGGAAGCGTCAGAGACATTATCACAGAATCACAGAGGGGTTTGGCTTGGAAGGCACCTAAAAGATCATATGCTTCCAACTCCCCTGCCATGGTCAAGGGATACCTTCCACTAGACCAGGTTGCTCAAAGTGCCATCCAACATGGCCTTGAACACTTCCAGGGAGGGGGCATCCACAGCTTCTCTGGACAACCTGTTCCAGTGCCTCAGCACCCTCGTAGTAAAGAATTCCATTCTTCTATCTGATCTAAATCTACTCTCTTTTAGTTTAAAGCCATTACCCCTTGTCCTATCACTATATGCCCTTGGAACAAGTCCCTCTCTAGCCTTCTTGTAGGTCTCCTTCAGCTACTGGAAGGCTGCAATAATTTCTCCCTGGAGCCTTCTCTTCTCCAGGATGAACAACCCCAGCTCTCTCAGCCTTTCCTCACAGGAGAGGTGTTGCAGCCCTCTGATCATTTTTGTGGCCCTCCTCTGGACCCACTCCAACACGTCCATGTCTTTCCTGTGCTGAAGGCTCCAGAGCTGGATGCAGGACTCCGGGTGGAGTCTCAGCAGAGCAGAACAGAGTGGCAGAATCACTTCTTTTGACCTCCTGGACACAATTCTCTTGACACAAGTCAGGATACGGTTGTCCTTCTGGGCTGCGAGCGCACATTGCTGGGTCATGTTGAGCTTCTCATCAGCCAACAACCCCAAGTCCTTCTCATCAACTGCTCTCAATCCATTCCCTGCCCAGTCTATATTTCTGCTTGCGATTGACCCAACCCAATGTGCAGGACCTTGCACTTGGCCTTACTGAACTTCATGAGGTTTGCACAGGCCCACCACTCAAGCCTCTCAAGGTCCCTCTGGACAGCATCCCTTCCTTCCAGTTTGTCCGCTGTACCACACAGCTTGGTGTCATTGGCAGATTTGCTGAGGGTGCACTCAATCCCACTGTCCATGTTGCCAACAAAGAGGTTAAACAGCACCTGTCCCAGTACAGACCCCTGAGGAATGCCACTCATCACTGGTCTTCACTTCGACATCGAGACATTGACCGCATTTCTTTGAGTATCCAGCCAATTCCTTGTCCACTGAGTGATCCATCCATCAGATCCATGTCTCTCCAATTTAGAGACAAGGATGTCTTGTGGGAAGGTGTCAAATGCTTTGCACAAGTCCAGGTAGATGACTTCAGTTGCTCTTCTGTTGTCCTCCAATGCTGTAATCCCATTGTAGAAGGCCATCAAGTTTGTCAAGC
>Ga0065711_1039476_pt1 | contig 17816 bp, 10 predicted proteins | sample Hoacrofraction12_FD_59098 | JGI IMG/M metagenome (GOLD analysis project Ga0065711, IMG submission 59098) | Hoatzin crop microbial communities from Cojedes, Venezuela - Epithelial fraction 12 v2 (version 2) | ecosystem: Host-associated > Birds > Digestive system > Esophagus > Crop | place...
ACAAGCCCAACTCTCTCAGCCTGTCCTCATAGGAGAGGTGCTCCAGCCCTCGGATCATTTTTGTAGCCCTCCTTTGGACCCGCTCCAACAGTTCCACGTCCTTCTTGTGCAGAGGGCTCCAGAGCTGAACGCAGTACTCCAATGCAAAAGTTAATGCAAACCATGTTCATCAAGGATAACTTCAGATTAAATATTTAAATTGCGATATTCAAGCAAATAGTATTCTCAGTCCCTTGTATGACCCAAGTTGTGGAGGCAACAACAGCCAACAGCCAGAGATATTTACTTCTTCGACAGTTACAGCCACATCAGGAAGACACAGTCTGTCTTTGCCCTGATACATGTAGGTTGTCATACAGCTGGCATCGTCTTCTACTGCTGCTGCCAAACCTCTCAAAGGGAGGGGCTGCATATTTTAAAGCCTTGTCTGCACATGTCAGTTTATTTAGTATATGCTCAGTCATTTATTTTAATCAATTAGATCAATGAAACTGCTGGGAGTTTACTCAGGCACACCTGTTCTGTTTTTTTCTTTTAAGCCTATGTTGTTTGGAACCAAAGCCAACTATTCTTACACCACAATAAGTCTATCCAAGAGTATGAGAGGCCTCCCCCTTGGATTGTCCTATATTATTATGTTCATGCAAACAGTAAAATACAGACAAGCCACAACTCATAACAAACAGGAACATACAAACACTAAAAGGCTAGAAGGAGCAGTCTTACTTACATTGGACCAGAATACTCCAGAAAAGTAGTTTCCAACCCATGACTCTGACAGCCCTCAAAAACTGGTTGTGGTCAGAGGGAAAAAATTAGAGACCAAAAGGCAGAGCTGAGCTTGTAACATTTGCAGGCTTGCTTGTAACTTCCATCCATGAGCTAACTACAGGTTGAAGAGCACTGAAGAGGTTTATCTGTCTCTAATAGCTATAATCTCACTGTTGAATTTCTGCTTCTTAAATTTACCCCTAATTATGCTTGAGTGTTTAGCAGAAATATAAGAAATTCTTCATTTAAGAAACTCTGAAGACCTGTGAAATACATTCCCATTTAACACACTTCTGCTAAGAATAAGACTCCTCAGAAGTTGTTTTCCACTTAAAGATCTGAAGATGTTTGGCGACTCCATAAATATAGATTCTGTGCATATAAATGCTCAGTGAAATCAGCTTTTGACCAAAGGAATTCTAAGATTTTAGGAACATTTCGTAAAACTGGGTGAAATGTTTCAAAGATGAGTCAACAAGCATCACGCATGCTGAATGACGGCCAGTTTGGATTCAAATTTTATGGCACCATTACCATGTCCTAGAGTTTGAATAAAATTTCAGTAACCATTTGACTGATCCCCAGATGTCACAAATATAAAATGGATTCCAGACAGACTTTGATTGTGTCCCTGCTGAGACACCCATTTTGAAATGCAACCTCTTTTCAACCAGTTGTCACATAATAGTTGTCTACGTATTTTGACCAACCATATATCTTATAATGGTTCACCTGACCCCTTCCTCTAGATCTTAGGTCCTTAGTTTGCTTGAGACATTGTCCTGTGAAATGAATGAAAGTCTCTTAAAAATGAGAAATAACAGGTCTACAGCTTACCCCTCTTCTGCTCTCACGTAAAAGTAGGCTGTTGAATAGTTTAACAGAAATTGTTCTCAGTAAAGACACATTTACTAATTTTATCACTTACTATTTTCTATCTTTCTTGCTTTTCTCCTGCCTTCCTTTTTATGATGTTTTTTTCTTTGCCTTGCTCCAATGGACTGAGGCCTCCCATGTCCCAAAGAGTCCCTAGTGGTCCACAGAAAGTTTCAGGTTAGCTCAATGAACTCTCAAGGCCAAGCTAACTTGCATATGTAGCTTTTTCAGCACAGTCTTTCCTTTTGGGCCAGACTGTAGACATTGGATAGGAGGCAACAGAAGGCACATGAGCTGGGTTACCTCCTTTCCTATCAGCCGTGCTCTCTGCTCCTTCCCCTGCGCTTTGCCTAGTTCCCAAACAATAGTCCACAGCCGCCCTCGAAATTCAGGCAAATGCAAGCACCACAACCGTGTCTAAAAAGATGGATTTAAACAATGATTTTCATGCTTTCTTCATCTGTTCTCACACACCCCAATGAATCTTAACCTTTCGCTCTACATTTACTGTGGCAATTGAATTTTTAAATTCACCTCTTCTCCCTGAAAAGACTGCTTTATTTCAGCTGTTTGAGCTACCAGACCTGAAAGCAGGTAGTTGCTGCAGCATGGTTTGGGATGACTCAGAGCACTTTTTACATCCTCTGTCTGAGTGTCTTGCGCTGCAACAAGAAACTGAATCTGTGCTGTTATTAAGCCTTGAATCAGCTCTACCTGTAAGATGGAAGAGAAGACAATTCCCTTCATTTTCTTTCCTAGACCAACATGGGACTCAATGAATTCAAGACGTGTGTATTCCAAGTCAGCAGGGACACTGCGATAATGGGAATTACCTAATTGACACATACCACCCACACACTTCGTAAAAACCAGTCTCAAGTTGACTACTATTACATTCAGAGGTAAGCTTTTCCCAGTGTAACTACATGTAAAATTACTACAAGTTTCTCGTCCAGTGTTACACAGGGATGGGTCTAGTCTTGTGAGGTACTAAGCCCATACACCTACTAGCAGAGGAGGCACCAAATTCATTTACAGGTCTAAATTCAATGTGTATTTTGCCTGAGGAAAAACTAATTATTATTATTTTTCATATTACTTGCTATAATAAAAACTCTTTCAAGTGCTAATTATTCTTCTGCTGCAATTTTTCTTGTTGGTATATGCAGAATACACTGCTTTGTGAATTTTGTATCTTATCTATTTACTATTTTCTAGTCAGTGGCTTACTATGAGCAATTCATTCCTTCGTTTGCTCTGTTACCTTCCCATACCAGCATTTGAGCTCAGGATGGAAACTTCCACTTCTCTGCTGGAAGAGATCAGACAGTTGACAGAATTTTTGCCAAGGTACGCAGAATCTCTACAGGTTTTTTTCTGCCTACTTGGCTATTTGTAGCCTGCTTGTTCTTCTTACACTTTCAGTCAAGATAGAGTCGGTACTTGTAGAAAGGATATGGTTTCTTAGATTTGGTGTTGAGACCAGATTTCACAAAACCCCATAAATTCTGTTAGCTGAGCTGCACGTCAGAGTGCAACATATTTCAGCAACTGTCTTTTATGCACTTCATTAAGAGTGAAAGTAACAAGCATCTCAGTGTTCTCCATAATGAAAGGATTCTTTGAGAGTTAAATACTCCTTTAGTTGTTTTTAATCAAACTTAATTTGTGTGAAATTTGTGGGAACGACAGTCCCATAGACTAACAGCAACAAGAGGTACAGTCAGAAATCCTGACTCGTGTAACGTATCCATAACGTGCTGTCCGTTTTCTTTGCTTTTAACCTATTCGGGAGACTGTGTTGATCAGTTTTGCTGTCATGGCCATCCCAGCTATCTTTCATCAAGGACATCCACAGGTGGCTTTTTAACACAGGAACTTAGAGAGAAGGTGTAACATACCACCCAGTTTCCATGTGCGGTAGAACTCAGTGTGGTACTCTGTCCATGCTTTCTCAGCTGGCAAAAATGGGCAAGACCATTTCACAGTTGGACAGTGCCATGTTATCCACCTGCAATTGTTCTGGGTGCCTAACTTGTCAGCTGGATAATCAGATTTCAATAAAAACTCCCAGCTATGGATATCTTGAAGCAGCCACAGAGCAAATGGGACAGGTTTATATATTTGTTTCGACTTCACTTAAAACAATAGGCTTGAGGTGTTATTTGCCATGTTAATTACAAAGAGTTGTTAACTAGATGCCCAATGCTGATAAATGTCATCACGCTATGTCCTTTTCACAGCATGTTCCAGATCAAAACCCTGGACTGCCGCACGTGTACCCTTCTTGTGTCACCTGCTTACAGAGCAATTACGTCCTGGACACATTTTAGCCACAGCAGTCCCAGGCAAACTCATCTTAAGCAGCCTATACCAGGTGAACTTGCTTCAGCTTGACTTGGGAGCACTCAAAGAACATGGCAAAAGTGAGGAAAGGAAGAGATGGGGAGTCCTGGGAAACTCCAGCAAAGGGGAATACGAGCAGGAGTGTCCAGCAGCTTTTTCCAGTGACGCGACCCAGGCACAGTGCTCACCTCGCAGCGGGCTGCACTCAGCTGTGCAGCAGAATCAGTATTATGCATTAAAGCATGTTCTATTTACAGCCCATTCAATGTTACAACTGTTCTTGTAAATCTGACTGCAGACATAATGCCTTGCCAGGTCAGTCTCCCAGACACAGGGCCAGCTTCTCTTGTTTACTCACTCAGCAGCAGTGAAACATTTTCAGATAACTTCTTACTTGGTGACAGACAGTTTAAAATGAGGGTACTTGGGGGTAGAAATTGTTGGTTAGTTTAAAAATACAGAAGTACTTATTTGCAGAGAGAGAAAGAGATACTTATTTGTATAGTATTTGTATATATGTTTTAATGCAAGAGGAAGAATATATATCACTTTTCCTGTCGTAAATCAATGATGATCTGAACATCAACAGCTTTTAAAGCCTGAAATTAACTAGGCTCTGCAGCTTTCAGTTTTTCTGGTCATGCCTATCTCATCCATCTCCGTGATCTCTGCTCTCTCCCATCGCTGTGTTCTCTCCCCTGATAGCTCCAGAGCTGTCCACTCCCTCTCTCACCACACAGATGCTTTAGTAAAGATCGTTTGTTTTCACACACCTGTTAAAATTTTGCTTAGATTTTAAAAACAAAACAAAAGTTTGGTAAGCTGTTTTCACTCTCAAATTCCCTAAATGCAAGAAGCGGGAAAGACATGTGTTCTTAGTGAAACCACACAGTCCTGAGGGACAAGGCCTGGACCCCTGGAATAGCCTTTGGCTCTCAGCAAGACAGATCTGCTCTTTCTTATCTGCCCCACTGTAAAAGAGAAGTTGAAGTGAATTGCACTGCAACAGTGCAACAGCAATGTGAAGCAGCAATGCCCCACTGTATTCTTTCCCTGATTTCCATCCCATTTGAGCAAAATCTAACCATCAAGCCTCACTGAGTCGGAGCCCTTCTCTTTTGTTCCTCAGTTCCAGCTTGAATGATCCCAGATTTTCCCCAGATCTTCAAACGCATCCACTGCCACTCCCTAGCCTGTACAGAAAAAGGAAAGCTGGCAACTTCAAGAGCACTGACCACTCCTCCTGGCTCAGAGGCCACTGCACATCTCCGCTTTGATGTGGCTGACCTCCTCTGAACTGGAGAAGACTGTTGCTTCTCGACTCAGATTTCCCCCTGAGGCAATGAATTATCCTGACAACTGACTGCTGACAACCGACACCTCCCCAAAGGGCTCCGTCCCACTGTGGGAACCAGCACTTCAATGGGAAGCTTCGATGCCTATCCCAGGCTGGAAGTGGGGCGCTTGGTGCTTAATGAATGTTTCTATTCTGCTGAGACAAAACCACAGGCTGGAGGGTTTGAGCTGGAATCTGAAAGCTTGAAAGTGCTTCAGAGTGAGGGCTTAGCTGGTCTCGTGACAAAACCGAAGCCAATAGTGAAATCTGGGAACAATCCCAAATTTCCCCAATTTCTGAGAGGATATTGAGATCAGTTTGACCAGCAACTTCAACATTGAGTCTCTATGGACCATTGGTTTGTGCCTCCCTTTACTTTCCCTTTTGTGCCATCCTTCCCATACACATCTCCTCCACTTTAAGGAAATAAGAGTTTATAAAATTATTATTTTTCTCCACCATGCTCAGTCAGCAAAAATTTTGCAAAAATAAAGTGTTGAAAACAAGCAATGGTCTTAACTATTTCTAAATTCACTATTTTTTTTATATATTTTTGTCCAGGGGAATAAAAAATCAAACTGCGTAAGGACAATCTGAAATGTTAAACTATTTTTAAAGTTTTACATGCTAAATCCACTCTCATCCTGTCCCAGCTCCAAACTTGCACATGTACAACACCGCAACACATTCAAGAGACCATTCGCAATGTGTGAATTCTGTGGACTAGGGCTTTAGGTTAAGAAGGTTTCTTTTTTACTCTGGTATATTTTACTGGGAAACACACAACTGAAGAAACCCACCTGGATTATTAAATTCAGCCCATAATCATAAGTAAGTCTGTATTGTGCAGGTGGCTTGACAGATTAATCAATCCACCACAGCCATAAAATAGTTTCCCTCAAAAGAAATGGAGAACTAAAAGGTGTCACTAGTGTCCTGGATTAGTCTGGTTGAGCGCACAAAATGTTACTTAGACATTAAGCATCAATACATAAAACCAAAATGTCTCCCTTTCTGCCGTAGTGGCCCAGGACATAGCTCCTTTTAGCCCCAGATTTAGTGGTGAGCTTAACTTTGAGCGTATGAAGTACACCAAAACATCTGAGTGTAGAAATATTTTGGAGTGCCCTTAGGAACAGCTTATCTATCAGGTGCACTGGGACTAATTCACCAACTTCAGACTTTTTGTCATCAGCGAATGCAAATAAGCACTAAATAGGATGCATCAGAAGCTAGATCCTCCGTTTGTATAAATCAGCAGGTTTATGTTGATTCACGCCAATTAAACACATACTGAATTTGGACTGCATTCTACACAATATTCACATCGGTTCAGAAAACCTACTGTATTTTTAGCAATACTTTTCTCCAGCAAACCAAAATGGACTTGAGCTCTGCTTTAAAAAAATATATAAATTCTTCTTGATGTCTCAGCTCCAAGAGTTTCCCATTCTTCTGTGTCACGGATGGGCAGCAAGTGATTGCAGCTGATGGTATCTACTAGCCAGAGGATACAAATGTGCTAATCGTACTTCCAACACAAACAACAGTTGTGACAACTTTTTGCATTGTAAATGGTTAGTTGGGTGCATTTTATGACACAGCTTGTGCCTTCACAAGCACTGGTCATTGTTTGCTTTTCTTTAAAATGAAGTCGAAGTATTTCGCAGACTTGTTTGGCACCAAAGTAAATTAGATCCCTTCGTGAATGGCCCAGGTGCAAGCGTGCACGTAGGCTTGTGTGCTCAGTTTTTAACGGGGATGCAGTTTTCAAGAATTCAGAAGCCATCAACTGCATGTAAGAACTTACAGGGCCTTTTTTCTTAAAACTGAGGAGAATTACATATAAAAAAAAACTATGTAGGGCTTATTTTTTGCTCTCCAGTTTTTGAGACATGCACTAACGTTGCATTTTCAGGCCTTTGTTTGTACCAAGGAAAAATGGACATTTACCCTGGTTAGTTAGTTAGCTTGAAAACTGAACTTTTTTTAGTTCAGATGAATTTGAGACTATCGAGCTGCCCAAAACAACCCTAAAACTTTCATGTCAGAAAGACTGGATTTTAGTCTGATTGTTTTTTAGTTTATACACAGTAATTTTAAAAGACATTTAAAAACTGCCATTAACTGAACTGGACTTCGCATTTCCAGTCACTGAGCTCACCTAGAGATGAAAGGCTGCTCCTGGCCGTTACTCAGCACTTTCCCTTCGCTGCCCTGTCCCACCACGGAGGTTATTAACCTTTTACAAGCGCTGCTCACATCCTCCCTTTGATGGATGGTGCTAAGCTTGTATTTAGATTACAGGATTTCCCAGCATGGTTATTTTGTTACTGAAGGGGAAGGAATTTGAACACAAGGTGGCTTTTCATATCAGCACTCCATTTTCCCCATAAAAATTTGCGTGGGGAAGATGCTTCAGGGAGTTTTGCACCATACTACCACGAGGCCTTAATGCAAGGTCATGGGTGCCCCAAGAACAGAGTGCAGGGGTAGGTTTTGGACTGGTTCTCCCCTGCTATTCATGTCCAGCTGCGAGGTGCAAGGGGGGTTTCAACGCCACTCTCTTGCAGTTCCCGCCGGGACATGGGACACTTGGGGTGACCTGTGGGAAGAGTAAGGGAGAACAGAGAGGAAGGGGGCAAACAGAGGGGGGAAAAAAGCACCCTTTTGCTCTATGAAACCCTCATCCGCTGTCAAAGTGGAAAAAAAAACAAACTGAAGTCGGAGAGAGTCGGAGGCGAGAGGGGAAGAATTTTCCCTGCCACCTCATTAGTCTCTGCTCACTGTAAACTCCCAGTTGCGGCCAGCCTGGCTCCCGCCCTGCTCTCCCCTGTAGCCTCTGCACCTAAATTTCCCACAACCTCCTTCCCAGCTGGGAATGTATATCAAGACACATTCAGGATTTGAAAAAAAAGAAGCGAGTAAGAATGCCCTGTTCGCCTTTATGTATTACGTAGGAACGCACATTGTTTATCTTTACTGTCTCTAACTACTGTGATTTCTAGCTGAATTTTCATGACTCATGAACTTACTTCTCTGGCTAAAGAACTTACTGGCTTTTTTTTTTTTCCCTCAGTGGAAAAAAGCTGCCACCAGATGTTTCTTTAGACCCTTCCCTGTCCTGAGTGAGTAAACACCAGAGACAAATAGGCTTTTCTATCATCTTGCTCCTCTCCAGAATACCAACAGTTTTATCACTTAGTTAAGAAAAAAAATGCATTTAAACTTCTAACAACTGCATTTCCAGCTAAAGATATGTAAGTCCTCACTCTTAAAATTAAATAAAAGTGTTTACACATGAATAATATGACTGTTTATGAGCCCTGTGGTACGATGCACGGATACAATAAAGCTCTTGTGCTGCGCTAGCCCTCAGCTCCGACGAGCGTGTCTCCTGGACCAGGAAAGCAACGGCCCTTTCTAACAGCCGCCCGTCAGTATTTTTAAACCTCCTCTCCTAAAATAACATGTCAATGTTTGCCCATCTGAACTTACAGGAAGGCTGAATGAAAATTTGTGGGCACACCACTGTAAATGGATTTTGTCACGGTTTTTATTATGTCATGAGACTATTTATCATGCTGTGCTGAGAAAGTGAGTGAGGATTGCATTTCTCCCTGCAGCCCCCTCACCTCTGAAAGGATTTTTGAGCACTTTAACACCTATGAAAATGGGGGGTTGAAATTGTGGACAGCAATCTACCCCTCCTAAGGTGAAGGTGAGTGTTGTTGATTCATTCTGCCAGTTGACATTTAAGCTTGCTGTGTTGCTTACAAATATATCCCAAAGTGAACCATGAAAAGAACACCACACAGACAATTTTCATTCCTTCCCTGTCGGTAATGCCGCTACATTTGTTTAGCAGCTCAGCATGGAACTGTGGCGCTAGCTGGTATTTTATCTTGTGCTACCAGTAAAATCTACTTATTTTGTATCAAGACATTTGAGAGAGAGGGAAAAGTAAACAAGCTCTCAGGTCCCAAGATGTTTTTGTACTGAGACCACTACATCTGCAAGTTACAGGTCTTTTAAACTTTGTTCAGTTGAGCACACAAAATATATTAGATGACTGCATGATTAGTTAATATTGTAGTAATATCACTTGTCATGTAGAAAAATGTAAGTTCCTTCCACCTCGGTCTTTGCTTAACAAGTAATTCAGAGGACAAATCTTGGGTGTAGGAGTTTTCTCAGCTTATCATAATTGTTTAATTGTTTGGTCTCACTCTAGCCTTCTTCTGTAGTCAGAGGACAGAGTTATGTACCTTCTGGGAGCTACTCAGCCTTTCAAAACCAGAAGCTTAGTTTTTCATTGACACTGCAACACAGGTAGACTCCTTTGCAGTAGGATCCTGGGTTGCCCCAGGGCAAGACCTAATCGTGTGAATGAGTATTTGTCACTACAGGCCATAAAACCCGTTGTGCATATTTGCATTTTGCAGCACAAAATGTACCCAGTCATTTGCATCACAATTTCCAGAGCTGTGTCTTCACCTCACAACCCCAGGGGTTTCATTGCAGCACTGGGGCGGGTGGTGTTTGTAGATGGTAGGGAGGGATTTCAGGGTGCAAAGACCTCTGACATAGGTCTGGGGGACATATGGGAGGGAGGATGGTGTGGTTTCAAACTGTCAGTGGGAAGCGGCCCCTGGAGCAAACCCTCCTAGAACTGTAGCTGGGTTATGTCTCAAGGGAAACCAGACACTTCATGCTGGGAAACATCCTGAGTGAGAACTAATGCACGAGCACTGCGGGTGATGCAGGGAGGGAAGCTGGGACAAGAAAGGGAGAAGGGGAACTAAAATATCTGAGAAGTCTGTCTGGAAACTGCTGCTTCAGTAGTGCCAAAATCTTTAACTTAATCTGAAATCTGATTTCTCCTTTGGTCCCTAGCAGGCTGTGCAATGTAGTTCATCCTGTGGAAACCACACACCTGAGTGTGCCTCCTAGCTAGTGTGTGCTTAAATAACTTGCAGAACTAAAGGGGCAGGTGTGGGGAGAAGGAAAGGACACCTTCTTGGACAAAGATATTTGTGAAACATTAAGATAGATCATGATAGTGTTTGGGGCTGCAGCAGGGCTGCTTTTTTGTGGCGGGGTGTAAAAAGCTGTTCCTGGTATTGTTCTGGTTTCCTTCTAAGCTTGCAGAGTCACCCCACTTCCTTCAGTACCACAAGCCATCCAGATGGATCGGTGTGATAAGTGGTGAGAAATTGCTTTGCAATTTAGCCACATATGGGAAACATGCTTTGGAAAATATATTAATTTGTCATCTTAAAGGTCTATGCAGAGATTTTCCAGTGTGAGTGATATTACTGAGTCTTTAGTTCAATTTCCCAGTACACATCTATGTCTTGATTCCATCAGAGTTAAATTTCAGAATGTATTTGTTTCGCAGTTAGGAAAAAAATACGCTTTATCCCTGCTTGTTTCACATTTCTGCACCATCAACTCCCAACAGATGTGGTAAGAAGCTGACTTTTTCATTGTCTTCCTCCAGTCATAAGTTTGTAACTATGGTAGACTGAGAAGTGAAGACTAATTCCCGTCCACTTAGGCATGATGAGCAACATCTGTGCTCCAATATACACATCCAGACCACCTTATTACAGCCAGCTGGCACTGAATCACCTATTGCTCGCTCTTTACTGCTGAAGGAACCAGCATCTGACAGACTGGAAAGCTTGACGGTCTGAAATGATCTTTCTACTTTTGAAGGACGGCAGTATTTATGTGGATGATCTGGTTGTGACCTACAGCTCCAAATCTATAGTTAATCTGTACATAAAGAGACATTTAACATTAATTCAACTTTGCGTAAAGATGCAAATTCTTTAAATATTAGTTTCCTAAAATGAGTATTTAGAAAGATCATATTGTTATTATCTGATGTCACAGAAAGGCAGTGGGTGGCAGCCCGGTCCATAGGCAAAATGAATGGTCACACCCTAAAGCAGATGAAAATGGGTAAAGCTGTAGCCTGCCAAGCCTGACAGTAAGACCCCTCACAAAAAGGTCACAACTCTAACCCAACTAATATCAAGATGTCAGGTATTTTCATCAGTCTCCTTGCCCTTTTTTATAGCCTGGCACCATATTTGTTATTAATTTTGTTGCCTGAAGTGTCTGTACAACACGATAGATTGCTATCAGTGCCATCAACCTACAGACCTCATACCCTACGCCACCCATAAAACCACTGCAGGCCCTATTTCCACCACTCTGCATGAGTCCACTTTAAATCCCATGTGAAGATGTCTCTTCCAAGACTGGTGTCCTCTCTTGCCCCATACAGGACTAGTTTAGAGAAAAGACTTTTGTGCTGCCGATGGAGTCACTAGTTGTAAAGCACTGAGAGTCAGATATAAGCCATTCACTTTCTCCAGTATCCAACAAAATGCCCATGCAGTGAATGATTTCACATAAATAAGAGTAATCTGCTGCTGTTTTGTAGAATCACTGCATAATTAAAAAAAAAATATCTTGTTAATATTTTAGTTTCTTTACCAAGCCAGACTCTGTGGCTATGTAGTATCTTTTCCAGGAGTGAGTTTCAGAGTACCAGAGAAACGTCCATGCTCTCTAACTCCTGAGACATTAGCAAAGGTAGAAGTGTTGCTCAGGCATAATTGCCCTGGAAGCCCATGCTGTTGCTCCAACCTTTCCCATTTCAGGAGATGCTGCTCCTTACAAAGTGGGGAGAGGGAGTCTTCTTGTTGAAGGATGAATAGGCTTTCTGAGCACTCTTGGATGACCACATGAGCATGCGGCACAGTGCCACACAATTAGTACATACACACAAAATATGACCACAGGCCTTACATAATGAAGGGGTGGGAAAATCTTTCCATGGGATGCAGGATGCCTGTTTTATAGGTACAAAACTTCTGGTCTGAGGATAGTCTGAGGCATTTTTTGGGGTCTTCCACACTGAAACAAAGGATAGTTGATGTGTCTCACAGGACACTAATACATGGAAGAGCATTCAGGATAAAATTACTGGTCTCCAGCATTATCAGTTTCTAAGTTGATAGTTTCCAGAATTGATTAGTTTAAATAAGCAAAGCTAGAGACTATAAATCAACTTGATGATATTTATATATTTTCCTTGTGAGGCTGATAAAGTCTGTAGCTTTCTTACTTCACCTTGTCTTCTCTCAGTTATCCTTCATTTTCCAGATGCAGTTGACACTCTAGTTAATTGGAGTTATTCAGATTTCTGCCATGAAGACACCATGTTACAGAAATTCTAATTGTAATGTTTTAGATCTGGGAGGGTATTAGAAATATGGTCCACACATGCAACATTTTCCCCCAATATGTCTGAGGTTATATTAATTAATCAAGCATCTAGGATAGGAAACATTAATCATTTGTCTCTGCACATCACTGGGATTATTCCAAAACCTCCTTCCTTTTCTCTATCAATATAAAGCAAATCAAGAGAGAAGAGGAAAGCTTAACATATGGTCAGAGATAGAGAACATGTCCTTTTCTCCAGGAGCATGCATCAAAGATTTGCAGAGATAGGACTGATTCATTAGCAATGCTCATAGGCCACTATAGAGTCAAGGATGTGAGTCAGTCACGAGCAATGTGACTTTAAACCTCCATAAATGATTTTTAAAGATGATACAATAAATTAATATTTTTTTTGCTTTGCTCCCCCCATTCAATATTCTGCTATAAAATATTCCCTTGTAGAAATTCCTTTTGCCCTTATCTCCAAGACACCAGGAATAGCCGTGTATGCAAAAACCCGAAAATCTCCATTTTTGAGCAGAGTCCAGGAATCAAACCCAAGAATTCATATAATGAAGCAGGTTAGAATCACGCGTCTTGTCAAATCAATCTTCTGATAGTTTATGTTCATGGTGTTGGTGATGTAAGGGAATTGGTAAAGTGGTGATGTTCTTGATGTCTATTGCCTGTTCATGTCAGGCACAGATGACATTTTTCAGAAGAAATACAGCAAGCTAAGGATGAAATTGGCATTTCCTAGAAAGATTAAGCTGAATGTCATCTAAAATGAATTATCATCTAAAACTTACAGAGTCGTAGTCTGTTCTCAGCTAGGTGAGAGAAGCCCAGGTAAACCAGGGGAGTCGCTCCAAACTGTTAGTGTTGTAGAGGTACTTGATTTCCAGAGAGGTAATGGGAGGCCTCTTATTTATTTCCCTTTTTTCCTCTTTAAATTCTCTATTTCCAACTAATTCTTACCTTACACTTTCAAACTATGTTTTCCACACTTCAGAAGGCTTACAATACCATGTAAAGCTATCTGATCTTTTTTGCTTATATCTGAATGACACTATCAGAGTGAATTTTCTCTCTATTGTGCTGTTTTGATGAGCTAAGCTATCCTGAAATTATCTTGGTCTTTAGAATGTCATGATTAAAGTTAATCGTAGCCCAGAAAGATCAGTCAAGGCCACAGTGGAGACGTGCAACATACCTTAAGCTGTGAGGTGTCAATTCTATAGCTTTCTTATAGTACGCAAAATTTCATATCAAGCTTTTCTCCAAGGAATGCACAGAAAGGAGAATAATAGAAACAAGTTGGGGACAAACGCTCTGCTTTCTGTGGGACTACAAGGAATTAGAAGACCTAATATAAGAGAATTAAAAGGAAGAACAGGCTTTGAAGAGAGTCCTAAGATCAAAATACTGCATCATAGCCAAAGCTAAGGAGTTTTCCTGTTTATACTTTCTAAGTTAAGCCACTTGGATGTGCTTTTGTAAAGGATGCCCTATGGCCCTGAAGGATAAAACCATGTGGTAAAAAACTAACTGTCTGATATTTATGCCCTCCTATGGAATTGCGGCACCCCTGTGTGAGGAATTCAGTCATTCCTCATGCCTGTAGCATAAGCATCAGGCCACTCTTGGTTTCAGCTGTCCCCTGAGGTATGCAGTCCATATCAGCAGTCAGTTTATTTTGAAAATGAAAAAAAGAGGGCGATTCCATTAGTCAAGACTCAAAATCCACACTGAAGTGACACAATACTAAACTGCACAGATGCCAGTGAATGTACACATAGTTTCAGTATTGCTTCAGAAAGTTATCGTGTAGCTCATTACCTATCTTTCCCACAAAAGAAACTGCATTGAAAAACAGAAAAAGAATACGTGGCTTTAAACGGAATTGCTAATTTTTCTGTTACTTATAAGTAAAAAGATGGATCATGCTGGCAACAACGTGGATTTTTCTTTATTTGATTCGCAAACCTACCAGAGAAGGGAAGTGTTTATCACCTCCTGTAAGAAATATTGAGCATTCAGAATAAAATACAAATCTCCATTTAAATCTTTTGTGCCTAGTGAATTCTTTTCAGTATGACACAGAGATAAAGAGGAAATTTTAGTTAGTATTGGTTTGGAACAAAAAAAATTAGCTATTTTTTGAATAAGTGATTTTGGAAACAACCCCAGCTTTGCAGAAATCTCTGTCCTGCCTCATCCTATTTTACAGAGTTCCCTTTCTGTGCAGATCCTGGCAGAAGTCAAATTGTTAATTCCCAGTGACAAGACTTAGTCAGATAATGGTTTTTATGGAACTGCTAAAACATTTGACTCCATCAATTGGCCAAGAATATGTTTACACTTAACAAAATGGCCTGCTTAGAAAACTCGCAAGGAATAACATATGCATTGAAACCACTTTTGCGAGAGATCCAGCCTCTTTTGCCTCATTTTAGGAAGCTTCATGTAAAGGCAGTGCCTCCATGCATGTGCCTGCATGCATGCCTAAGATCCAGGAGGACCACACCAACAGATGGAGGTGCTTTGAGGGAGAAAGAGGCAGAACTGAGATGCTTAAGTATAAAACTACAATCCACAAAATATCACCTAGCCCTGCAAGGGATGAAAAGGGCCGTGACTACTGATCTTTTGCTCAACTAAGTTCACTAGGCACTTTCAGTTCTTGACAGCCTGGTCTTCTGCCATCCCTCCGCAGCCGAGCATTTTGGTGCCTTTCTTCTCATGCCTGCAGCCCTCTGGGACTTGCAAACTGGATTCTCTTCCACCTGTGTCCCCAGGGGTCCCGTCAAGTAGGGGTCATCTGGAAAAGCTGGATGTGCACTGTTTTCTGCATGAAGCACAGCAGGCCCCCAGATAAAATCCCACATCCGGAAGGGAAGCAGAACTGTTACTTTTATCTAACAGTTTAGATGCTGAAAGCATTCACCCAGGAAGCTGAAGTTCGAGGCTTTTCCCCTCCTCAACCAAAGGCAGTTCCAGCTCAGATCTGCAACCTCCCACAGGAGCACAGGATAGAAACACCCTCCTCTCGTTCAATCAAAACTGGAGTGGCTTAGAAAGCCAGGGTCAAAGGGGCAGGAAGCGAGTAAGCCATAAAATGGTGATGTTGCCCTTCTGCCTAGGAAGCGTGGGCTTCAGGATCCCTTGCTGTACTGCATACTAAAGATCTCAAAGAATTTTAATACTTTTAAATTAGAACCCCTGCAAGGGAGGTTACCCCCAGGATCTACCTGCTGTGTTTTTGCTGTCTCTACTACCAGTCAACAGCATTCATTTTAGACAGAAGACTCCAGATAAGCACTTCTCAGTTTGCAGGACAATTGCTAGAATTTGACTTAGCAAATTAAAAGCAAATTCCTGGAAATGCTTAATTTTGTTATGAGCTCTAGAAAAAAAAAGAACTGAACAGGGTATAAAACATGCAACATTACATCTTCTTGTCTTTAAACTCAGATTATTTATCAGTTCTATTCTTATTTAATCAAAATTTATTAAAATAAGGGGTGCATTTGAGCATCTTACAGAGTGAAGTGACGTAGTTCCATCTTTCCTTGGAATAGAATAAATAAATATGAGTTCTTTTATGTACAAAAGAAAGAAAAAACATGTATCCACAAATTGTTGTTCATCATTACTGCTTCTGTTGGTGGCTTCTAAATGACTGATTGTACTTGCAAACAAATTTCCTCCCATTACAATGGAAAGAGATTAGTTATTAAAATTTGGCTTGTATTAATATAAAGTACGTCTGTGGTCTTTTCTAAAGTAAGTTGAACCTGCTTTTGATGTTGTATGTAGAGTTGGAAGACTGTTTCAACCTGCCCATTTCTCTAATAGCCTGAGAAAGTCATTAAAACATGAGTGTCAGTCATAAAGGTAGGGAAATAGAGACAGTACATACTGAAGATTCTGTAAAACTCAGTTTTATGATCTATATCTCTTTTTAATCAAAGGAAGAACAATCTAAAAGCCAATCAGACTTTAAAAATGAACTTTATGAAGATTTTCAAGTGCAGATGGCATTTTTGGAAGCTCAGCTCAGTTTAGAAGTTATTTTGATGTTGATCCCTTTGCAGATTTGCAAATCTTTTTCTGCTTTCCAACCACCTATTTCAGTTAAATAGCTAACTTGAATAAGTAAAAGTAGCCTTTTCCATGAAATCTCATTCTGTGGCCAGAAGCAATTAGAGCAGTGATTTTCTCTCAGAAAGATATTTTTACTTCACAGGGAAATTGGTTTCTGCTAATGACCCGTATTAGGAAAAGAGTGACTCCAATATCCCAAAGGACCCTACTGCATGTGGGGTTTTTCTGAAGGAGGAAGTTCATCAATCATTCTTCCATATTATGTAAATACATCTACATGTGTGGATTTAATTACCTATTTTTTAAAACTTACATCAAGTACTGTAGTCCTTAGTCTTACAATACTCAGCCTAGAAAATTATTTTTAAAGTTAACACTTAGAAAATGAATAATATGGATTTTAATCTCGAAAGTACAATTTATACATGGAAATTACAGGTAATCTGTGGAAATAATTGCAATATTCAGAAACTGAGTAATGTCACAGCAGATCAAATTGCGAAATAAACTTTTCCTCAAAACTAGAAGATCCTAACTATGCATTTGACAAAAACTTGAGTCATATTCTCCGGAGAGGAAAACAGAGCAAAAGAAGCATACAGAGGTCAGTTTGGGTGTGACATCCATTACCACATCGGTCTAAGCCCCATTAGTCATTTCAATGTATATATTTATTACTTATAACATATTGCCACTTTGAGAGTTTGGATTCATTGTGGGAAAGGAAAGGGAAGAGGAAAAGGAAGAAGGGAAGACAAGTGAAGGCAAGTGAAGGCAAGGCGAGGAGAAACAAGGCAGGAAAGGAAAGGAGAGGCAAGGCAGGAAAAGAAAGGAGAAGCAAGGCAAGGCAAGGGAAAGGCAAGGGAAAGGCAAGGGAAAGGAAAGGGAAAGGCAAGGGAAAGGCAAGGGAAAGGCAAGGCAAGGCAAAGAGGAAAGGCAAGGCAAGGTAAGGCAAGGCGAGAAAAGGCAAGGCAAGGGAAAGAGGCAAGGCAAGGCAAGGCAAGGCAAGGCAAGGCAAGGAAAGGAAAAGAAAGGAAAGGAAAGGAAAGGAAAGGAAAGGGAAAGGAAAGGAAAGGAAAGGAAAGGAAAGGAAAGGAAAGGAAAGGAAAGGAAAGGAAAGGAAAGGAAAGGAAAG
>Ga0065711_1012323_pt1 | contig 17813 bp, 12 predicted proteins | sample Hoacrofraction12_FD_59098 | JGI IMG/M metagenome (GOLD analysis project Ga0065711, IMG submission 59098) | Hoatzin crop microbial communities from Cojedes, Venezuela - Epithelial fraction 12 v2 (version 2) | ecosystem: Host-associated > Birds > Digestive system > Esophagus > Crop | place...
AGAACTGGACAGAGTACTCCAGATGAGGCCTCACCAGGGCAGTGTAGAGGGGAAGGAGAACCTCCCTTGACCTGCTGGCCACACTCCTCTTAATGCATCCCAGGATCCCATTGGCCTTCTTGGCAGCCAGGGCACACTGCTGGCTCATGGTTAACCTGTCGTCCACCAGGACACCCAGGTCCCTCTCTGCAGAGAGACACTATTTGTATTTGCAGAAAAGTACCTCTGTGGGTTTTTTGGGAGGGAGCAGAAAAATGCAAGTGAGAAACGAGTGAATTGTCTTTCTGTTTCCTTTGTACAGCACATCTGCCCAGCTGTGCCAGCTTTGCTGCTGATCACCCCTGGGGGTACAGGTCCCAGTAAGCCTGAAATGTTTCTGATGGGCAGCATCCCTTTGGAAGCTGCAGCTGGAAAACACTGGCTGCCCTAGTCATGAGGGCCTCTTCCAGCACTCGGTTCTGGTAACATCCAGACATGCCAGACCAGACAGCTCCCATTAGCTTTTCTGTCAGCTGTCCAGTTGCCTGTTAATTGTCAAACAGCTATAGAGGTGGCACAAATTGCTCTGCCCCGTGGTATCTGTTCCAGGTTACATGGGTTTTGAGGGATGAGTATCTTCTAAATTAACACCAACAGTCAATACACAGATTTTAAAGTTTCTGGAAAGACTGTTATGATCCTCTTGCCTGACTTTCTGGCTAGCCTGGGCGTAAGGGGGCCTATGTTTAGTCTACAGCTCCATGTAAGTGTAGTGTTTTCCCGATCAAGGCAGAAGAAAGGGTTCTGGAGAGGAAGAGGAGAGAGGGTGATCGTCTTCCTGCCCTTTATCAGAAATTCTCATCCACGTACAAATCAAATGCTGTTTATAGCTTGCATGTGAAAGCAAAGATTAGGCATGTGCTACAATTTGAAAATAGATTCCTTTTGAGCTGTACCCTGTTTGGCACTCTTAGGGGATGTTATCACTACAAATGATGCACCCAGAAAAATGTGGTTCAGGCAAACCTGAAAATTTACGTGACTTCTGTAGTTTTCATGTTCTTTTGACTAGAACTTTACACATGTGTTCTTATCAGCATCGTGCACTGGCTGTGGGAAAACCTTTTGCTTTTTTATGGCTTCTCACACCCTGATGAGAAATATACTTTATCCATAGTTTCATAACTATGAATAAAGTTATGAAACTATGGACAGTTTCGTAATTCATTAATTTGGTAAATGTGGTAAATGTTGAAGCAGAGCCCAGTGTTTCCCTCTTCCCCTGGCTCCCCAGAAAAGGTGTAGGAAATAAAGGACATGTAGTGCTTTCTATCTAGAAAGATAATCCTAGATCTCCCTTGCAAACTTCTGCTTTTGGCATTAACACATTAACACACTTCACACAAGCTGGGTCTCTTCCTTGCAAGTATGCAAGTTTGGCTGTGGGTCCACCACATTGCTCCACATATTAGGCTACTTCTGTTTTCACTTGGAAGTGGCAGTAGTGTCGTAAAGCTGATTACATTTGAAACAAAACTTTTCTGTTCATGCTTTAATGACTGACATGATGGCCATTTCCCATCACTTAGTGAATTACTGCAGGAGCAGACAGCTTTTAGCACAGGAGCTCATTTGCTGCCAAGAAATACCTGACCCCAAGCTTATTATTTATTGGCTGTAAGTGTCCAACCAGACAGCCGTTACATCAAGTGTGAAATAATGTAATTCCCTTTTTCATGCGTTGAGAAGTTAGCAGCCGAACTGCCCGTTGCCACGGACACAGTGCATCCCGAGGCCTCGACCGCAGGAGGGATGGTCCCACCCTCTGCTGCCAGCCCCGTCCTGGTTCTGCTTGCTCGGGAAGCAACGAGCACTGGGCGGGTGCTTCTCCTTCCCAATTCCAAAGGCTTTGCACCTTTGGATGTGAACGGTCCTTTTAAAGGAGTGAGCCGCTGCTCTGCAGTTGTGGCTTCAGCCTGTGAAACCACGAAGAGAAAGAAAGTCCTCCCACTTTTCCTGACCCTGACTGAAATGATTCTAATTTGAACCACATTTAGGATAAAGTTTATAAAAAGTCCCAAACACCTCCCACAACAGGAAATGTCACCAAAGAATTCGGGTAGATTCTGGCTCTCATGGGGAGCGACAGGGGATCCTTGCAATCAGCTATTGTCTTGACAGTTTTTGGCATTTATATTCCCTGCCCTTTAAAACAGGTTAGTTTCCTTTGAAGGGATAATTTTCAAGGCTTCAGAGTGCACTCACCTTGAAACTGTGTAGTAAAGATGCTCTTTGTCCTGATTCAGCCCGATTCCCAGGTAGGAGAACGCACGATTTCAATATTCCTGTCTAGGTGAGCCGGGTCTTCAAAGGAGCGGCTGAAGAAATCAGCCTGCCTGCACTGAGATGTGTGCAGAGCTTGGCCTGTGCACAGTGCCAATGGCTGGGACTTTGATAGACCAGAACCACACACAGGTAAGAGCCCACAGCTGAAGCTTGCAGTAAAATTAAACACTATTGCATCACCTAAATGTGTGCCCATTACACAGAATCATGGTTCTCATCAAGAGCCCTGTCAACAAAGCCTCAATGATACACATTTGAAAATGGATTATGTTCCATGTAGAGAATTTTATGATTATGCAGGCTTCTGATTAAACAAGTTACATTATAATAAATTTTTCTGAGCTTCTTTCTTGTAAGAAACAACATAGATAATAAAGTTTTACTTGCACATAGCTGAAGAAAAAAAACACAAAAAAACCTTGCATTTCTCCTTAAAGCTTTGAAAGTTTCTGACATTTTTTCCAGGCCAGAGACACTGCATGTAAACACTTGTTCTGTCATTCACTGAGGCAAAGGCTAAAATCGATCCCTTCCCTGCAATAGTTGCTCAGCAAACAGGATGCATGTAATCCATTTTCATTATTAATACTGCAGTAAAGATTCAGGTATCATATTTTACCTCTTATAATGAGCACAGTTTTACAATGAATATGTGGAGTTTGCAGTACATAACATCACTGACAGCTGCAGAATTCCTGTCGTGCACCAGAGCTGGATTAAATATAAGTGCATTCCTCTGGGCAGTAACAGAGTGTAGAGGGATAAATTTGCAATGTATGCCCACTTTACTGCATATGTTTAAACCTCATTTTCCCTGTTAATTCATCTCATGGACATATTTGTTACCATTTTATTTATCCATGAAGCCATGTTCTTACTGTTATATTGCATCCCAGTTACATACAGAAAGATTACTAATCTGCGAGATCTACGGTGGTGACTGCTCTTGTGTGTCTCCAGATCCCAAAGATTTGGCAATATAATTTCTAATACCCTGATACAATTTGGAGTGAAGACCCTAGATCGTGCACTTCACCCCCTAATTTATTTGCAACATAGGGACGTGAGATTTTAATTTCTGTAATAGCAGTGACTTGGCTGATTCATGGATTCATTATTTTCTTCGGTGCCAACTATATCCTGAGAAGGGCAAACAGGAACAGAGAGGTCCTTAAAATCTCTCCACCTAGTGCTTAGTTCATCTTCAGGTTTAGATGCATTGGTAGAAAATATTTGCCTGTTTCAAAGATTAGTTCCTAATTGCCATAGTTCTCACGAGGATGTTTTTGCAGCAGGTGAAGAACTGTCTTAACAACTATTTTTTATTTGAAGCTTTTAAGTATCAGACCTGCCATGACCCATGAATCATCCTCCTTGCTGACTATTGGGGGCTGCCGGGTCCGGTTTGAGCTGGCTTTATAGCACCGGTGCCTGTTGAACTCGGATCAAACAGCAGCAGTGTGTTTGTGCGTGAGGGGAGATTTGGCTTGAGGAGGGCATGAAAGGAGCTTCTGGGGCTTCTGGGGGGTAGGGCTAGATGACCCATAGAGGTCCCTTCCAACCCCTACCATTCTGTGATTCTGCAGGACAGGCCTTCACCACATGCTGATGATTGCTCCTCCTGTGGTGTTCAACAGCACGCTCCGTCAGCAGCACGTGGCCTGGAGAGGCATGCAGGCTCTGGCACCTTTCTTGTCCCAGGAGCACTCCTTTGAGAGCAGCAGGCACCTGACTTAGTGCGTTGGTGGGAGGGAGCACTGCACAGGCGGCGCTGGATGTGGACCAGTGGAAAGCAACTGTGCCTCTGAGGGTTTTCAGACGGCCTTTTTTCACAGGCACGAAACTGTAGGTGGAAAAGCAAAATGAAGGGGACAAACAAAATTTCATTGTCAGCCACCATAAGGGTGTCAGTGGTAAATCTTCTCAAGAGCAAGGGATTCATTTTTCCATCCTTTGTTTCATGGCTTCCTGTCATTTCTGGGGGAGGTTTGCTACCTCGCAGTCCCCCAGGGCTCGTTCTTGCGTCTGTCCTCATGAAATCTACAAGACGGGCTCTCAGGTCCCATTTGTAAGTATCTAATGGCTACCATGAAAGTACAGAAAGGCATGAAGATGAAGCATGAGGCCGATGCTTGTGCCTGAGACAAGGTTTCCTCCCTTAGCTTGGATGGTGGGTTTCATGTCACATTGCCATCTTTCTCCACAGTATATGCAGCAGGTCTCTGTATTTCCATATTCACAAGTAGACCTCTTCCTGTAACAGAAAGTTGCACAAAACCAGAAATATGTCTTGAACCTTACAGATCTCTGCTATAGATAAATGTGACTCTAATAGCATGTAACTGCTCAGGACAAAAAAAACCCAGAACAACCAGCCACTGAATAATCACAAGATTATTGTTCTCTCACCGCAGGGAAATCTGTTTAATCTCCCATAACAGATATTCACTAGCTAAATGCCCTGGTCCAGTCACTGTGAAGCAGCAGACCACACAGCCAGAAATAGCAGTGGGAAAGAATGCACATCGGGGAGCACATTCCTTCCCCCACCCTGGAGACACTGAAGAAACAGAAGGGGAAATCTCCTTCATACTGGAACCTAGCCACCCACAGCAAAACTTTTGTTGGAAAGGGGCTATTAGCAATGCCCACTATTGGAGCCAGGTTTCTAATCTATGCCAGGCTTTAGTCAGGATTCACAAACAAGACATGCCATAAAACTGTAGTGTCAAGGAGACAGTGACTTTAGTGTCTCATATAGAAAGTGCTCCGTTTTTAAAAGTATTAGGCTTGACTCCCAACAACGGGCACAGTGCAGATCCCAAGAAGTGTCTCAGACACCACCTGCCCTGCAGAGGGATCAGCCTGTCCTTCCTACCACCTAGCAAGAGGAGAAGGAACAGAGGTAGTTCTAGCAAAGCAGAGAGAGACATCCTCTGCTGCACTAGAGGCAGTATCATCTTTAATATGGGAAGAAGAGTGGGTAGCTCATGATTAAGTTTATGCAACAAGAGGCTCTTTTCCCTAGCAGCAACCAATGCTGGTCCTCCCTGGATTTCCAAAACCCATTCAGGACTCAGACAGCAGAAGTAAAGCAATGAGATGGGGTGAGATGGGATTTCCCTCTCGTCCCCCCCCACCCCACCACAGCAGAATGATTTTATCACATAATAGCCAATCTAAATAGTGTTCGGTGCAGTGCAAATCATACTTTGCATGCAAATGTGAAGACAGTGTTACCACAGGAATGAAGTCTGTTGAGGTATGGGGCGGGGAGAAGCTGGTTTGCTGTCTTCTGAACAGACCCCAAGCAGTACAGCGAGAGGTTCACAGATTCAGGGAGAGCAGGAGGAGTATCATTCCTGCTTTTGCCAGACTCACAGCTTTTACTTTACTGCCCAGTAGGAGACATTTTCAGGTTCAGAAAGCCAACAGGGAGTTAGCAGCAAGGAGATTTGTCTTGTACCCAGATAGTCAAGCAGTTCAGACCAGCCTCGTACCTTTCACATGAAAGCAGAAACATCTGTGTACTCTCCATCTGGCATCAGGTCTCTATTTACCATCACTCCTCAGCTTCAGAGAAGCAGTGAATGACTCCTTGCCCATACAAGGACCAGGATTTCATGGGAAAACAGATTTAGCCTGCTGCCTGCTGCATTACCTTGGGCTTTTGGATTCAAACTGCTGAAAACACTCAATAGCTTGTTTCCACGGATTTTATACTATGCCCCAAAGTCACATCGTAATCCTCTAGCTAGCACTGCTCATACCTTCATATCCCTATGCTGGAGGCAACAGCATCCAAATGCGCTCATGTAGCACACAGCACCCATCACCATTTCCCAGCAGTGTGCAGCTGACACGGATGCTGGAGGTATTCTGTTGTGACACCTCTCCCATTCCCTTGAGAGCATCACAGCATGCTGTTGAAAGAGCTCACTTGTCAACTGGCAGCCATCCATGCTAAATAGCTGGGTGCAGCCCTATAAAAGACTTTCATCATATGCTTCTCTGCCTATGTTTGAAATTGCCCATGTTGTTGTTATCGCTAATTGTTAACAACCCTTCAGTGGTTGCTGAAAGTTGATGGTATGCAGCAAACACATGTGTCCAGCTGTGTTGGTGAAACACAAGAATATCAATTTGATGTAAGTATTGTTCTCATCTTGGCTGTCCATGCTTTGTGCACCCTTATCTAAGTTTCTTCAACACTTCATACCTTTTGTTTCTCCTGCTGCTCCGTGACAATACTGTCTGTTTTCTCTACAGAGAACATACAGGCTTTATTAGCACAGCAGTGAGTACAACAGGGCCCCAAAATTGGCTGGGGCTTTCGGTGGATAGAGTTCCTCGTGCAGATAAGGCTTGAATTTTAGTGTTATTCTGGACTCAGGCTGAAAGATGCACACACTCATTCAGGCTAGGATTCAAAGGCAACAAATAGCAAGTTGACACATAGCTACTTCTGCCTTTTGGTATGTAAGCAAAGGAATTAGCAGGCTGTAATCACACTGGCGTGCAGAGCCTGGAACAGACTCTGGAATTGACAGGCACTGATGTTTATGTCAGCTGAAATAGAAAGCAGCAACAAAAAATATAGAACAAAGAACAGTAACAGGTCAGAAAGTTTTGTGTTGAAAACAAAGAAATCTCGACTACTGGCAGAACACAACATCAGCTGAAATATCCAAAGAGCAGAAGGACTAATTTTAAAGTGCTCAGCATGCCCAGTCAGGGCCAGGTTTTCAATTTAGCTCGGTTCCCATGGAGGCAGCTACACAAGAGCCAGATTTTTAAAATCACTCGGTATCCAGCTGTTTCCATTGAAATAATTCTGGCCCAGTTTTTCAAACGAGCTCAGCATCACCCAACAGGCTGTGTCATTTCAAAAGTCTGCCCTAAGTGACTTCGCACCTGGGGTCATTGCTTCACTGGCTACCTGTCAGAGGCTCAGGTTACCTCCATTTCTGCTTTCTTGTTCCCTTGCTGAGCCCTGATGTGGTCTGAATAATATCAACTATCAAATAACTGTTCTGGGTATATGTAGAAAGGGAATATCAAGAGATGCACCACATAGACTGTCACATGGTGAGCTTCACAGCTCTGCCAATTTACCGTGCATTTATGAGCTGCAAAAGCCAGCATTATGCTTTGACCTGCCAATCATGCTGACTTGTGTCAAATGGCGTCATCTTCCAAATGTCTGAGTTTGGAGGTCTCAATCTATTTTCACATGCAGATGAAGCCAAGTGTTTCTTTCTCCTGAAGCTGCAGGAAAGCTGCAAAGACAGCAGACACCATGATTCAGGGAAGGCTGTATGTCAGCTGATGTAAAACATTTTCTGGGTATCAACACATTCATAGAAACTACCGTCTTCCTTCATCAGCATGTCAATATGAAGCTTTTCAAAGGCTGGAGTAATCCTTTGCTAGGAGAAATCAGCTTGGGAGTCCTAAGCCACACACAGCTCCTGTACTCTCTCTCCAGCTTTCTGGGAGCTTGTAGAATGAGCTCGATAAACAGCCGATATGGATGGGAAGAGCAGCATTTTCTGCACTAGTGCTTACTGTCCTGCACAGTTCTTGAATAAGGGCAGAAGTGCAGTTCAGTGTAGGAGATGAAGTGCAGAATTCTCAGTAGTGGAGTGGTCTACCAAAAGAAAAGAAAAAGCAGAGTTTTTTCCCTTTTGTTTGGGTTAGGTTTGTTCGGCTGGAGTAGGGGGTGGTGGGGGTGGTGGTTTTCTTTTAAGTAAAGATCCAGGAGACACACGGGGAAGGGGAGAAAACAGAGCTGATCAAAAAAGCAACCCACCACACGGACAGCCTCAGGCTTGCACACTGAGGCATGGTTAGCTGAAGACACCTTTTTGCTTTCGAAGCTAGTTTAAAATGTCTCTTGCTCAAACCAAACTCCCTGAAACAAGAGAGAGCTTGAAATGCAGGTGATTTTCAGTCTCTTTAAAAAAGGATGCTCTGGTTCATTTCCCTGTTGGAGAAGGATGTATCTCCCCATTTGGATCTTCCTCCTCTGTCATTCCTTCCTCTCATTTCTCGAGGCCCCTTGCTGTGTGACCGTGTGACATGCAGCCGTTCGGTGAGAACTGAGAGAGATATTGGCAGTTTGGGAGCTGTTCTTCCTGCTTATGTATGCAAAAACCATAATTGCTAAGTGCATCATCTGTTGTAATTTACACATCCACACACAGCATAGATCAGGGCAGTCTTCACATAAGAATGCAGTGCCTTATTTTCTTCTTCTCTACTTTGATGGGCAGAAAAATATGAGGTCTCCTGGACATCATTGTGCTAGGTGCTGCAGAAATGCCCTAAAGGTGATCCCTGCCCCAGATAGCCTACACTCTCAATACAGCTGCAGAGAACTGGGACGAGAGACAGTATTTCTTTAACTCTGCCACTTCACACACAGGCAGTGCCACTGTATGAAACAACTTGATTAAAATCATATATGGAGGTCTACAGCAGGTATGAGGGGTTAGCTATACCAAACCTAGCGTTACAAACCCACTCTGCAGTCACAGACCCACCGAAGCAAGAGCTGTGTTGCTCCCAAATGTTATCTAAGCAGGAGGCAACCAAGGAACAGGCAGTGAATACTGGTCTGCAAGACAAAAATAGCAGCTCTGTAAGAATAAGAGGACAAAAGTCTCTGAAAAAGAAATCAAGAGAGCATGTGAGAGGGATTTTCAATTGGCTTCCCTGTTAATTGTTTTGACTCTCACTGTCACAGCGATTTGACTTCTCATGATCTTCTGTAGCGGAAGCCAAGCCAAGATGCTCTTCTCCTTTAAACCTTCAGATGCAGGTCAGACAGAGCCCCTGCCTGAAAGCGGAGACTGCACATCTGTGTTGGAGACCTCAGAAACCAGCACTGTGCTCCACGGTGACAGGGAAGGGGGACTGCCATTCCCTTCCCACTCCCTTAAGGAAATCTGTAACTCTCAGTGTGCCTGGAATTCCTTCATCAGGTTGCACCTCTTGCACAAGATCCCCCAGTTACCCTTTAGGACCTTCAGCAATAGACCCCACTGTCCAAAGACTCTTTTGAGTCTGTGGTTGACACCACAGATGTTTATGTTAGGATCTTTAATTCATCAGCCTCTGACAGTATTTTCTTAGGGAGTGACATGGAGCCTCATCTACTTCCCTGGTGTCTGGAATGCTACATCTCCATTTAAGCAGAGATGAGAAGATTTCCCCTCAGACAGCATTCTCTAAAACAGCACTGCATCTTGTGCAAACACAGGGAGGGCATGCAGAACATCCACTGCTGTTGGGATGCCAGTTCCCTCCCAACCTGGCTCTTCTGCTTGGTGAAGCAGAAAGCTGTGCTGTTGGATGCTGCCTTATGTACAGCACCACCAGAAACAGGGAAGCTGGTGACTTTCATCAAGCACCGAGCGTTTTCCACATGTGCTTTCCGGTGATGCTTTGCATGTGCATGCAAAGTGTTCCATTTGCTCCAGCTGTGCCATGGGGACATGGCCCCCAGTCAGAGCCACAGCCACTAGAGGGCATTTGAAGGACACCAGATCAGTGGTTAGCAGGCAGCTGGCCACCAAACAAGCCAGCCCTGCCTGTGTGACCCACTCTGCCAAGCTATAGCATGCGGCAAGCAGTCTTACCCCACTGCCTTTCTCATTCTGTCTTTCTGCAGTTGCTCCTGTGTGCTCTGAGTTAGTGGTTTGCAGCAAACATGGCCTAGGTTGTTCCCATGGCATATCTGGATCTGTTGCTGCACGTGGGCAATAGCTAAAGTGGTGCAATGCTGCTGGATAGACCACTGAATAACACTACCTCATTTGATCACACCCTTCAAAATAGTTATGGATGTAAATATCAGACACAGCTTTGTTCATCAGTTTTAATCATCTCCCGTGACCCCGTTATTTAGTTTTCCTTGACATGAAGTCAGAAGCCCATGATTTTCGTACCTTTTTCCATCTACATTCTCTCAATGGAGAGATCTTTTTCAAGGGGCAATCTATAGCTAGATCATACACCTACACTCTCCATACCAACCTCTTTCAAGTCCATTTCAGTAGATGGAGAACTGTGATGGATGTGGCTTCCTGTATTCTAGAAGAAGGTCATGGCCTTCAAAATACAAAATATTTGCAGAGACTTCACCATCATGTAACTGTCTGCCATCGGAAGAGAATGTCTGACACAAACTGTATGAGTCCTTTCAGTCAAGCTTAAACAGCTCCCCTTGTGGTCCTCTTTTCTTCCTCCTTTTCTTTTTCTTTTTTTTTGTTTTTTTAAAGGAGACCACCATTGCAGAAGTGGCAATGGGAGTACCTGCACTTGTACATTTCTGTGCATATGAATCCCCATGGGAGAAGTTTGCATTAAGGAGCTGCAGGTTTGTATGGCTGGCAGCTGCTCTGTCTGTGTTAGAGAAAAGGGAAAGGCAGGATGCGGGTGAGCTCCACATGCTGTGGACCAAGAAATAGCAGAATGAGAATGCCTGGGTTGGTACTTGCCTGTTGTCAGGCTTTATGGAGTCTGAGAATGACCAAGTGTCACCTCAGTTATCCCCGTATCAAATTGCCCAGCAAACTTCACATTGCCAGGAGTGTCCTTCTGAAGAGGAGCAGGAGTCTTGCAGGGTTGGTGCCAGGAATTCCAACACTTTCCATAGACATGAGAGACAGGCCACCGAGCCAGCATCAGGTAAGGCAGGTCAAACTCAGCAAAAGCAAAAGGAGGAACAGCACATCTATCCCTCAGACATCCTCAGCCTGGGTTAGCTGGACTTGTGGTGGGGATTTGGAGCCCTGTGGGCATCACTCCAGAGTAAGAAACAACCGCTATGCTTGACGCGGCAGCACAACACCATGACTTGCAGCTACGTGCCCGGATACAGCTGGTATGGTGTGGGAGTGATAAGCTGGCTTTAGCTCAGCACACACACAATTGTGATGGTGTGAGCACCTCTCTGCTCTTGGGGGAAATCTTGCTGGACTTATGATGTAGTAATGGCATGCTTGTGCTTCGTGCTGTGGTTGTTGCACCATCCTTCAGCTTTCAGGAGCTTGGTTTGAGCACATCAAGCTTTATAGTCAAGAGAGGCACTTTTATAGAAATTCACTCCTCAAGTCTCAACAATGCCTCAGGAGTCATTACTGGGATTACTTTTACGTCAGAGGTGGAGACAAGAGTAGTGGGACATAGTAGCAGACCTGTGGATAGAGCCCGAGAACCTTGATATGTGATTCTGGGTCCAGCATCTAGCTTTTTGTCCAACAAATCAGCTTTTATGGGTGTTGAGCTACCTGTCTCCACTCATGGATGAAGACCTGGTAAACCACAAACTGAGCTAATTGGTGTATTTTTCCCTTAAAAAGAGATTAAAAAAACACTTGTACTGGGAAGTGCGAGTGATACATTCTGCCTGGAGGAAAACAAATTATCTCTCCAGCAGACAAATTCAGATCCCCAGGGCTCCGAAAGCAACTCAAGTTGACACTTTCTTGTTTTAGACAGTTGGGGATTTGAAAGGGCTGATTTGAGGTGGGAGCAGTGGGGAAGATTGTCTCCTCGCTTACTCTTTCTTTCTCATCTCTTACAAGACTGTCACACAACAGCTGCTGAACAGGCTTCCTCAAAGTCATTATGGCAAATGCAGATCGCATATCACACGCAACAGGCAGTCCCTGCAAATCTTGACAGGTCCAACCTTTCATAGAATTATAGAAAGGTGGAATCATAGGTTGGAAAAGACCTCTAAGATCATCAAGTCCAACCATCCACCCAACACCACCATGCCTACTAAACCATGTCCTGAAGTGCCTTATCTACACGTTTTTAAACACCTTCAGGGATGGTGACTCCACCACTTCCCTGGGCAGCTTATTCCAATGTCTGACCACTTTCTCAGTAAAGAAAATTTTCCTAATATCTAACCTAAACCTCCCCTGACGCAACTTGAGGCCATTGCCTCTCATCCTATCACTAGTTACCTAGGAGAAGAGACCAGCACCTGCCTCACTACAACCTCCTTTCAGGTAGCTGTAAAGAGCAATAAGGTCCCCCCTCAGCCTCCTCTTCTCCAGACTTAACAGCTCCAGTTCCCTCAGCTGCTCCTCATAAGACTTGTTCTGTAGACCGACAGAATCTTTAACGATGTACTGGTTTCAGGGAGGCCATAGATGCCATGGCTGATCCATATCTATAGCTTCCCCACTCCACCCCCCCCAGCATGGGGTGCTGCTTGCAGGGAAGACTGAATTAAGTAAATTATTTCTGTCCTAGAATGAACAGAGAGCATTTGACTTACATGGTTAAAACTCCCTGCTGCTGCTGGTAGCTATGTCAGTTTAGGCTACTATGGTAATGTGCAGGAGGGAGAAGACTAGTGTGGTACCATAAGCCCACATATCGCAAGACCTAGGTATGTCACTTGGACTGCTATGCAAATTCTAGACTGGAAGGCACTTTTGGAAGTCATCTGGTCCAGACCCTGCTCAAAGCAGGGCTATTGCAAAGATACTTCAATCTGAAAGAGCAGGTCGGCTGAGGTGGGAGTTCATACACATGAGGTCTCAGCCATCAAGAGAGGATGTGAGCTTCACAATTCAGGTTTCATCACTTACTTTATTAGTAGTCAAGGCTGCACAGGTCCTGGATTTTAAGGTGAGTTGAAATCAGGTGTGAGTTGAAATCAGGTGTGGGAATCCTAAGATACCACCTTTGTGGAGTCTTCTTGGCTCTGGTGTGTGTATTGCCTTTACGATGTGATGGGGACACATGGCTGCCATGTCTGGGTGAAGTCAACATGAAAAGGTTAGTTTTGCGAGATCATAGAGGCATGGGACAAAGGTAGAAATCAATTTTCAACGTAGCTGCAAAAAAAATCCTCTGTTTGAAAGGTGTATTTGGTCTCCTGTATCAGTACAAGTGTGGGAAATGCTAAGATACAGAACATACAGAGAAAAACAGGTGAAGATTAGCTTCCTCAGGAATTGACTTTATATATCAAATTTCGGTGTTCTGTAGAAATTAAATAAGTTATCACTATTATAGCGGAGCTATGGGAAAATTAAGATACTGAATGCCGAGAAATTATAAACCTTACATAGGATTATATCAGAATTACATCAGGAGGAAGAGCTAAAGATGAACATTGGTCAGACAGTAAAGAGATAATGAGCATACTGTACACTGATTTCTCAATAAAGATATACAAGCTCCAGTAATTTCTCCAGTTACCCGAAGCAGGTTTCTTACCTGTGTCTGCAGAGGGCTGTTGTCCTTAATGTATAAAGCCTGGTTTGGTGATGGGCACACATCACAGTATGTGTCAGTATTTGCATGCGTATTTATGCTTACTTATGGACTTACTGAAACTAGACAATGTGCATGTATGTGGGGGCATCACAATTAAAAAGTTCTAAGCAAAAATGAATTTTTTAAAGTACTTTTTCTTTTATGATAGCCTTTGCTGTCATAAGATGATAATGGGTTCTGCTACGAAGGCTTTGACAGTCCAGGTGTAACATGGGACCTTGAACTTTGTCATCTTCCCGGTAGAAACATAGAGGAATATTTGGAGGTGTTTATGTTTGCTGGCAAAATCCCTAGTTTCCTACAGTCAGATGTATTAGCTACTTGGAGATTTTAAAACATTTTCTAAGCAGCTGTTTCTATTTTATGTAGGGCTAATGCCACATCAAAATCCTTAGGCTTCTCCCCAATCCCCCCATTCAGCCTGCTGGAAGAAAGGTCTATGTTCTGCTTTTTGTGCAGCCAAGCGTCTCTCAGGACACATGTCTTGGTGGGTGAGGAGAGTGCCCCAAGAAGGCACACACAAGCCTGAGGTGTAGAGCAGCTTCTGACTTTGATGGGCTTGCTTTCATTCCTGTCCTAATCCCATCTCCTACACTATTATTTGAGGTGGGTAAGCAACTTAATGTAAGGATTTTTATGCCTCTCAAATGGACACTGAATTGTACAAAATAGCATTTTTGGTTGGGTAGTGGGACAAGGTCTCAATTGCAACTTGGCCACCACATTTTTTTCAATATTGTAATTACAAGGATCTTTCTGGGAAGAGTAAATTGCAGGCGAAGTAGCTTACAGAGGAGATCACTGTTTTTCTCTACCTTATCCATAGAAACAAATAATATTTACTGAGCAGCTTTCCAGTGTAGCTGGCTGAGGCAAGTATTTGTCTTTTGCTGAACACCTTCTATTGCACTTTGCAAACGCAGGCTACTGGAACAACCTCAGCACTTCTTCAGCTTTTATTCAAAGTCACCGAGATGTTTATGATTCAGTTTCCTCCCCCATCTCAGCAGTAAATACCTACACAGCAAAGGTCTGTAAATCTGCCATTCAAGCAGCAAAACCAACAACAAGGCAATCCAATAAATTACTCCCTCACATTGTTTTTATTATACAAAGAGGACTTTTTCTGTGCTCTGTCCAAGCACGCCATCCTGCAGGGGTTACTTATAATAAACCAGGGAGGTCCAGCAGAGATGGGCAGAAGAGCAGAGGAAAGATAGTGTCATGTACACTAAAGCAGGGTGAAAAAGAATAGAAGGTGCAATTACTCACGAACCTGTTCTTAAATCTTGAATTACCCAATGATTCTGCCACATGCACTTTCCTGCACAGCTTAAGTTTTTTTGGACATGGCCTTTCATAACTGTAATCACCAATACCTGCATATTTAAGCAGTCCTGTGCCTGATTTGCTATTCTTTCCTTCTTTCTGAGTAAGAAAACAAATTATTTGTCTGCACTTCTTGCTGCTGACCCACTAGTGAGGGATGATCAACTTACAGACAGTTGAAGCAAACTGTTTGCGGGCAATTTGTGAACTTATATATGTCTACAAAGCATATTTCAAACTCTTACGAATGATCTGTCAGAGCATAAGCCAGTGCATACATCTTTTACAAAATGAAGAAAAGACTGCTTTCACTGGGTAGTTTGCTCATTACAGTTTGTTCAGCACTGAAGTGTGTGATAAAGCAGAGAGGAAAACAATCTTGTAATGCCTTTGTCTAGCTGCAGAAGCAGTAATATTGCCCTGATTTATAAATCCAGCAGAAAGATGGGGTTAAAAAATAATCTTGTTCCACTATTGCTACTTTGCTTTTGAGAGCTAGCGTAGATGAGATCTATCAACATTTTTGTTTCCCTATAAAGGCAGATAGATTCTCAGCATTTCTTTACTGCTTAGCAATAAGGACAAAACACCTGCAGACAATTAAAAAAAAAAAAAAACCCAAACAAAAGGAAAGTCCCAGAAATAAAAAGCTACAACCAGATTTGCTCAAAGGCTTATGTCCTTAAGGACTGGATTGTCTTCTGTTATCTTTGGACTCAGCCTGTGGCAGACGCATCCACACATTTTCCTCCTTCAGAAAAACAGCCAGGTTCCATTGTGGCACAAAATTATATAAACAGTTTTTTATTTGCCCCAGGGAAAATAGGAGGAGGAGGAAACAACCAGGATGATTTTATTTGCTTGTTGGATTTATCTGAATAGATGGTTAGATTTAAAAAACACAAGGCACTTGCTTCAGTAGGTGTGTTTTAAACCTGACACAGGAAGAAAATAAAAGTGGTGGCACTGAGAAACAGAGAGGAGGCCAGAGCGACTCCTTTTCGATGGAAGGATGCTGAAAGACAATAAAAGGGGAAGGATGAGCAGAGAAAGGAGTTGTGGTGCTCATCACGAGAGGGAATGGCGACAGTCTTGAAAACAAGATGAACAGAACTCAACTTTTTCTACCGAGAAGATAATGTTAAAAGGAACAATCAGCCAAAGAAGCTTAAACCAGGAGATCCTGAAACAGGGTGCGGTGTTGGAAGCATGAAACGAAGAAAGAGGGCAAAAGTCTCAAAAACAAGGAAAGCCAAAGTGCTGCAGCAAGACAGAAGGAAGAGGAGGGGTGAGCGCTGCCTCTGTTCTTGTGCACGGCAGCAGCGAGGGCTCAACGTACGTGTGCGGCTGCTCAAGGAGAAGGGCATTGCAGTGCAGAGTGTGACTGCACTGCAGCTCACTAAAAAGAGCAGTTTCCACAAGAAATGAAGATGCATACCAGAGTGGTATGACACCAGCTGTGCTTACTATTTTTTTAATGGGGTTTTTCCTTGTGTTGTACAAACAAACCTAATTTTGAACAGGATATTGTCCTTTCACTGCTTTCCCCTGCAGCTGATGCTCTGTCAGTGTCTTCTACTCTAAAATACAGACCACGTTGTAACGACGCTGCAGTGCACGAAGTGTCAGAGACAGCAGCAAGAACTTCACTTTGATAACTGTGCTGCCACTGTGACTGTAAGAATAAAAGCCATTCAAAAAGAGACAGTCTGGCTGCTCCTTATTAAGGTGTTTAGTACATTTTGTCAAGAAACAGTGCAAAATCACAAAGTAACCAGCTGGGCAAAGCGCAAGGCTTGAGGAACAATGAGAAGCCAGAGATGACTGCTTTTTCCCAGCTTCAAAGTACTTTGTTGATTGCAGTGTTGTAATAATAGTGCTTCGCAGGCAGCTGCATCCCTCCGTAACACTCTGTGTGGGAACAAGGGAAAATTAAGGGACGCAGAGCTGGTGCCCAGCTTCCCCTCCAGCAGGACCCAGCCCCAGAGAGAGGAGGTGCTGCCCAAGGCAGGAATAAGGACCATCTCCATTTTCCATGCTGCAGCCTGATAAGTCAATTCTAAGAAGAACAAAAGATAGCACCTTTTAAAATCCAGCATCACAGCTGTTTGAAAATATCTTAACAAAGGCAAGGTAACAGCTTGTTCCTGTCCCTTTAGTCTCTACCTATTATAAACTCCAGCGCTCTGCTATGACACAGGACTTTTAGAAAACTATTTCTGCAGGCTTGATTTAAGAGCTATCTGTGCAAAGATTATTTGTCTGTCTCAGGTACTTAGAAAACCTTTAGACATCTTTATGGCAGAGAGCTGGAGATATCTGGCACACCGGAAATACAATTCAATTACACATCTATTGCAGAAATGGAGCCAAAAAACACAACAAAACTGCACAGGTTTTTGCACTTCTTTAACTGCAGAAGACTGAGTCCAATAACCCTAGCAACGTGCTGGCCTTAAGGAAATGTACTAAGCACGCTACGCGTCTATTCCCCACAGCCTTGCACTACAAAGGAGGTCAGGACAGAGAGGTTCCTTCCGGCTTGGTGGTGGAACTGTGTGCATCAAAGACAATACTGAAAATGTGGCTTGAGGCAAGAGTAAAATATGGTATCTGTAAAGCAGTGTTATTTTGCATAAAAATTGCCTTGCTTAACTGCCCTTGCCAAATAGCCAACCCACCACAAAATGGGCGAAGCTGGGTAGGGCTAGCACTGAACAAGCACGGATACGCCCTCGGAGGCTGCACCGGCAGGTCGGGCTGCGGGAGCCGCACCGCAGGCAGATGAGGCGACGGCAGCCCGAGCCAGGTGGGCAGCCTGAGTCACGGCAGGGGGGGTTTGTGCACTT
>Ga0065711_1039477_pt1 | contig 17813 bp, 11 predicted proteins | sample Hoacrofraction12_FD_59098 | JGI IMG/M metagenome (GOLD analysis project Ga0065711, IMG submission 59098) | Hoatzin crop microbial communities from Cojedes, Venezuela - Epithelial fraction 12 v2 (version 2) | ecosystem: Host-associated > Birds > Digestive system > Esophagus > Crop | place...
CCTTTCCTTTCCTTTCCTTTCCTTTCCTTTCCTTTCCTTTCCTTTCCTTTCCTTTCCTTTCCTTTCCTTTCCTTTCCTTTCCTTTCCTTTCCTTTCCTTTTTTGTTTTCCTTTTTTTCATGTGCGTTTCTGTATTCCTTCTACCCCCAACTTTCCAACCACACAAGCTCACAAAATCTGTCTCTATTCGTACAGCAAATTCATTCTCACTGCCAGTAAACTCCCATACAGAATTCTGGGTGGCAGGTTCTGACCAGGGTTGCATACAAATTAGCTTGCAGAAAATGGCATCAAGTTAGGTAAAGAACAAAAGCAAACTGACTTCAAAGGGAATGAACCAAGTAGACTCTACAGTTACTATACTCCAGGGGTTTAACAGAGTCCATGTTAACAAAAAAAAGAAACCACCTACAAAACAAGCAGTAATCAGACCCTCTCGTCTTTCTTTCTGTGATACGTAGGAACTACTTTTAGAACAAATCACGATCAAAAAGTAGCTCTTTGATATGCATTTGTATTGCAGTCACTGCTAATAGCACTTTGTTCTTCCCGGTACTCCACAGCAATTCACTGTGACTCCCTGACTCACCATGTCTGGGCCAGCTTACAGACACAGAGAAGGAGAGAGTCTCAGCTGGCAAATCTGAACTGGCTGGCTATAAATGAAATTTGGCTAGCTTCCCACAGATTAGACGCCTGGACATGCTTCCTCTTGCTGTTTTTTGTGGTTTTTTTTCCCTTTCCTAGTCGGTCACAAATGTGTGTATATCCAGCAAAGACATAGTAAACCCATAAACTCTCTAGCGTGTTCTCATGCTTGTTCTCCTTGTTTCTTTTTCTTGCTTTCTTTTGGGACGGTGCAAAGGAGTTTCAAAATTGGGAAGGTTAACAAGACTTTTTAGAATTCTTTTTTTGCTGATCAGCTCAGGAGATTACAGTAAGAAAGGTCTTACTAAAACCACGTCTGCAACTGCACTTTCATTAGGTCTGTCCACTTGTGGGTTTTTTTTATAGTTTGTAAGATTCTTGCCTTTTGAAGGCAAAATTGCTTTACAGACTGGGATTCAGAGGCAACCATTACTTGCGCGTGGGTCTTGCCGGCTGTCTTTAACTAGAGAGGTCACGCACAACAAGTCTTAAACCTAAAAGTCAGACAACAGGAAAGCACCTGTTCTTGCATACTGAAAGTTCCATGAGCGAAAGAAGAGGAGGTGGAGGAAACAAAAGGAAATAGTAAGACAATATATATCCTAAATATGGAAAGGAGTGAGTTTAAAGTGTGTGCCTTAGCTCTGAAAAAGGCAATCGTCCAGCAAGTTTGAACTTGTGCACCTGAGCCGTATCATACTCACTTCATCTTATTTCACTTTTACGCACTCTGCTGTGTGCAGGGTATGAAGCCAAATTGCTAATGTGTTAGTCACAGCTTTTATAAGGTCATTTAGGGGAACTTTTTTTCTCTCTCCCTCACCCTTTACTCCCCACACAAAACCCATTAAAGTAGTTGATTGTCCCTGATTTGTCAGGTGCAAAAGAAAGGAGTTGCATTGCTCATGGAGATAAAAGTCACTGAGTTGTTTGATGTGGGTCTCTGGAAGCATTACCCCACTGTCTGCATGAGGTGTAAACACAGAACGCTGTTCCCAAGACAGGTTTAATATCAATTTAGTGCCCTGCATGCAGAAAATGACAGTTTTTTAGGCTCCTGCTTGAGGCATGGTGATGTAAAAGAGCATATGTGCACTGCAAAAATCCTCTCATACGAGTATGTAATCCCAAGAATATCAGATAATTCCCTCTTTGTCCATAGACCGCTTTTTTCAGCTATCCCAGATGAGTCTGCTAGACCTGGCTTTGGGATACTTGTTAAAGAGTACAGAGTAAGCAGGGAGAAAAGATTAAAGGAAGAATACAATCTGTGTGAAACAGTGGCCCTGACTCTAAAGAAGCAGATGATCTAAGGGAAGGAAGAGCTTCCCTTTAAACAAGAGACTCCGCATGCAATGCAAATGATCCCATATGCAGCTGCCACTGGCAGGCAGCCACCCGCCTACAGAAGAATAAAATCAAAGCAACAATTCCCCTGAACCCTGAAGCTCAGTGACTTCAAACAAGAGAAAAAGAAAAAGTGACACGATTTTTTCCAGTGAACTCTCTCCGTCTCTAAACTGTATTGATGACCTCATCAGCTACAGCTGTCAACTTGGAGCTTAGCTTCCTTGTGTCCTACGGACAACATCTGGTACTATCTGTGTATTTGTACCTAGAGTGGGAAACACGTGGAGCACGCTGCCTCAAAAATATGTGATGAGGACCTTAAAAATGAACCTCAGCTTTTCCTCACATTGGCAAGCACACGCAAATCCATTAACTTCATGGGAACTACATGCAGAGGGGGACATCGACATAGATCATTCATTCATACACTTGTATGATCCCTGCACACAGTCAGAGTGATAAGGAGTCTCTCAATTAGCAAGGTAAGCTTTCTGTCTCTAGAGGACTCAACTATACTTTAAAGAAGGCTGAGGGGTCTTGGTAGTACACTTAGATATTTTCTTGCCACTGCCATCTTGTGCACCTTGAAAGTGTCACCCTTGCCTTCCTTGGGAGGCATATTTTCGTATCCAACGATGTACTCTGGTTTGCAATGTCTTTCACTCCCCAGAGAGGAAGATGCAGGTACTTGGAATGAGCTAGGACTATCATACCTCTGGTGCTGGGAACATGGTAGTCTTCAAGTGGCCTTCTTTCTACTATATACAAATCTATATTCAAATGTGTCAATGGATTCACACTTAGTTCTATGTGGCTGCCAAACTATGAAAGCTGGCAGCAGCTGCCACTTTCATTGCTGTTCACTGAGCAGCACCTTAAAGTGTCCATACAGGCTGAAGTCTTGGTGCCAAGTACTTTGCAAAAGCATAGAAAGAGTGGTGTCTCCCTAGAAAACTTACAGTGCAAGGCCCTAATTCAGTGAAACACATGCTTTGCTGTGCACTCACACAAGTGTGTCTGTGGTGAGGAGGACACCACCTGAGTGAGGATTAAAACCACAATTTAAAGTTAACAGCAAGCTTCAGTGCTTTGCTGAATCAAAGCTTATGGGGAGACAAGTAAAAGGAACAGGAGATGAAAAGTGAGAAGCTGTGTTGCAAATGTAAAAGCTACTTGTATGTTGTTTCTTGCTCACATGCAGCTAGAAAGCACAGTTCGTGACAGCTATGTGCTAGGTGCTTGTTTTTATAGTACATGAAAATGGATTTAGTGGCAGGATTTGAGGAACAGAGAGTTGTGGAGATGTGGACAGTAGTGGAAAAACGGTCTCTGTGGGAGCAGCTGACAAGCTCAGAGCTGAGACTGCTGCAAAGTGGACGACTAGAAATTGACTCCTGAAAATACAGAATTGGATAGAAAAGGCACACGGAGAGCTGTGGCAGAAGCTTAGGAATCAAAAACACTTCTGGTTTTGTCTCTCCATCTGTTCTGGGAAACGTGCTGCCATTTCCGGAGAAGATCAGCCTTTGGAAGACTCTTTGCAAATGAGCTTTTAAATATCATCATATTAGTTGGTTTATTTAGCTGTGAATGCCACTTGCTCTTGTCTGTATTTCATGCATTTCAGATGAATGAAGAATTAGCACTAAAAATAAGTGAGATAGATAGGTAAACAAGAGTGCGAAGTGAAGGGAGGACTCCTGATAACTTTGTGACTCCTTAATATCAAAAATCTGTCAATTTAAGTGGAGAAGGGGACCTTCAATGTATAAGGATTGGATTTGTTCCAAATGGTGAAATCAGAAAGGCTGAAAATGGTCATATCGAGTTTTGCTCACGGAAGAAGTTCTTCTGTATCATTTGTCCTGTATTGTGGACCTGTGTTACACTGCTGAAAAAAGCAGAAAGCAGAAACAGGAATAGACACAATAACAGCCCCGAAATCTCAAATAGCTATCCCTGCTTACGAAGAATGAAACTGAAATGTGAGCATGGATCACCTCGGAGCTTCTAGGTTGCATTTTTGCTGACAGCCCTGCATTTGGACATCAACAGATTTCAGCGGGTATAGTTAAAGGGCTTTCTGTTCTCTATGAGACTGTTTCACTGCTGTCCACAAATAGATCCAATGCATTGAGGCTGGGAGATGAAGCGAGTTCATGAATACAGTTGAAGTCAGAATTTGGCCCAAAAGCCAAAAATTGAAGTCTGGAATAAATTTTTTGTAATCTTGCCCATTTTTACACATTACAACTATAAGAAGAAAAGTAGGTGCCTCTAGAAAAAATTCAGTCTTGACAGGATCACTATCTGCTTGTAAACTATTTATAAATTATGTATCTGTTCTTAAATTTTGTAAGATGTTAGTCTAGATGGAGAATAGCTATGGTATAATGTTCCAGTTGAATTCAACAGAACAGAACTGACCCAGAATTGTCTGAATTACAGGAATTTCTGCAGACATTTTTTCTGTTTTGTCTTAGATTTGGAGGATTGTCTAGACATAATAGAAGCAGGGGTAAGGTCACAGTTGCTGCTCATTCTAATAAGCAGTATGTTAAGTATGTCTTCTGTACCACAGCTAAAACACTCCACTGGTCATTTTTTTGCAGCAATGTAAGAACTACTTAGCTTTGAAGTTGTTCAGTACATGTGTATGTTCTTGCTACTCTATGTAAATCCAGCCTGGCTAAATTAAATCTAAATATGGTGCCTGTATAAGTTTGCAGTGTCAGAAATTCACACACAAACACACATAATCAGTGAATATGATCTGCTTTCTATATACAAATGCAAGTTCCATACTTTCACTGTTATGTATTTGGTACACCTTGGGAAAGTGTGCAGCGATACTATGAAATTTAGACTACTGACACTTACCGTTTCCCCTCACAGCTTTGCCAAAAAGCTCTCATAGCTTTGTCAAAGAGGCAATTTTAATTTTTCCATTAAATCTAGGGCCAAGAGCTCAGATTAAGTCTTTTTCAGATGAAAATGACTAGCTTCCACTAGAATTGTGTGCTTATCATAGAGAATTCTGTTTAAAACATACAAAAAGACATGCTAATATGTTTATCATGAATGATGGGAACTGCTTTTGTTCAAATCTTCGTACTTCCCTACAGTCCTTCAGTTGAAATACCATTCTGCCCCTTCTTTCTCTTGCTGCTCATAGCATTGCCACAAAGAACCTGCTTTCTGGTGTGTCTGTAGATTTCCAGCTACGATTTCAGGTTCAATATTGGAAACATCTACCATTGGAGCTGTGTTTTCTAGGAGGAACAGATGAGATTCAAAGACCATCTGCAGATGTGTGCCTTGTCACAAACTGAGACAGCTGTGAGCAAGTTATGGTTGGAGGTGAGAGGGGAAATATGACACCCAGATCTTTTTTTTTTCCTTAGATGGGAAAGAACATAGGATTTGTTTTGTCTTCTAGGAATGAACAGAAAGTTCAGATGTGAAAAACAGCATTTCTTCCTTCTTGAATTTTTTACTGGAGTCTCTGGGAAATTTGGCTCTATGTTATCCCAGCCTGATAGAGAAAATACAGTGTTAATCACCTATATGCGAAATGTCCCTCTATGACACCCCGGCCAAGAAGAAAGCATTCTGGAAAGAGGAGCTAGAAATAAGTATGTGTAACTGCATGTTACCATGAGCTTAGCCTAACCTAGTAAGCATAGCCTAGTTTCAAGCACCAGGCTTTTTAATTTCAAGAGTGCTTTAGGAAGAAAGGGAACTATTCACTGGAATGTGAAAATATTTTTAACGATGCTGATTTGGTCAAAAGATGCCATATACTACTCTTTGCACAAGGTGCATCATGCCTCAGGGCTGTCTTGATATAGACAATATCTTGACGCAGAAGTTCTATAAATACTGTTTTCTGTCATGTGAATTTACGAGTCAAGTCCATAGCTTAAAGGTTGACTTGTGCACTAGAATGTGCTATAGTCTTCCTTTAAATGCATTTTTGGTTCCCAGCAAAACAAATAGAGAGTCTAATAGGCAATGTAACAGAGTGTAATCTCATACAAATTCTCTAAATCACAAGAGAGCAAATAGCTTTTTCTTTCTGAAAACATCTTTGAGTTCTTGTCTGGATATTACTTATTGCCATATTTATTTGGTTTTTATTTTTTTATTTTTTTATCAGGAAATACAAGTTCAGTTTTTCTTCATCCTTCCACAAGCTTGTGGGTTGCTGTGTGCTACCAGTTAATTACATTCCTTCCTTCAGTGGAGATGCTCAGGAGGTTGGGGAGACTGAGGCTGGTAGCACACTGCTTTTGGACATTGCAGTCGACACTGCCCCTCTGGACCAGCAACGTCAAATACATACACTGCCAAAAGACTGTTTGTATGATCATTCTGCTGGAGCAGCAGAAGTATATTCCAACCCTTCTCTCTCTAGCTCTATGACGTAGTCATAAATATTGTAGGACTTGCAAGGCACACAAGTTCAGTCTGGGTACATATTTAAGTGCTGTAACCAAGTTACAAAAACAAGGTTGAGGTAAACTATTTATGAGCCCTGTGTAGTGAGCAAAGCTCTTTCTGTTCCATGTGTGACCTCTGAATGGTATCATTAGGAGGATGAAAGATTTTGGCCAGTGTCTTGCATCAAAGGAGAAAGGAATGGATTTCCCATAAGTCTTTCTAGATTAAATGCCTACTGTCCCACTCTGTGGCAGTCACTCTGTGATTCAAAAAAGGTTACTCTAGGAGTTCCTGGTCTTCTCAGCTTCTTCTGCATGTTATCATGTTCATATGCATGGGTGAGACTGACTCTGACAAAGGTGGGGTCTGATTCTGTTGTCCTTTACTGTAAAGTGGAGTAATCACCCTCAAAAAATTTGGAGTTAAAGCAGTGTAAAATTATGTGCCCACAGTGATGACTATTGACACGTAAGTTAGTTCCATTCCCTGCGTGAGATCTGGTGCTGGATATACTCGGTTTAGCGCAGCTGTGAGCTGTCAGAAGATCTCACGGGAAGTTGCGTGGCTGTGAAATGAATTGACCTGTATCACTGCTGCACAGCCGGGCCTGTGATTAAGCTGTAATTCCTCCCAGATAGTTTTGTAGCTCTCCTTTTGCAACCATCACTAATTCTAAACTGTAGCTTTTTTGACCTTAACCGTCTCCAGACCCACAGAGACTCCACTGGGTAGGACTGCCCATTTTGATACTATTTTAAAGAATCCAACGTATTCTCTTCTTTCTTGGACAATCAGTTCTTCTTGGGGCACAAATTTAAGGGAAAACTGAGCACAGGACTTGAAGCGAAAACTGAAGAGGAGTTTTTAGGAGTACGTCTCTTGTATCAAAAGCTGAATTCTGTAGCAGCTTTACTTGGGAACATAAAAGAGGTTTTAGCTTTGGGTGCTAAGGAGACTATGTCGTATTCAAACTCTTTAAGACTCTGGTCAAGCGCATTGTTAGCTGTCCAAACGAAGTACCATGCTATGCAAAAAGTAAAGCCTTTAAAAGCTTTCCTTTTTATGAGATCTTTCAAAGTGGATAGCTCAAACAATCCATAAGATTCATAATGTCAAATGAATTTCATGGTAGAGATAGATCTAACATTGCTTTTTAAGACTTTGCCATAAACCAACACTAATGAAATGTTCCAAACTTCTCATGGGAGGGCACTGACTTTTGTATTTTAATCTTTTTTTCATTGAAAGCACTATTTTTCCAAACATTTTTGCCCTAGGATTTTTTTTTTTCCCTGGATTGTTGTGACTGGTTAGTCTTGTTGCCAAGACCCAGAAGCCTGAAACTGTTGATTTACTTCAATACAATAGATGACATCTTCATTGTTGGTATGGGAGTTTTGGCGTTCACGGAATAACCAGGGCCTGAGAGTACAAAGGTTGAATTGAAAAGAATGATCAAGTCCCAAAAAACAATGTATTTCAAAAAAGAAATTAATCTTGAAGTTCAGAATAATTGGGCTATGTATTGCAAAATCTTCTGGTTTAAGAACTTTAAGGATGAAATACTCAGGTTTTCCTGACTCATAACACCTCTCAAGTATTCTTGACTCTTTAAAGGCTGATCAATAGGCATCAATTTTGTAATCCATATATTTTCTTTCCTACTCTCTCCAAGTACTCCTTATCATTTATTTAGGTAACTAAAGGTCAGCAATTTCAGACAAAGGCAAAAGAAATAAGCCTGATATGCCAGAAGGAGGTACTTCTCTTCTAAAACTACCCCCCCAGTGTAATTATTGATAACTTGAGAAACATGACTGAACAGAACTTTTCTTCTTTCTAATGGTTATATTTTTGATTTTTTGTCTTGCAAATCCATATGAAACTGTACATCACAATATCACCTCAGTTCTAGGCTGCGCAGGATTCTGAATGCAGTGGACACATCAAAATTACTGTAGACTCCAGTGATGACTGTATTTCCTCTTAAAATATGTGGTGGCAAGCACCTCTATTTGCTGCTTTTAATGAAAGAATAGATCTCTGAGACTTTTTCTGCTTCTTCGTCTGTACAGCAGAAATTTTTCTGAGCACTCACAGTTTTGGTTCATGTTCTGCAATATTCAGATGGAAAGGGTAAAATGTGTAAGGGAGTAGGAAGGCTGCAGTGCCAACAGTGCCAGCGTGCCAAGCCTACATTCAGCTGAATGCTGGCTGATCTGATGAGTAGCTCTAAGCAGATATCTGCTGTATGTAAGCACAGTTACATCACTGTTATCACCAGAAAAGCTCCCTTCTTTTCTTGATGAGGAGATGAGATGCTCATTAGGGCCTGATTACTTATTTTGATCATCATCCAGGAGATCATTGAGTAGCTGCGCACATTTGAACAGATAGCAATTTATGCTCCTTATTTCTGTGGGTAAAGTAGGCACTTGAAGCAGTCTGAATGCAAGTGCAAGTGCCCTCTGTAACAGGTCTGAAGACAGCAGTGTGTTTTCTGAAGTGGTAGATTACCAATATTTCCGAAGCCTGCCTCACTGCAAATGATGCCTAAATTCGGACAACTGCTGCTAACAAGATGCTATTTTTCACTGCAATAATCCAGATGACAGGATTAAATCCAGACTCAGTGACAGGTTGTTTGTGGCATAATTCCCAAAAAGAGAAGAATAGTTGCCTTGATAAGGTAAGTATAGACATTTTTCAGCAGCATGAGTCTTGAGATCTGTATGTCCTTGAAACACTTTCTAATTCTACCTTCACATATCACGAGGCAAATCAACTGTTGTTCATGCACAGTGAAAGAGATGGTTCATTGCTCTACTAGTAATGAGACCTCTACCTTCAATGCCATGGGTCTTCAGGCTTTCACAGGACTGTGGGCCGCTTTACTAACCCTCAGAAAGAAAGACAAACCTGCCCAGGGCAAGCCGCACAGAGAAATATCCGCTGGAAAATCTGAGAGACTGCTTACTAAGGAGTTGCATGGAGGTTACAACTTGTGCTTGTTTGTCTTTTTAGATTTTTTCTGGATGCTGGGAGTTAAACAGTCACAAGTGATGCTGGGAGACATGCGCTGAACTCACTGGAAAGAGAATATGGTTCAATTGTGATCTCTCCCAAACACCCGCTAATCATGCTATTCAGAGTAAGGTGAAGATGTGACCAGCTTCACTAAATCACCAGACCCCAAGGACACAGGGATGAACAAATGAGGAATGAGGAGAATTCATGTTATGCAAACAATAGTTGACTAGGCTAAGCAGGGAAGTTTCTCCACAGCAAATATTGTTCATGCCTCTCGTCTGTGTTCACAGGTTACCAAGATGTCCTCAATAATCTGCTGAAATTTTTGCCTGGGTTTTTGCAATAAGAAAAGTCTTTTCAATGATATGAACATGTACATGGATTATTTACATATATTCAACATATTTTCAAGCTTTCAGTGAAGTGGAAAATTTCAGCTGGATATGAAAATGTTTTGACTGTTCTAGAATCCAAATGAAACATTAGGACAGTGGGCAAAAGAGAAGAAAGGCATTCTCACACCTTTCTGGCAATAAGAAGCATAACTCTGCAGATGTCTCAGTGCAGTGGAGACACCAGAGAGGGCTTTGGTACTCAGGGATTGCAGGAAGCAGCTGAGAGATCAGAGAAGTGTACATAAGCCCTATTCATGAAAACACCTGAGGATGGTACGAAGGGAAAATATTTAGTTACTTTTATTAAAACTACCGAAAGTGTACAGGGGTAGCTATATTTTGTTACAACACTGCCCTGAAGTTTTGCTCATTAGTCCTATTCCAAATACCATGCTGGAGAGAAAGGCAATAGGATTCTTCCCTCTACCAAAAATAACCAGGAAAAAATCTACTTGCTTTTCTGTGAGATGGAAGATTATACAGAGACAAATATTTCCATGTTGTCAGCTAAGCCAATTTTGTCCTGTGAACAAAATGCCTGTAAAGAGTAGTGTCATCTCACAGTTTACTTCTTGCACACTTGGTCTGCCACATGTAAATCCAACAGGGAGCATGTGTTGGGGATCTCTTTGTGGGGATTTAACATGCCGGCAGTCACTGGGCAGGTCTTCAAAGTAAATTTTCTGCAAGACACTTTGAGTTGTTCTAGAACATGTCTTCAGAAGGCATTTGGGCTAAATTACCTGGCCTCTTTATCTGTGAAAATAGAATGAGGATGATTACTTAGTCTCAGCTTTATCAGGCAGTATCAACAATATTTACCTATTGCTTTACTTCCAATTACTTTTCAGTCTCAAATGGAAGAATTGACTTCCCCAAAGAGCAATTTGTCTTTTCAAGACAGGATGCTTATTAGGTGCCTGTTCTTGGACTTCCGTAAGCACCAAAATTTGACTTCTGCTACCTGCCTGGGGTCTTTATGTGGAGGCAGCAAGACCAGTTCACACTGAGCTTTCTCAAAAAATTTCTGCTGGTCTAACTCAAGTGTGGAAACAGAAGGATCAGGTTAGTAGACAAGGAGGGGAAGGCAATGAAAGGGTGAGGGAGAAATCTTTTGTTAAATATGCCATGAAAAGAAATTAACCTAAAACACAGAATGTAAGATTTCAGGAATCCTAATCCTATGCTCCCTGCTTTTGATTGAATAGTTTATCTGTTGAGTTCTTTCCCTTCTTTGTACACACATGAGAACCAAACACTACTGTGTGAGAGGAATAAAAAAGTAAGAGCTTCATCTCTTCAGTCAATTTCCCAGAAAGTATTTGTGCCATAATCTTAAATATCTTGTATAGGAACTCTGAGTAACTGGGCATATGTCATGATTTGAACTGTGCCACACGTACTGCCTTTCACTGTCTTAGAGACCGACGTCACATTATAGCTGATGCCAGCAATGTGGGGGCAGCATATTTTAACTTACTAAGAATTTACAAATAATCTTGTATTTTTGAGAATTTTCAACTTTTGCACTTCCTCTTGCAAATACAGCTTTTTCAGTTTACATCTTTCGTACTGTGTTGTTTCAGGATCGAATAGTCCTTGTATTAGCCAAGTGTAGATGGTTCCACTTTTTGATGGCCCTGAAAGACAATAGAAACGTAAAAGAACATTCAGATAATGAGGGTAATAGGAGACTAAGAAAGAGCGAATATGATAGCATACTTTGTGCTTTTGTATTTTTTTTTTTCTGACAGTCACAGCAATCTAATTATCCGTTTGTTTCCATGACATAAACTGATAAGAGGTGGTTTTAATGCAACCAATGCAAGTACTTTTAATATGTCCATAGGTACTCAGCTAGGAGCAGAGATTGTGGATTGTTATTCTGATCAACAGTCATTTAAACCTGCTGAGTTCTAGTGTGCATAACTGCAAATTACAAAAGTCTGGATTTTTTCTGCTTCTCGCTTTTTGAATTTAGTGTAGTTGACTGGTGAATGAAAAGTCTGTCCTTCACCTTCTGGAGGTCCAACAGAAATAGTCTTCTGTGACCCTTCTCTAATTGTTTTGTGTTTCTTTTACTGACAGATTTTAGAAACTGGATTGTTATCTTTTTGTGTGTGTGCTGGAAAGCTGCCAAAGCAAATAGGCGCAGGTGCAGTGCAATTGCATCACCAGGCCACAGATGTCTAAGTACCTGATTTGAAGGTGGAGTCAGGCACTTAAATCACCATGTTACCTTAACTGTGTCCAGATATAGCAGCCCTTGCTGGATCAGGGGAGGGAATACCCATTACAGAGAATGGTTCTGTTGTGGTTTAACACTGGCTGGCAGCTGAGCCCCATGCAGGTACTCGCTCACAGTCCCCCACAGTGGGATGGGGGAGAGAATTGGTAGGGTAAAAGTAAGAAAACTCATGGGTTGAGATAAAGACAGTTTGATAGACAAAGCAAATGCCGTGTTCACAAGCAAAGCAGAATAAGGAATTATTTCACTACTTCCCATCAGAAGGCAGGTGTTCAGCCATCTCCAGGAAAGCAAAAACAACAAACTAAATGAAATGATTCCTGGTGCAAACACGACAGTAGACTTCTACCTTGTATGTACCATTAGTTTGATTGGCGATTTGTAAGATACAGCAGTTGGGTATTTCAGAACAACAGTTCTCATAACATGAAACCATAACAAATACCAGAGATTATTTCATGTGGGGAGTAAATGGCATTGTATGCATCACAAACACCCATTAAAGTGACAACAATTTCAGGCACACAAACTGAGTCTTACCAGAGGCAGCTAACTTAGTTCTTCATAAGTATGCTGCCTGTTATTATTATGAATAGATATTTCTGGCTAATGTGTGATTTTTTGTTTTTGTAGGTGTGTGCATATATATGTGTGTTTGCCAGAGAGGTCCATAGTGATATTCCATTACTAAAACAGAAAATGTTAACAGGCTGACTTGAATGACTCTGTACAGCCTGTGCTGTATCAGCAAAATCTTTGCATGTTGGGGCTTTCAGCCTAAATACCATAGCACTGTGACGAAAGCTACAATATCTGTTCTGGGAAACCAGCATGACTGTGTCTCTGTCAGAAGTGCCCGTCCCCCAGCAGCCTTGGGGACACACAGGTGGAATTAGAGGTCTGTCTGCATCTGCAGGTTTATGGTTTCATTGGGGTCACAGAGATGTGGTGGCATAGCCCACATTACAGGAGCACTGCCGCGGATGAACACAAGCTTTTCAGAGGGACAAGCCAGGAATGTGAGGAGGAGGAGTTTATGTGAGCCCTTTCTGTGAGAGAGCAGTGGGAATGGATTGAGGTCTGCCTTGTGATGGGCAGTGAGCCAGCTGAGAGCTGGTGGGTCAGGATTAGCGGGCACACCAACACAGCGCTACATTGTAGTGGGTGTCTGCTGCAGATCGCCTGACTAGGAGGTGTAAGTAGGTGAGACCTTCTCAGACTCCAGCAAGAAGCCTCACACTCACAGGCTTTTGTCCTCACAGAAGACTTCAGCCACCTTGGTAAATGCTGGAGGGACAACTCAACATGGCACAAGCAGTGCAGGAAGTCCTTGGAGTGCATTGATAATAACTTCCTGACAGATGATCAAGGAATGATGAAGGGAAATCCTTTGCCTGGCAGCTGACCCTCCCTGTGTGCCCTTCCGGCTCAACACCACATTGGTTGCTATTGCCATTCTGCCTGGTGTACTGGCTTCTGCTAGGGACATCAGCATCCAAGTAGTGGATTTTACCTGAGAACACATTTCTTGGCGTGATGATTCTAAGTGCCACAGCTACAACATGTGCAAAATAATTTCCTTACAGTCTTTCTGTTGCAACCACTCGTATTTTCTTCCTGTCCCGCACCCTTTTACCCAGAGCGGATGGCAGTTTGTCTCATCACTTAAGGGATCATTTTATAACATTGGCTTTCTAGGTAGCTGGAGTTCTCAACAGCCCATGATGAGTTCCTTGCTGAGATGATGACTGGTGTCATCTCAGGTCTGTCAGGAGTGGAGTGAGATCTCACTTCTGTTCTTCCAGAAGGTAGCAGGAAAGAGAAGTAGTTATGCAATGAGCCATGGCAATTTCTCTTCATTGGGCTTCATTGTACTTCCTCTGTAGTAACACAGGTATTGAAAAATACTTTAGTCAAAAGCTGAGAAGCATGCATTTTCAATTCAAATCCATTTTTTGTAACCATGTGTATATTTCCCAATTACCTGTCCATTTAAATTCACCTCTTTTTAATTTCTGTGTAGCAGCTGCCACAGATGTTATTAGAAATCGGTTTCTGCCAGACTTAGTAATAGCTCACAAGACTCTCCAATTGGAGTGTCTGCATGGAAAGTAGATTTCTGTCTTACATTGCTTGTATAAATAAAGCTACAATTGATTATTCTCATTTTCTTTATAATGCTTTGTTGTGTCTTATATGAAACAGATACAATATATGCAGAAACACTGTTTACTCTTCTTTATTAAAAATCCTGCATTTCCAGCTGAGCAGTTTATTTACACACTGTTCCCCAGTCAGTCTCTACCACTTAGCTCTTACTGTAAGCTGAATAATATGTCAGGTTTCTAAAATAAGGATTCTCCCCTATGCCTCATTAAAATGAGGATACTGAAATGAAATGCTCAGTAAAGACATCACCTTTGCTGGTATGCTTCACATAATTCCTGTCCAGCTGTATGACTGGAAATGGAAACTAAGGTCACCAACCTGTCAAAACACACTGCTGTTTGTGGCACCATCCTGCTGTATTATCTGCATTATCCTTGGAGAAAGAATTCTGCCTAATGTTTTTAAGAAGGGAAACAAAAAAAACCCACCAAAACTGAAACTCTGAAAGATTTTTAGGTAGTCTGGGTAAACACCTTGAGAGGAAAGAAGTGCAGAGGAATGTTTCAGGCTGTGCTGTTAGTTTCCTGACATTCATGGCATGGAAGGCTCTGTTCCGCCCGTCCCTGCTCAAGTAAACAGGTTGCCTTGTTTGTCTTGTTTTGACACTTCATTGATTAGAATTTCTGTTCCACATAATAAAAGACATAAAAATGTTACCGAAAGTTTTAATTCCCTGGGGAGCTGGATGTGTTCATTCTATGTCTGGAGGAAGGAGCACAGGCACCATGTCTACTGTGTGCAGTGTTTGACGAAAAGTGTCTTTAGAAGATAAAAAAATCTGCCCCTCATCCCTTCTGTTTGGGCTCCATCCCCTGGTGAGGTGGACAGATGCAGATAAGCTATACTGAAGCATCATCCAGGTTTGGAAAAGGACCATGGAGGGTCTGCATTATTTCAGCACATTTTATGGAAAGACGGATTCAGGTTGCTTGTGCTAGAAGTCAGCACCATATGCAAAGATTTGAGAAGCTGCTGCCTAGATGCCTGGAGGGCTTTGCCCAGGGATCTAAGCTATTTGGAGGGAGTTAATCGCCTCCCTCATCTCGCTTAAGCATAAGCAAAAGTAGTAATAATGAAAATGGAGTGCGGTAATAAAGAGGGTTTTCTTTCCTCAGCACTTTCCAAGTGCTTGCATTTCACTTGGTAGGTAATGGTGTGGGACTAGCTATGATTTCCAAGCCTGTGTTCAGGTGTCATTTTAAACTTGCTTGTCTTTTTGACATCGTGATTAGTTTTGGCCAATGTACACTACGCTGGGGACAGCAACAAAACTAATTCTTCTAATGTTTCTTAAATTAAGCTTGTGACACATCCTTTGCTTGGAGGAAAAGCACATTACAGTCCCCAAGGTGGTCACACTTCCAGCCTCCTGAACATTAGAGGGGTTTTCACTGCAAGGCCAGTCCCGCCGTGTCTCCCTCGGCTGCAGTTCCACAGCAGGCCATCTCCCAAGATGTGCAGCATGCCCGCATGAGTGGAGCTAGCCTCAGGTATGTATGAGACTTCAGCTTGGGGACTCCCATTCTCCGGTGGGCAAAAGACCAAGACAGCAGCAGGGAAAATTGCCTCTTCTGGGCCTGGATTTTTATTGCCCTCTCAGAGGAGTGCTGGTATGTAACCTTCAGTCAAATGCAACCGGTTGAAAGAGTAGTTCTTTCTGGAAGTCTCAAACTGATAGCTTTTCCCTAAAAAAACCCAGTCTGAAATAAACCAAGCCATATTCAAGAGAGTCTGATGGTGAAAGCTGAGCCCCTGGACTGGGAGTTGTGAGCCAGCTGCCCGAAGTCTGTCACAGGGCAAAGCACCTGGGTGCTCACTACCCCTGCTCACACGGGTGCGCCATGGTGGGCTGTGGTGGGCATGGTGGTGCATGGCGTGGCACTGCCTGCCTGGTGCACGTCCCAGCCTCCTCTGAGGCGACCAGGCACAGGGAGCCAGCATGCTTTTTTGGGCTACCAGCCTGTGCCCCAGGAGGTCTGGGTGGAAGGGAGCCGCGCAGAGACATGGGGAATAGTGTCTCTCTGGGAGCCCATTTGTCACTTGCATGCCTGAATAAAAAGTTTTCTGTCACTGGGGTGGGGAAGGTTCTCACTAGTTTCAGAAACAGAAAATTTTCCATTCACTGAAATGCTACACTTGTGTTATTGCTTGGTTTTGCTTCATTTATTTGCTTTGGAACTTTTTTCAGCTGGGATAGTTAATGAATATGAAAGAGATTATATCTGTGTTGATTCAACTGGTCTCTTTTATGAAGTGCTCAAGTCAGCTTTAGTTGCTGAAAATGCAGCTGTTTCTCTTCAAATACAGATGGTATCATAGCTGATAAGTCAAATTAAGCCTGAACAAGCAACCCTAGACTACAACTCAGATAGTTTAAGAATCAATTTTAGAGATTTACAATACCACAGTGGGTACTGTTCTGTATTATCACGATGTGCAATGATTTACACATTTACCAGCTACTTATCATTAATAATATAGACACATAAAATCCCAGGCAGTGAAGTATGAAGTATGCTACTGAACAGAGTTCCCAGCAGTGCCATGGGTCCTCCACACAGAAACTGGTTTTCCATGTCTTTAACTCTGTGTATTGGCATTCATCCAGTGTGGTTGCTTTGACATTTTTGCTTTCTTTTTCAAATTTGTTTGAATATAACAGATTTCTGATACAGAGTCATTAGTATGAAGGACAAGCACAGATAAAGACAACTTGCCTGTGTTTAATATGGGCAACGTCTCGGTTACTTCCATTCTACTGTTCAGATCAGGAACATTGCCATGTGAGCTCACCTGCTTTTCCACTCTTGGCAAACTATTTCACTGTTCTTGCAGGCACAAGAAAACTGTGCATTTGATACACTGATAAACTGAAATTTAGGGAGTCTTAAGCTTTATTCATGGTAAGTAGATGACTATACAAAGAGACACATTTCTACAGGTAGTATAGTTGAGCTGCAAAACTCTCTGTTGCCTCAAAAAAGTCAAATTTAACCTGTCATTCTTTTTTTATCCTGCCACTTTTGGTAACTTCTGCTGTCTGCCATACGTCTGGGCCTCACTGCTGAAGTGTTTGTGAACATCATACACCTTAACTGCTCTGGAGCTGCCAGCTTGACTCTCAGCCCACACTTCTTCAGATAAGTCGGTTTCTCTCTCTTCTGTCTCAACTCCCCCAGCTTGGTATTAGGAAGAGAGAGGGAATGCTCTCAAACTACTTTTCTATGCTTTCGTGCTCATGAGAGGAAACACCCAACCTGGACAGGAGACGGAACTGCTCAGAAAAGGTGGTGGGTTTTGTGGTTTGTGTGCTGATAGCAGTCAGATTCTTTGGCTTCCGCAAGCTGGCAGCACGCAGGACACCCACAGCTTTGGTTTGAGCTGGAGGCTTGTGGCTGTGCTGGGGAGGCAGAGGTGATGACTGGGGTCAGGGCCCACAGAATCCATCACCTTTCCTGGGATGGAGGTGAGGCTGACTGGCCTGTAGTTCCCTGGGTCCTCCTTCTTGCCCTTTTTGAAGATTGGAGTGAC
>Ga0065711_1039478_pt1 | contig 17813 bp, 13 predicted proteins | sample Hoacrofraction12_FD_59098 | JGI IMG/M metagenome (GOLD analysis project Ga0065711, IMG submission 59098) | Hoatzin crop microbial communities from Cojedes, Venezuela - Epithelial fraction 12 v2 (version 2) | ecosystem: Host-associated > Birds > Digestive system > Esophagus > Crop | place...
CTGCCCAGGGAGGTTGTGGAGTCTCCTTCTCTAGAGATATTCAAGACCCACCTGGACAAGGTCCTGTGCAGCCTGCTGTAGGTGACCCTGTTTCGGCAGGAGGGTTGGACTAGATGACCCACAGAGGTCCCTTCTAACCCCTACTATTCTGTGATTCTGTGATTCTGTGTAACATACTATTAAGTGCAGTCATTAACATAAAGCACTGGAAGTGTTCATGCAGCTGTCTTGTGGTAAGAGTCATTCAAAATAGGAGTGGACTCCAAACTCTTGAAGTTAAGCAACCGTCCGCATCATAAGAAAAGTGAAAATCTTCATGTCAATGAACAACAGCTGAGGGAATCTTAGTCCTTCCCAGACAGGACCCGGTTTCTGGAAAGCACTTGCAGGAAAATATCTAATAAATTCCATTTTGTAACATTGAATAACAGTTTCTCAAAATAACTGGAATGTTTATTTCACAGCTCTTGTTCCAACCTGTCTGCTCACTCTCCTCCTCTCTCCAACAGCTAGTCTGACTGCCCATAACCTCCCCATTCTCCAGCTTTCCGTCATTCATCAAAGCGGCCAACTTAATTATCCTTTTTAATTACTCCTCTTAATCCTATGCTCCTTCTTTCAAGCCTGAAGGAGGCTCTCACAGAATCCAAGGAGCAGAAAACCTTCTGGTTTTGCTTTCCAAGGAGTCTGACTAGCCTTAAGGCCCTTTACTACCCCTGTAAAGTCCCTCCTTGCAACTCCATGGCAGATCTTGCTCGGCACGTGGAGTCTGCCAGCGAGCAGCCCAGGCCCTCCTCACAGCCTTCTCCTCTGTGGGGATGGAGCCTTATCCCATGCCAGCTCTGTGCAGATTTACAGCTTTCTCAGAGTTACATTATCTACCCCTGTAGGGAGCAGGAGGGGAAGGCTATCAACATGGAGTGTACTCCAAACACTCCAACTCCATCAGTTAATATCTTCCCTTACTTAAAAAAACCCCAAAACAACTGCAGAGACAGGAACAGAACAAGTAAACAAACAATCGTTGCATAGCACAGGCGTGATACATATTCTGTGTTTGTCAACCACCAGTTCAATTTTTATTGTAAAAACTTGCAGCAGAGTTACTGTGAGGGCAAAGGGCTGGATTGATCAATCCGGGGCCGAAGTCCTTTGTTTACCCATAAAATAGACGGAGCAGAAGGAACAGAAGTGAGTATTACCTTACATTCCCCCACCAGTGCTTATCAATTTGGGGCTGAAAGGATTAACTCCAGAGGGAGCACTGCAATTTTATCTTAGACATGGTCCATTCGTTCCTTGGCCCTTCTGCTGAGACTGCCAAAGGTGCCAGACAGGATGATATTTTTGAGATGCGAGTGTTTATCTGCCCTGAGCGAACCAAACAGCAGCTCATTTCTGGAAAGCAATCCAGCAACTCACAATTGCTTCTCGCTCTAGCAAATGCAGACCGACAAGGCAAGAGGTGAAACAGCTTGATGGTCCCATTAAAAACCCCTGAGTTTCCTCGCACCTGAATGCCCGTCTAGCAAAGCCGTGCTACAGAAACATGAAAGATCTCCATTTGGCAAGGAAAGGAAAGAAGTCAGAACATATGCCAAGATAATCTCCGTTATTAGCTCCTGCCACGAAGGTACAAGATGTATTGAATTGCTCCTCCACCGCACCGCACGGGATGCTTTGCGGCTGGGAGTTGGATTGCAGAGGCGTGTAAGGGCTCGCTGGCGGATGGGCAGTACGAGGGATGCGGTTACTACACATGCAGCTAATGCTGCAGGCAAAATTAAATCAAGCGATAGAGCCGGGTAAGGCAACATGGAGCATGACAGATAGCTCCCTTCTGTGAATATTTGCAAGTAAGAATTGTGAAGACTTTTTTTTTTTAACTTTCTGTTCATGCTTAGTTTTTCCCTCTTCTTAACCAAGCAGATACACAGCTACAAAGATTCACCATTGCCTAAACGTGGCTGACCCGAGGGCATCACCAGCTTGCTCGGCCATCCTAGGCTGATACATGACAAAACGGCTAGCAACTCACTCCTTGTGGAAGAGGCCATACAGCAAGGGTATATAAAAAGTACATTTGTTGTAGAGTGGCCACATTTGTGCCATGCAGCAGCTCTCACGTGTTCATCACGACTTGAGTCTGACCTTTTCCCTCTCTCCCTCCCTTTTGCCGTTCAGGAACAAGAGCTTTATCCAAAGAGCAAGTGGAATGCAACGGAAACTAATATCTGCAATAATTACAGGAACGTGTAAAGTGTTGATGGGCTACAGAAATCAAATACAATGAGTCTGGGTCTTGCCTGGCCTCAATAAAAAGGTGCTCATTATCTTGAGAGGAAATGCCACTTATGAACGATAAGGTCATGCTCCACTGGGAAGATAAATGTCATTTCTCTACATAGCTGCGATCCTCTCACCTACTGTCTTTGGAAACGTATGTAAACAACAAAGCAATAAAAACTATGTAGAATTAGCCTGAGACGCTATGTTATTTTAAGAGCATAAAGTCAGTCATCTAGAGTTCTTTAAATATGCTTTACTGAACATGTAACTCGGAACACATACGTACATATACACATGTATACGCACTGCGCTTTTTGGTAGTAATAAAGAATTCAAAAAACCCCTGACATTTTCACACAATATTGGATATGTTTGGTATCATGTATGTTGACAGAATTTAAGACTAATCTTATATTTTATACTGCTATAAACATCCACAGGAATTACACACATCTGCATAGGTAGGTCAGCACTCCTCACAGGCCCCCAGGCAGCCTCTGCCAAGTGCAACGAGCAACTCAACTCTAAATAAATACCATCCACAACGCTAACAACTTCTCTCTTTTCAACAGCTCTGCATGCTGCCACACTGCAGCTGAGATGCAATTAAGTCCACTCAGATGATCTTCGAGCAAACAGCACAGTCAGAGCAATCACCACCCCCTGAGAACGGCAGTGGCAGAGCCCCAGGTCACTCTAGCCAAGACTCTTTGAACAAGGGGGGGTCTCCTTGCAGCAGTCTGCAAGCGGGTGCTCTCACCCTTTCCTACCCCCATGCACGGAAGGCAAATGAGCGAACGTGGTTTGACCACTGCCTGCATGCTCCCACAGGGAGACACACCGGCGTGCCACCACTGCCGGGCGGGCATCACTCTGAGCTGTCCCTAACACCTTTCTTCATACAAAAGGTCACAGAATGCTTATTTAGCCTGGTGTAACTTGACCCAGAGAGGTCGAAGGAGCACACATTTTCCCTGGATATATGAGAAATCGTGTCAGGGAACTGATCTACCCTAAGGCTGCATTTTTCACTAATGAAATGACCTCCTAGAAAAGGGAATAAACCAGGTGATGACAAAGTGAAGGACGCTGCATCTATATGAACTGTCAATAGAATTAGAGTAGAATATAATTGCCAAAGTTAGGGTTGGTAATACCCAGCTTAGCAATAGTATGTGCCACATGTAGTAAAGATCATTGGTTTATGGTCTTTTCACCATTAGGCCAGTTCCCAGCTGCACTGCACAGCCTTGGCTTCAGCAAAATTCAGAGCTTGTGAGTTCTCAAGAGGTACTCCCATGAATTAAAGCTGATAAAGACATTCATCATTTCTTTGTGTACATAAATAATGTATGGTGACAGTCTTTACACAAAGATGCCTCAAAAATCTCTCCAATTACGCAAGCTATTCTACCTGAAATATCCTCTACAAAACAATTACTCTGCTCACATCCGTAGCCACCGAATACACCACTGGGGTTTTTCACACCAATAATACAGTGTAACATATCATCTTTCAAGCTTCTTGGTGACTTACTTTAAAAATATTTAGGTTTGGCAGCTCTTCCAAGAAAGTCAAGTTTCCAAAGAAAAATGAGCTGTTTCTACAATTTTTCAAAAGGAAGTAAAGTCGATGTTAGGAGAACCCACGTTTGTGGGCCTGTCATGTGGAATGCAGGCAAGAGAACACAGAATAGATAAAAATCAATGCTTTAAATCAGAAATCAGTTTTGTTTTTAACATGGTCTTGAATAGAACTGAAATTTGAGCGTACACCTGCCAAAGCTAAGCTCACCATAGCCATCAGAGCCATTTAAACAAACTGAAAGCATAGATCAGTTCAATATGTCAAATGGATGTGCCATGCATTTCATCTCTCTGTTACTGTCACCACCGTTGGATTCATGGCACATGTACCATACAGTAGTGCTGCTTATTTTATTAAACAGCATAAATAAAATTCACACGAAAAACATTACAACTTGCATTACAGGAAGACTGTAGCTTTTCCCAAAACTTAGGATTTCCAGTTTGTTTTGCTGAAAAGCTTTTAGCACAATCAAAGCACATTTGACATTAACACTGATCAAAGCAAATAGATTAATTGCCAAGCCTCTGAGAAAACAGAATGGTTCCTTACAATTTACTTGGACCACCCCTGAACAGATGAGATGTATATCAACAGCTTAGTTTTTATTCACAGCTTGGTGAAAACCACTATCAGCTGGCTTTTTCACTTCTTTCGCCCCTGGCCTCTTCCAAATACTAGTAGGCTAGTCACGTTTAAGTAAAAAAAGACAAAAATAAAGAGAGAATTCCAGCCACCTTCCTTTAAATTCTGATCAAGTTATGACTTGCAACAGTGCCGTGCTCTAATTCATGACATCCCTATGAACCCAGAGTGATGAAACGGAGAAGCTGCAGCCTATGGACAAACCAGTCCATACGGGAAGATGGGGTGAACGTATGGGAGCAAAAGCAACTCATAACTATGGAGAAGTATTAAGGGTGAATAATTATCCATGTTCTGAAATAAAACAACCGCAATCAGCTCTTGCCTTTAGGTACCATTCAAATAACTGTGCTCAAGCACTATGCCGAACTAGGCTTTTTAGACTAATCAGTTCCCCTAAGAAACACCCCCTTCTACTACTGGTAATTAAGGCCAAAATAAGGAGGACTCAATGGGCTTCAAAAAGAAAGCCACGACAGCAACTACCGTTGTTCTAATTGCCACAATAACCAAAGTATTAACTGTACTGAAGTGGACCTTACAATTCCTGCAAGCTGCAAAGAGCAGGAGCGTTAGGATCTACAAAGACATGGGAACAGGCTTGTGTTGATGTTGTTTTCTCAAAGCACTTTTTCTGTTTATATATCAAAAACCTTTGCTAACAGGGTTTCAACAAAACTCTGTAGCTGGAGCCCACAGAAACACAGTGGGCAGAAATATGTTGAGCTGTATAACAAGCCTGTGTGATGGCCCTGCAGGAAATCTTTGGAAAAGCCTGGCTATAGAAAAAAAGTTTATAGTGTGCTTTTAAACAGAAAATAATCATTAAAAACATTAATCCCTGTTTCTTACAGGAGACCATCATCATAAATTAAAAGCTGACATAAAACCACTTACAAATACACAACTTAAATCTTAAATTATGCTGAGATTATGTAATTATTCTGAAATAAAGCACTACAAATCACAAAATTCAAATCCAATCATTATAAAAATCAACAAATCTCAACAAGTTCAGAGGATCTCTTAAGACGCCCAGACAAGCACTACTTAATGTCATTAATACAACGCAGAGTTAGGGAATAGCTAAAATTTCTGTTGCATTTTCTGTGTAAAACATTACCCTGCTGTGCAATCTTACCTTTTAGTTTTTTCACAAGATACTCAACTCCTTCCTCCCCTGGAACTGCTTGGTTTCCACAAACCGTTAAAGCTTTCAGCAATGCGAGAATGTTCCCGAGCAGTAGTTTTAATAATTAGAAGACTTTTAACATCAACCTTCTGTCTGGGCTAGCACTGAAGCCTGAATCACCAACGCAGTTCCAAGCAAATGAGATGCACTACCCTGAGAGCACCTCTGGGAAATCCAGCAGAAAGGAACCCAGTTCTTCGTCTCCGTAAGTCCTAAGTTTCGTGTCCCTAATAAGGCAGGCATCAAAATATTTACCTGGTGGTGAGGCAGGTAAATATTATACCAGGCGCTTCAAGCAGCTTTGGGCTGGAAGTGCTCCAGAGGATGTGGCATTGCCTCCAAGGGGATCCGATCACCCTACTCTAGAAAGACACCACATACCCTGGAAGCTGTTGGGAAGCTTTGATCGCTCCTGTCCAAGCATCACTCCAGCACCCCTGCGACAACCCCTGCCACCAAACACGTGGCGCAGCAGCGACATGGGCTGTAGCTGCATGGTCCACATGGATGAGACTAGTAGTACGTAAAACCACCATGCTTTGCAGCTTGGAATAAAGATTCAAAGAGGTTAAATCTCTGAATTAAACGCAGAATGCAGTTTGTCTCCTTTGTGCGATGTTCCTCTAACATTAAAAAAAAAAAAAAAAGCAATTCCATACTTGTGGAAAGCAACACCGGGAAGCGGTGCGAGCACTGGAGGAACCTGCCCAGCAGCCTCCCTACTGCCTCCCAGCCCTTCCCTCCACACTGCCTGGCTTGCAAGAGCAAGCGATGGAGACCGACGTCAGACTTAACATATTTCTACATTCCCAAAGCCTTCCCTTTGAAAAGCTAGCAGCTACTTGTTCCTACCCCCATTCCCCAAAGATGCTTAATTTGCCTTTTTCCTTCTGTCTTCTGCCTACGAGGGCAGAGGCATGTTATCACTGTGCTACTTGCACCCCGACTTCAGCCCCCTGCTCCCACAGCCCACGCTCGCAGCAGGAGGTGATATGAACCACACTGCACAAAAGCAGCTCTTTTATGCAACATCTTTGTCTGCTGCCATTTGCCGGGGACGGGGCCACTGCTCCCACTCCAAATGTATTCTTGCTTCCTCCTCCACCTCAAGACGTCTAATTGCAAAGCCTGTATCTCTAAGCACAGGCATGCAAGCTCTCCAGTGAAAAGCATTTTAAAGCTCTCAACACCGTATGGAATGCTCTCCCCTGTTCTATTGTGGTAAAATATGACTCATAACTGCACATCAGTTATCTTCTCTCTCCCAAACATCACTAAGAAAGAACCCAATTTTAAATCTTCTGTAGGAATCTAGACCCAGTTCAACTGTTTCTCTTGTCTCCTAATGCCTGGTACATTTGAAGCTAATCCAAACTCCCTAGGTCAAGCCTTGTTCGTGCTTGGTTATTCCTAACTTCACCGGAAGAGGCTACAGGAGGATTTGTCCATATCAACACTATTTTTAGGAGAACACAGTTTGGGGGGAAGGGAGCAATCTTTTGGTTGCTGGCATCAATCATTTTCCTTGGGGTTGAAGCGAGATCCTTCAGAGGCTGAGAAGAGGAGCGTTCCCATGTCCTCTGCACATCACACCAAGCCAGCAGGTTGATGACACCAGCACAGTGCCAACTCAGCTGGGGACGCTTCCTACAGACAGACACCCTTCAGACAGTCAGACAGCGGAGGCTGCAGGAGTCCACACAGGTGACAATTTATATTTATCATCACTAGAAATTTTTAAGTTTAGAGAGAGATTCAAGACATGATCTAGTCAGTAAGAGAACTAGGGGCAGAGTGTCACAGACTACATCTACATCAGGAGCATGACTTCCAGCAAGAGTTGATGGAAATTACAATGTCTCCCCTTGTTCTTACTGCACTTGAAGCACAAGAAGGCAGCAGAGCTGGAAAATGCTTTTCTCTCCCATGCACTTCAACAGCCTACTTCAATCTGCAGCCAAGAACAGCAGAAGGTTCCTTGTTCTGCAACTGGTTATTTGTCTGGGAGCTTGACTATAAAGCAGCTTAGCATAGGCTAAAGGTAGAGATATTGTCTTAGTTAATGATTTAATTTACTCTATGCAAGTGGTGCCCAGACAGTCTCACTTCTTAAGAATGATGGAGGCTCATAGTCCCTAGGAACTGCTGAGTTAAAGCCATTCTTAAACTGTCAGAGCATCCACACACTAAAAATAGCTGTAAAAATCTGTCCGTAGTGAAAACAACGCTGGTTTGTGCAGACTATCTCCAGTATATATGCCATGGGCTACTTTCTTGATCAATTACTAACTTTCACGACAGATCCAAAATGGGGAATCGGCTAGAAAAAATTAACAGTAATTGAATTTTAAAATTTTGTTCAACCAAACAGTAGGTCTAAGCTATGCAGAGACAGGCTCTGCGGCAGCATCAACCAGTTTTAAGAGGCGCTCTTCTTCCACAGAGCAGGGCTTGTCACCTTTAACAAATCATTAAGCCCCTCCGTGACTCGACTTCCTCATTTATACGGCGGTTATTTGCAAGGTGCTCTCCCAAAACACAGCCACTGGCAGGTGCAAAAGGGAGGGGAGGAATCTAATGGCTCCCTGACTTGACAAGGTCACTCGGGTCTGAAGGAAGATGAAACGTGTGAAAGAAGAGAGAACCCAAGATAATCCATTTTGCAGGATTGCCGGAGGACACGGAGCCTGTCCTCCTCTCCTTCAGAAAAGAAACGAAACGCAAAGGACCGCAGTGGTTCTCGCGAAGGCTCGAGTCTGCCAAGAGATGCCAACGCTTTCAGGTTCAAAATGCTATTTCGACAAGGTGTTTGCTTTGTCAGAAGATGATGTCCAGCCCTGTGACTGCTTCAGCAATCAGTGGTAGCTGATGCATGGAGCACATTAGCATCACCTCCAGAGAGCGCCTGTTTTCTCCCACGAGTCACAGATCAGATGCTACAATGACAGCAGAAGTCTGGGCAAGTGAAACATATGCCATTCTGGAGTGGCAGGAAAGCTCTAGTGACTCGGATTTGCTCCTTATGGACATCCGAAGCGAGCAGAGCAATCTTCCCACTGCTTCTTACAGTTGTCACTGAGAAAAAAAAACAGTGCATGAAGGTTGGATGGTAGTGGAGAGGCAGAGAAAGCAGGCAAGAAGAAATCTGAAAACGAAAACAAACTCCTCTGTACCTTGCACAGATGGGAGGAAATTTCTCTATAAAGTTCCCATCATCACAGAAACCCCTTCTGCTGTGTAAAGAAGCAATTTACCTTTGAGGGGGAGAGGAAATTCGGCAGAGGAGAGATAAAGCAAGATAAACATAAAGTGTGGATCAAACAGAGAAAAAAACAGAAGGTAAAAAAGTGGAAAAGCACTGATGGGGGAAGCTGGGTGAGAGACAAGTAGGAACTGTTAACTGCTCAAATAAACATTTTATTGCATCCGCACATAAATTTTAAGCATTTTAAACACCGGGGTGACTGCTAAGTAACTCCCTTTGCAAGGAGCAGCTTTGTGGCTAACATCACAAGAATCAGCAATGCCCAATTTTCACTGCCAGCAGATGCGCTGCAGTTATCAGGTGCAGATAAGGTGACAGCATTTGGTCAATGAGTTCTGAGGTCACCAGTAATGCCCCTGGCGGAACAAAAACACAGAACATATGGCATTTCATGGGCTGAAACTGTCAGGCTCGTAATTAACTGATTAGAGTACATATGGTGCTCACAGACAGTGTGAATCTCTCAATGTAAAAAATGCTGGAGACCATTGAACGTGTCAGCATGAGTCTTCCTTGCAAATCTCTCTTCATTAAAGTTTCATACAGAGCCAAGTGTGTTGGAATAAAATCGCTATTAATGGAGTTATATTTATGATGATTTCTCTTTTGTGCAGCTGGATTTAACTTTTCAAACACTAAACTCCACATCAGAGCTTTTTCACAGCAGCTGCGGCATGAACAGAGACTTCTTGTTTTGTCATTAGAAGTAACGGGAGCTCAGGTAGTAAAAGTTAACCAAGATTGGCAAGAATACTGTTCATATCACCAGTACCAAAACATGCCATGATATAAATATGGCTACAATTCTGTTTATTTGAAGCATTTACAGAAGGCTGCCCAGGGACAAACTCCTTCCCTCTTCAGTTCCAAAACACACTTTTAAAGAGATGGTGAGTAACACTTCATCAACCACGTGAAAGAGGCTGACACAGCCCGCTTGCTTTCCCAGCCACCATTTCAGATGGCATTTTTCTTTGCATCTCCCCCTGTCTCACATTCAACACTCTGTAAAGTGCCTTCTCGACCCTCTCCAGCCAGTCTGGCATTGTGGAGCCGCACGTCAGGGTAGGCAGTTCTGGGGAGGATAAAGCAATCATTTTCAGTCCCAGAACAGACTACGTGTTTGCATGTCCATGCGTTAGAGATCCAGCTTTTCTCATTTGTCATCAACACAGGGGATTTTAAAAGTTCCCCATCAGCCTTTCTTTGTCTTCCAGTCCTCTGCCCCACCGGGCTCTGATAGGACTAGTGCTTACGCAGCTTCACTGTGTGTCTGAAGCGATCTGGGATGAAAGCATCCTTCTGTATTTCCGTTTCTGGAAAGGTGCCTGTAATCCATGCGACGTCTGCGATGCCGATGCAGCAGCGCTCCCAGCAGCTGTCCTGCCAGCGAGGGCTGGGCAACGAGGGAGTCAGGCACGACTCGGTGTATCACCTAACTCCATCTTCTTGGCGTAGATTAATAAACTACTCACACGCAACCCTCCAGGGCTTACACACTCCTCTCTCCTTCCCTCTGTTCTTTTTAAATGGCTTCCCACCTCCATTTATACATCAAGCAAAAGACTTATCAGAGACCTCATCTCCCTAATGAGTTAAAAGCTGTTGCCTCAGCCCAAAATCTTCCTAGTCCCATGTGGCTTCCTCCTCTTTCCTGCTGCATTATCACCATCAATCCATCTTCAGCAGAGAGCTTCCTGCCTCACACAGAGCGGCTACTGGAATGGATGGGGAAATCTCCATTTTTAGAGTAAAGAAGAATCCCTGTTAAGAACATCACTTTTCCCCCCTCTCCGGTTTGTTCAGAGGTGGGGCTGCTGGTAACAGATTAGGGCAACCAGAAGAAACAATAAAATAAAAGTATCAAAAAGCTCTCTGCTAGGGAGCACAGAAAGAGATTTTGGTAAATTAAGCACACGGTAGCGAAAAAAAAAAGGAAAAAATCTGTGATGAAAGAAGTCAGGGAGGAGAGACATGGTGCGTGGAGTGAATTTTAAGGTTTAAGAACAAAGCTGAAAGGTAGAAGCTACAAAATGTAACACAAGAGGATGCATTTTCCTTAGAGGCTACACGGGGTTTTTTAAACTCCGGCTTGCTCCTGGAGCTCAGCGGTACGTGGAGAGGCAGCGCGCAGGGGCTGCGCAAGGGCTGCTCCTGCAACAACCGCAGGCGATCACAGCGCGCTGAGCTGCCGGAAGCACTGCTCCGCTGGCATAACGGTGGTTACCTGCGGTGGGATGTCCTCTGTTAACTAATCATCTTCATTGTCTTCCACTCCTTCAGCAACTTAGCCTAGCAAAAAGTAATGCTGTCAGGCTGGCCTTTCCAGCTCCGATCCATCACCCTCTTGCTTCGCAGCCTCCCCAGACCCTGCCTGGATCTCATCAGCACAGCCGTGCACGCTGTTGCTTTGCTGCCATGTGCGTGGTGCTCACAGGTGGGCTCTTCTCGCTCCGCTCTGCTACTCTACGAGCTGGGCGAGTGCTGCCCTCCCAGCCCACCCACACCAGGGGCTCCTGGGATGCCCCGACCCCTCTGCCACGTGTAGACTTCAACGTGTTGAAGTTCCCTTTTTACTCCCCTCCCCAACCCCCCCATCACAGACTGTTTCTCCCACATCTCCGAAGCAAAGGAGGCTCCAAGGTGTCCCATTCCCACTGTCTCCTCTCTTTGTGAGATGAGTCATGCAGGTGTCAACATCTCTAAAATCTGTGCAGAGGCTCAGCAGAGCTGGGAGGATGCAGAGCATTATGTCAGAAGTTATTAATAGCTGCTATCGACCAGTTCTTTGATCTACAGGCAGTTGATTACAGCTGCTGCTCCTGATGATGAGGTGCCAGGAGTCCAGCCTGTACCTCAGTTTTCCTTTTCAGTTTTCAGATTTTTACTAGAACAAAAAAACTTTCCCTTCAAATTTCAAAATAGATGGCATTCAGCAGTCAACACTGCAGTCAGAAAGGCAAACACAAACAAGTGAAGCGTAAAATTTTACTTTACAAGGGGAATATCAGGTCTTTGAATCCTGCCTCTAGCAAAGTCTTTGAAAGGCTTAAAGGTTGACATCACACAAACCAAACCTCCAGAGAACACAGCTCCTTTCTGAAATTTTCCATGTAGTCCTTAATCCATATCCACGAAAGCAAACCTTTAATTTGTTTTCTATAAATAAAGGGGTGTAACAATTGGTTCCCACACTCTTCCATGCTTTCACCTGAAGAAGAAAAGGTAATTTGCTATTGCCGAAAGACACCATGGACCTTTGACCTATTCAGTGAAACCGCTCAGGAAATCTCCCTCCAACAACCCAGAGCCACTGGTGGAAACCCCTGAGCAAACAGGATAAAATCACCACCTATCACTTTATGCCAGCATCGTCTAATCTGCTCTGTCTGGTGGCAAGCAATACGCTGCTCAAAACACAACACAGAGAAACATTCTGGGACAGACAAATCCAGGCAAATTTCGATTTCATCTGATGTTACCAGCTAACTTCTCGATCAGCTTGCCCCAAATTTCACAGAATTCCTTTTCCGAGAAACAGGGATGGAGTGGATCTGTGCTACGATACTGATCTACACCACGCTACACTGCTCTGCTTGCTAAGGCTTTAAAGGTGATTGGAGCCAGTATTGCCTGACTTCAGTCCCCACTTACCAACACAAGAAAAGAGCATTTTTAAGGATGCCAGAAGCAACAAAGCAGTTTGTGTACAGTGGGACAATCCACTCTATGGCTTGAACACAAACCCCAGGAGCATCAATTTCTACAAGTTTTATTCCATTTGAATTATAGCATCTATAAATCCATATGATGGTGGCACTAGGCATGAAGAAAGGAAAACTCACATACTTATGACAACTGTAAAGCCTACATAATAAAACTGCCAAGCTTTAAGATCACAGACGTATTCCATTTATTTCAGCTCATGACCATAAAGCCCACCCCACTGTGACAACGTACAACAGAGAAGAGGGGAACTATTTGGCAAATGCATGTTAACACTTACCTCATTACAGTCACATTTCAGATTGCAAATTTTCAAAAAGAGAACTAAAAATAATGTAAGAATTCCTTCAATAAATACTTCTATCTTTGGAAAGAAAGTTTTTTCTTAGAGAAAACCTAATAAAAAGTGTTTATAATAGAGTTACTGGTATTCTGGGGCCCAATGCCAAGACGTGAAGAAGTAACAGCAGACACTACTTTACTTCTTCAACCCTAAAGCTCTTACAAACATACACTCGCTCACGCTGTGTACAGGAGAGCCCGTGCGATACAGTGAATCCCTTAGACTAGACCACAGAGAAGACACCACACTCGCTACATTTCGTTACCCTTTTACTCCCCCTTTACACAACCCTTTAACCCACAGGGACCAGCTGTCACTCCAGCTGTGCTGTACAGCTACGCTCAACGCAAAGCAGACTCCTCACACCCCAGTATGATTATTCCCGGCTTCTGCCAGCTTCAGATGCAGCATAATAACCTGTGAGTCTTCTTGATCTCGGAATTTTGAAATCTGAATTTTGCAAATCCGCCTTCTGTGAGAGCAGATCACATCACTAGGCAATTCAATCTTAAAGGTCTCAACTACTTCACCCCTGGGGTTAGAGCACGATGCTTCTTTATTACCTCCAGCTCGGTGTTGTGAGCATGCAGCTTCTGCACCATCTCCTCGGCCTCCCGCATACGCCGGTTCAGCTGGGGTGAGTGCTCCGAAGGGGTCAGCTCACTGTCGTACGACTCCAGAATTGCTCGCATCCCATCACGCTCCTGTCAAGAAGAACAGAAACCGCCTTTAGGGATAAAGCCCCTGACCTCACTCCAAGGAGAGGGTTCCCAGAACAATATTCTACGTTTTTGCCCACTGTTCTTCTACACGGCACAGAAATCCCGATGGATATACACTCCTCGTCTTCGCATTGGCACCAAGCCACAGACATGAACACACAGTTGTAACAAAATAAATGTTGCTGCTCCGAAAACTGAAAAATTGGACTGTCTAGCATATATAAAAACCACATATCCCTTGCAGGAAAGCAACATGCATATACTCTAACAAGCAGATGGCAACTGAAAACAGAGCCTGCTTTCTTTTTGGAGACACTATTCTAATTCAACATGGCTGAATGGGTTTCTTCCGCAAAATATTTAGTGTAGTACTTGACATTTTTCCTGCCAAAGAGTTCCAGCAAGGAAGGAACAGAATTGTCACAACAGAAATGAAACAGATTTGACAACAAACAAAGTGGCTGAGAGCAAATATCCTCCAAACGGTATGTGACTTATCACTCACTAAACACTACAACATGCAGCATTTATAATAAATATTTTTGCAGAGGTGAATATCTCACAGACAATGTGTTTGGCTCACTTTGCTCTTTGCTGGCAATTATAACCAAGCATTTGCAGAGAAAGACAAAAAGCAGGATCCCCCTTCCCGAGAGCAGTCGCACTCCCAAGTGCAAAGCTTGGGCTGAAAGCTAACGGGAAAACTTTCTGCTTGGGTCCCTTGGAGAATGTCCTGACCCGTTCCCAACCTCAGGCAGCGCCTAGCGCCTACTTCCAAGGCATTGATGGAAACGAAGAATGAGAAAGAACGGCTGAAAATTTCAAAAAGTCAGGTGTGTTTTACGGAGATTACCATGCACAGTTCAGTGTGCATACAGGGATTAGCCAGCTGAGGAAGTGTTTTATCTTTGGGCTGCACGGAAGAACCTTGATGTCTGCAAGGCTACAGAACAGGGTCAAAGCAGCACAGGTCCCTGGAGTAAATCCAAAGAGGAAAATGTCTGAGGAAATCTTACAGTGCTGCCTCCCTTTCACGGCAGCAGTTTGCTGCCTCGCTGTGTTACCAAAACGCTGAAGTGCTCTGGACAGACCAGTCATCTCACGTGAATTCTGCCATCACAAACATCCAAATAATTATTAAAAGATCACTCAGCTTTATAGCCGTGAAGTTCACATCCAGACCAAGCCACTGCCACTACACAGAACCTGGAGCACTCCATAAACCCAGCTTGGCTGCGCAGAAATGCTTTGCTGGGATCCTGCTCTCTCGGGGAAATCAGGAAATGCCAGGGAAGAAAAAGAAGTCCTCTTTCCCCCACCCCGAATGAAAAAGGCTGGATTTCAGATAGTGAAGGTGATGCTAACCACTCACCTGAGCAAACCCGTATATGAAGGTTATCTCCTCCTTCAAAATCTAAAGGTCAAAGATTGAACGTGGATAGCAAGTGTATGTGTGGGGAAGGGAAGGACAATTTGAATTCGAGGTGTGAAAATGAGACGCGGGGCACTGCCAGAGGCAGTGTGTGTTCAGAGCACGGCACGGGCTGAAAGGTGAGCCAAGACGGCTGGGCTGGTCAGCAGGTAAAAGGACCTCAAGACCAAAGGACAGCCTGAGGCTGAAGGAACTGAGTTGATAAAATAATAAAGAAAAACAGGTTTTAACATAAATAGTACTGGAAACTATTACTAGCTCCTTCCTCAGGCCTGATTGGAGACAGATATTTTTCCAAGGAAAGAACAGTTTTGCCATAGTTTAGAAAGAATTATTCATCTGACAGACACACGAAAGGAAATACTTCCCACGTTACCGCAGAAGAAGAAAACCCAAATCCAGCCACCCCACTCCTGCATTATAACGAACTTGCTTAGCAGAAAGGCAGCCGTACAGGATCGCCCCATCCTCCTCCTCCCCCTCCAAGGTACACACACATCACCCAGTCTGCCCAGTGCACTCTCCATAAGGCCAACCGCCTTTGCTCAGGAGACTTTCATTCCCCATTTATTGCAGAACCATCACCTAGAGCACAGACGAGAACGTAATGACAGCGTTTAGCAAAGGTGGTGGCTTGATGCTTGCATGTTGTTGCAATTAGATCCCCAATTACAGCACCCTCTCTATTTCTCTCCTAGCTGCACTGCTACCCTAATTTTCTGCTAAACGTCTTTCATCAATGTGATAATTTAACGCTGCAATGTTCTCTCCATTACAGCAGGGCAGTCCCAAAATTGTTAGCATTTTTCCAACAGCAAACAGGACCCCTGGCAATTCCCATCACACTTGGCTTCCAATTAACGGCTGAATATTAGGTCATTCGAGTCATCCCCAGCAAGATCCCAGCAGTTCCCCCAGCTGTTCAGCGACAAGGGGCACAAACTTCCGTTTTCATGTCAGGATGGGAAAACTGCATGGGAGCAAGACATCCCTACAGGCTGTCTTTCCCCTAAAATCAACTACAGACCTTGCGCTTCAAAGCCTTTCTCTTAAGGGAAGAGTGAACTTCTCAAGGAAAAAAAAGCAATGCACAGTAAATACAGCACAAGCTGTACTGGGGAAAAAAATGATGCTGAAAAGCCGAAATAATGGCGGTACAATTAAACACTTGATCCTGGAGTTTAGTTCTCCTCTTTAATTATTTCTAAATACTAATACTGTAATGAAATCAATTCTCAGCTTCCACCAAGTGGTCCCTAGCTCTATTTTTCAAATTCCTCCCCATCAAGAGCACTTACTGAAAGCTTCTCCCTCCCTCCTAAATATCTTGTTAGTTTGGCAGGAAACCGAAGTTCTTCTTGAGAAGTCCTCTGTCTAAAAAGATTCTCTACAACGTAATCCTAATTTAGTAATTCTTGCAATATTCTCCGCATCCCACACAACAGAATATTCCCCAAGTCCCATCAACAGCCTCCCCAGGGACTTTCAGATGCTCTCTCTAACCTTCTTCCAACATCCCCACTTTCCTGCCTCCTATCAGGAGAGTATTCAGCAGAATTACTAAAAAGCAGTTCCTCCGGAATTTCCAAAATCTACCCAGCACAGGGCATCTCTGCTAACTCACCATGGACCTTACACTGGTGCCCTTCCAGGTGCTCCTCACCTTAACCAGCCTCAAATCAACACCAGAACAGAAACAAGCTTACTTGAAACATGCCCTAAAAGCAGAATAACTGGTTTTGATGTTCATTATAAACCTAGGAAATTAACGCCCCACAGCAAACTCTGGTGCTGGATCTTGCAGCTGTGTTTGAGGAGATGGAAGTCTGAAAAAGAGGAAGGATGGCGATTTTTTCAACAGTTTCCCTTCCTTCCGCCAGCAACAGCCAATTCACCAAAAGAATATGCCTCCTACTATTTCATCAGTAACTAAAAAGAAAATACGTTTTCTAATCTTAACCACAAACTAGAGCTAATTCCATGAAACTCTGCTACAGGATGGCACCTTTGCAAAACGTCATCCCTAGGATAAAGCTCCTCTCCAGTCCTCCCACCAGCTCCTCCACTCCCTCCTATGCAAAGCCCAAATTCAGCTCAGATGGTGAGCAGCTCGAAGCTGAGGGAGAGGTTTCATTCCCCAGCATTCACACACCAGAGGGCTACCAGAGCGGTTTAGAGAGAGCAGTGATATGAGCGGGCTCCTCCAGGACTTTCGGGTTAATTTTAGGGAAAGACCTTTTGAGCAGCTACTGGAGAGAGTCCAGTGGAGGGCTACGAGGATGAGTAGGGGACCGGAGCATCTCTCCTAAGAGGAGAGGCTGAGGGAGCTGGGCTTGTTCAGCCTGAAGAAGAGAAGGCTGCGAGGGCACCTTAGAAATGCTTACAAATATCTCAAGGGTGGGTGTCAGGAGGACGGGGCCAGACTCTTTTCAGTGGTGCCCAGCGACAGGACAAGGGGCATTGGGCACAAACTGAAGCAGAGGAAGTTCCAGCTGAACATGAGGAAGAACTTCTTCCCTCTGAGGGTGACGGAGCCCTGGAACAGGATGCCCAGGGAGGTTGTGGAGTCTCCTTCTCTGGAGATATTCAAGACCCGCCTGGACAAGGTCCT
>Ga0065711_1008729_pt1 | contig 17812 bp, 10 predicted proteins | sample Hoacrofraction12_FD_59098 | JGI IMG/M metagenome (GOLD analysis project Ga0065711, IMG submission 59098) | Hoatzin crop microbial communities from Cojedes, Venezuela - Epithelial fraction 12 v2 (version 2) | ecosystem: Host-associated > Birds > Digestive system > Esophagus > Crop | place...
CGCTATCGCTAATGTCCTTTTTGAAAGGAAGCCGATTTGCGAACTTTTTGTCAAACCTGTAAAATGTCCTGAGATTGACCCGAATTATGGTCAGTTAGACCTGTTCGGAAATTTCTTTGGACAGTAGTGATATAGCTTATGAACACAAGCAGGAGCGATGATTTACTCATACGAAAGATGCATGCTCTATGAATATTCCTTCCCCTCATATTACGGCGAAGGGATAAGATATTCCATCATGGCGTCGCTGAAAAAACGAAGGATCTTATGGCCACTGTCAAAGCCTCAACGACCGTCTATTTCGACCGTAGCAGCATCTCCAGCAAATCGCATGAGTTAAATCATCACTGAAAATGCAAATAAGGTGGTCAATCTGATACAAGATAAGAAAAAAAATATTATCTTTGCAGTCTAATAGACATCTAAAGGATATGGTATACATTGCTTTGACTGCGGTGCTGCTCGTCACAGGACTGCTCATATACATGAAATTCAACAGGGGTATTCCCCGCAAAGCCGTAGGACAACAGTCGAGAAGGATGGTTATTACTGTCGTGGTGGCGGTGATCCCTGCTGCCGCTGCATTGCTGCCGCTCGGGAACGCACCCGTGGCCCTCGCCCTTACCGTGGCCCTGGCATGGATGATAACATATCCGCTGCATTTTCATATCACCAACAGGAAGATGTCGCCCGACTATGAGAATTATATGGATATCATCTTCGGGATCTACTCCTTCGGTATGATCAGCGGACTGCTCGCTCTGAAAAACTTCTTTTTCCCCGACAGCATCGTGGCAGGGGTGATTATCGCGCTGGCGGAAGCCGCACTGCTCATCATCCCCGTCACGGAATGGATATATTTCATGATGTACAAAGGATGCATCGACGCCAACGGCATGAAACTGATTCAGGATACCAATACCAACGAGATAATCGAGTTTGTGCATTCCTTCCCTCTCCGGAAGACGATACTCACGGCTCTGGCGATAGTAGCCCTTATCGCCCTACTCATCATCGGAAACATGCCGCCGGTAACTGTCGCCGGAGATAATATCCTCATCAGATCTGCTATCGTGGCCGCGGCGACCATCTTCATGGTCATATACGTATGGAAGCAACATCACGGAGTGTTCGTGCGAACCGGTTTCAAGACTCTTTATGACACCATAAAGGAATATTCGCAGAAGAATGCCCTTTACACCAAACATACGGAAGAACGTATGGCGGATCTTGAAGTGGAGGCCCTGGGAGAAAGATACGCCCGTCCGTCGACGATAGTGATGGTGATTGGCGAATCGGCTTCAAGAGACTATATGAGTTGTTTCAGGGAACAGGACAGGGAGACGACGCCGTGGATGTCGGAGATGAAGAAAGACAGCCGCCATTGGATGCTCTACCCCCACGCCTACTCCTGCGCCATGCACACCGTACAGTCACTGGAAAAATCCCTCACCGAATACAACCAATACAACGGTAAGGAGTTCTTCTCTTCCTGTTCTGTCGTGGATATCGCTCATAAGATGGGATACAGGGTACATTGGTACAGCAATCAGGGGCATCTGGGCACCAACGACACCCCCGTAACGCTGGTGGCTGATACCGCTGAAGTGGCGAAGTGGACAAAACAGGAAGTGAACAAGGTGATGTACGACGAGTCGCTCCTCGACTTCCTCGACGAACTGGATCCGACGACGAACAATTTCCTCGTGATACATCTGAAAGGAAGCCATTTCAACTATCTCAACAGATATCCCGAGACATACACACAGTGGGGAGAGCCCGGCGTAGAGGACAACGTACTGAATTATAAGAACTCGATACATTATACAGACTATATCCTCAGCAGGATTTACGACTACGCCAAAGAGAAACTGAACCTGCAGGCGATGGTATATTTCTCCGATCATGCCAGTGATTCCAATCTGAGAAGATCGCCTCGCTTCAACGGTTTCAAAATGGTGAGAATCCCTCTGGCGGTATATACCTCCGACGAGTTCATATCGAAACACAAAGAAAGATATGAAGCCCTGACAAGCAACAAAGACAAATACTTCACCAACGATCTGATATACGAACTGATGTGCGGTATCTTCGACATCAGAAGCAATCACTTCGACGAGCGCGGATCACTGGCATATCCTGATTATCAGTATACGAAAGACAATCTTCTTACCAACGAGGGACAACAAAAGATTTCAGACGACAAGGAAGAATAATCATCCTTCCAGCAGAGAGCGATACAACGCGACAACCTTTCCGGCGGCATTCCCACCATCGAAACGCTCCACATAGCGGCGGCTGCGGTTCACCCTCTCAGTCCTGTCGGCATCGCTCTCACTGATAAGACTATCGACAGCCGAAGCAAAATCATCGACGGAGTCGGGTGACACATACAGACAGGCATCACCACCGGCCTCCTCAAGACACGAGCCCTTGGCGGCAACAACAGGAAGACCGCTGTATATCGCCTCTATAATAGGTATTCCGAAACCCTCGTAACGCGAAGGATAAACAAAGACACCCGCCTGATGATATATCGCAGGAAGGCTATCCGTGGGCACGCCGGAGAGAATCATCACACGGGAAGACACCCCCAAGCGCTCGGCCTCCCGCTGCACTGTTACAGCATAATCCGTAGGACGACCGATAAGCACGAGATGGAGATCGGAAGGCAGCTGTTTCATAGCCCTCACGGCAAGAAGAGCGTTCTTCCTCTCCTCGATGGTACCCACACAGAGCATAAACTTATCCGGAAGATGATACTTATCTTTCGCCTCAGCGACAAGACTATCAGCGACAGGCTGACGGAACAACTGGTTGCAATCCTGATAAATAACCTCTATCTTATCCTCGCCGACACCGCTGAAAAACATTATATCCCTCTTGGTACATTCGCTGATAGCGATAATCCTGTCGGCCGACTCCACCGTCTTGCGGAACTTATACTCATAGATCTGTCTGTCGATCCACTTATAATACTCCGGATGGCGCAGGAAGATAAGATCGTGGATGGTGACGACCGATTTCACCGCCGATTTCCCTATCCCGAAAGGCAGTTCGCCCGACAGTCCGTGATAGATATCCACGCCCTCGTCCTGAAGATCTGAAACGATACCCCTGACCCTCCACAGACTTCTCGAGAGTCGCGACCTTTCCTGGTCGCAGAGACGATATCTCAGCGTCTCGTCCTCTTTCAGGAGCGCCCTCAGATCATCATCGCCGCGGTTGGGGATATACAAACTCATACGCAGCGACGGATAACAGCGATGGATATCCCCCACCAGCGTGCGGCAGTAATTTCCCAGGCCGGTGCGGTTCTGTACGATGCGCTTGGCGTCGTATCCTATATGTATCAGTTTTTGTCCCATCAGTGTGCAAACTTAATAATAAAAATCGAAATACACAAAAAAAATCCTTTATACTTTTGTATTTCGAATAAAAATGCCTATCTTTGCGAAAGCGGAAAAGAAGACAGGAGCATTCTCCGCTGCAACGACATGAAGAAGATACTATACTATATCATCTATCCTTTGTGGTATCTGGCCTCGCTGATGCCGCTGAGGATTCATTATATCCTGTCGGATATCATCTATCTTATCGTATGCTATGTGATAAGATACCGCAACAAGGTGATACGCAACAATCTTAGCACTTCTTTCCCGGGGAAAAGCCCGGAGGAGATAAGACAGATACAAAAGAAATTCTACCGGTGGTTCAGCGACTATCTGGTGGAGTCGGTGAAACTTCTGACGATCAGTGAGGACGAACTGCGCCGGAGGATGGTGTTCAAGGGAACGGACACCGTCGATGAGGTAGTGAAGAGCGGTCAGTCGTGCGCCGTATATCTCGGTCATTACTGCAACTGGGAATGGATAACGTCGCTCCCGCTATGGGTATGCGAGGAAGCACAGTGCGGACAGATATACCATCCCTTGGAGAACGAGGAGTTCGACCGTCTTTTCCTCCGCATCCGGCAGCGCTTCGGGGCGGTATGTATCGCGATGAACGACACTCTGAGAAAAATCATCGAATACAAGAGGGCGAACAAGCAGGTGGTGATAGGATATATCTCCGACCAAGTGCCGTTCTGGAACAATATCCACCACTGGACCGACTTTCTCAATCACGACACGCCGGTGCTCAGCGGCACGGAGAGGATTGCCCGTTCGGCCGACCATGCTGTGTTTTATCTCGATGTGAGAAGGATAAAGCGCGGTTACTACGAGGCGGAGTTCAAACTGATAACCAAGGAACCGAAGAAGATGGCCGAGTTCGAGATCACGGATATCTATTTCGCCAAATTGGAGGAATCGATACGTCGCGCTCCCGAATTCTGGTTGTGGAGTCACAACCGCTGGAAGCGCACGAGGGAGAAGTTTAACAAGCGCTTCGAGGTGAGAGACGGAAAGGTATACAAGAAAGCCGACGCCGAGCAGTGATTACGGTCTGAGTTTGTCTTCGTTCATTCCTATCATATATTGCTGGATAATGGCCTTCAGTTCTTTTTCCATCTGAAGGAACAGAGCCTGCTTATCCTTGTCAGATGTTTTCCCCCACAGATTGTCTTTCATCAGAGAATCATCGAGAGAGTATACTGCCTTGGTCTTTGTACCGTCAAACTGCAGCACATAACCATGCTTGGCATACTGATACACCCCGTTGAGGTAGTTAACCGTATAAGTATCTTCCGCGGCGGTAGAGCCGAGGTCGCAACCGAAGGCGAAATACGGTTTGTCGTAATTCAGCATCCCGAGGATAGTAGGCATAATATCGATCTGCTGTGCGATGGCATCGTTCACTCCGGGCTTTACGACATCTCCCGAGGGATCGTAAATAATTATCGGCGACGAGAATCCCCCGAGGTCAGTCTGATATTCCGGATGATTGCTCTGGTTGGTATGATCGCTGGTAAGCACGAAGATAGTATTTTCGAACCATGGCTGTTTTTCGGCCGAACGGAAGAATTCGCCCAAGGCCATATCCGTATATCTGATACACTTGTGTATAGGGAGCTGTTCTTCCTTGTATACATCCTTATATTTCTGCGGAATATTAAACGGATGATGCGATGAGGCGGTGAAGACGGAAGTGACGAATGGTTCTTTCATCTCCGTCATCTTGGCACAGAAGAACTGCAGGAACGGTTCGTCCCAGATGCCCCAGTGACCGTCGAAGTCGGCATCGCCACCGAAACGGCTGTCGGCATCGTAATCCTCCCTGCCGTAATAGTCCTCGAACCCTATCTTCTTGGCGAAGGCCATAAATCCCATGCTGCCACGCTGCGCCCCGTGGAAGAAGGCACTGTTGTAACCCCTCTCTTTCAGTATTCCGGCGATACCGGTGTAATCGTTCATCGAGGCGGGGGTGAGCACGAAAGGTTCCACAAACATAGGTATGCTGCAGAGGATTGAAGGCATCGCGTCGATGCTCTTTCGCCCGTTGCAGAAAGAATATCTGAACACCAGGCTCTTCGATATCAGTGAGTCGATATTAGGAGTATATCCCTTGTATTTCCCGCCTTCGAGAGTCTTGTTGAAAGCTCCGATATATTCCCTTCCGAAACTCTCCACGATGATGATCACCACATTCTTCTTTTCAGAGGTGGGGGTATACAGTCCGTTGTTTGTTTCCGTGGGATTGTGGACGGGTGAGAAAGAAGCAGCCATCTGCTTGTCATCATCGAAATACTTCGACATCTGGAACACATCCTTTCCGATGGTTCTGATCATCGAGAAGGGAGTATTGAGAATCAGCGCACAGTCGATAGGGCGTGCTGCATACTGATTGGCATTGTTGATGGTTATCGGGCGTACGGCTCCGGTAAGCCCTCCCCTCATCGATCCTATGGTGACGGGTGTCATAACGAGCAGGGAGACGATCATCGCCACATAATATGCCGACTTGGGTGATATCTCCCCAGCATTACGTCTGTCGGAAATAAATGCAGGCATCTTATACAACTTCCACAGAGCGAAGATTATCACAAGAGCCAAGAGGACGAGATACCAATGATTAATCAGTTCTTGTCCGAAGATTCCCGCGAGATTGTTCTCATTGCTGAATTCGTTGAACACCGTGCTTGTAGTGCGGCGCATCGTATACTGGAAATATACGGCATCGGCGAGATTCATCGCAAGGGCGATACTGTTGACTACAACAAATATCCACTTGCAGCATTTGTGATATGTCTTCGTCTCCTTGTAGTGGAGAGGGAAGAGCATCATCACGATATAGAGTACATTGGTATAAAAGATAGCAGACGAATCGAACACGAGCGATCCCTGGAAAAGGCTCGATGGGGAAGACACCGACGCTGTCTCGGCGAAATAACTGTAATTGGTGAAATAATACGCCACACGGGCTATGAAGTAAGTGATATATACAAGCAGGAGATTGAATATCACTGCAAACAAAGAACTGAAAAACAATCCTCTGCCACCTTTTTTATTAGTCTTTTCGCGCATATCCTTATTCATCGTTATTTCTTTTATATTCTTCGAAGCGGCATCATCATTTTCCGGACAGATCTTCGGAAGTGACCTGAAGGATCGCCTTCCCCACTTTCGTTAGTCTCTCGGCGTCGGATGATTCGTTGACGACGATTTTGTCAGCATCGAGACTATACACCATAAAACCGGTACTGTCTATCATCGAGAATCCTTCGGTATAGTTGTGCACGGCAAAGGGATAAGTATAGTTCTCGCTCACCACATCGCGGCTGAAACGGTAATCACTGTGATCGATGCCCATCTGCCCCAGGAGAGTAGCCGCGAGGTCGGTCTGATTACAAATCTTCTCAATTATCCTCGGTTGTTTTACAGCCCCTCCCAGCCAAAGCATGGGAATATGATTCCTCAGTTGTTTTGTCTCATCGATATCCTTATTGTTGATGCCATGATCAGGCAAGAGGATGACGAGCAGATTCCCCCACTGCGGAGTATTTTTCAGTTTGTCGATAAAATCACCGATGCAGTGGTCGAGATAGTAGAAAGCATTCTCCTTCTCGTCGGCGAATTTCTTCATCGGCACGTCCCACGGTTCGTGGGAAGAGAGAGTGGAATACCCGATTATATATCTCCCGTCCGCCTTTTTCGAACGAATCATGCCGAGCAGAGTATTGAAGGTGATATCATCACGGACACCCCAACGGGCAGACGACTGTTCCTCACGCGAATAGTCATCCATGCTCGTGAGTTTTTCGAATCCGGCACTTATTAGATAACTCCTCATATTAGTGAAGTTGATATCCCCGCCGTAGAGATATTCGCTGCCATATCCGTATTTCCTGATGCTCTTCACTATCGACGGAAGATGAGAACTGCGCTTCGGCATTTTCATCACCGACGACCGGGGGAACGAAGGATAACCGCTCAGCGAGCATACCGTACCGCGATCGGTGCGCCAGGTGTTTCCGTAGATATTCGAGAAATAGACGCCCTCCTTGGTGAGAGCGTTGAAACGAGGCATGATATCACTCCTTCCGCTTATTTGGGTAAATTCCCCTCCGCAACTCTCAAGGAGTATTATCACAATATCGGGGCGCTGTGTAGACAACAAAGTGTCAGAATTTTCACTGCTGGTGGGATAGAGTCCAGCCACCATTTTTTCAGCCTCCACGGAATCGAGGAAGTCGTAAGTCTCGATATTGTTTGCCGACTTCTCGAACGAAGCCAGAAAACTGAACATCGGATTCACCGCCGCATGATTGAGAATCTGTTTCTGAGAGAAATACACCTGCCCCACGTTTGTCGTAGACTCATTAACGCCGCCTCTGATACCGATTATAAGGATGGGGATGAAAAGAAACAAGACGACAGATGCGAAGATTTTCGTTTTTTTATCCAAGACACTCACCGACCGCGGTATCAGAAGACGGAAAAGACGGTAGAGGAGATATATCATCACTATTCCTCCGATGACGATTGCCAAAATCTCAGAGATATTGAGGCTCTGCGTCATACCGCTCGGTTGGGAGAGATACTGCAGAACGGAGGCATCGAGTTTGAACCCCCAGAATTTATATAGTTCCAGGTCGGCTCCTATCGAAAGGACGAGGGCCAGGGAGAGGATAAAACTATACACTTTGAGGATGCGGCGCAGTATCCCCCACCCTTTCCACCATATAGAAACTATGACAACGAGGAAAGGCAGCAGGATGCAATATATCGAAGTAGACAGATCGAGCGAAAGACCGTGACTTATCACGTCCGACAGTTCGGAGAAAGAGCCGTCGCCGTAGCAGAAATAAAACGACGTCTTTCCCGCGATGAAGACAAGAAGTGTAATCAGATAAGTGGCAATGATATATCCTATTCTTGTCATATACTTGTCAGAGCGATTGCATATCATTCAGTTTCTTGTAATATCCGTCGATTTTCAAGAGGTCCTCGTGAGTACCCTTTTCCACGATCTGTCCTTCGTGGATGACATAAATCTCGTCAGCATTCTTGATTGTAGACAGACGATGAGCGATAGCCACTGTCGTACGTGTCTTCATCAGATGTTCGAGCGCCTGCTGCACCAGTCTTTCGCTCTCCGTATCCAGCGCCGATGTAGCCTCGTCGAGGATCAGGATAGGCGGATTTTTCAATATCGCCCGGGCGATGCTCACCCTCTGCCGCTGCCCTCCGGAGAGACGTCCTCCGCGATCACCGATATTCGTGTCGAGACCGTTTTCCGACTGCATGATGAAGTCGTAGGCGTTAGCGATCTTCGCCGCCTCGATGATCTCCTCTTCCGAGGCATTGTCCACACCGAACGAGATATTGTTTCTGAAAGTATCATTGAAGAGGATAGCCTCCTGATTCACATTACCTATAAGTTGTCTGAGATCATGGATGCCGAGGTCCTTCACGTTGATACCGTCGATAAGCACCTCGCCCTCCTGCACGTCATAATATCTGGGGATAAGGTCTACGAGGGTGGATTTTCCCCCTCCGCTCTGTCCTACGAGAGCGATGGTCTTACCCTTAGGAATCACGAGGTTGATATCTCTTAAGATCCACTTCTGATCATATCTGAACGACACATGGCGGAATTCTATCTGATGTTCGAACGAACTGATCTTCTTCGGATTTTCGGCCTCCACGATATTGTTTTCGGCAAGCAGTATCTTGTCCACGCGCTCCATCGAAGCCAGTCCTTTGGGGATGTTATATCCCGCTTTCGAGAATTCCTTCAGCGGATTGATGATACTGTAAAGAATCACGAGATAGTAGATGAATTTCGGCCCCGAGAGAGTACCGTAGTTGAGCACGAGTATACTTCCGAACCAGAGTACGATGATAATCATCACCGTACCGAGGAATTCGCTCATCGGATGCGCCATCTGCTGCCGGATATTCACCTTCATGATATCGTTGCGGTATGCCGAGTTCACCTGGTCGAATCGTTTGTTCATCTTCTCCTCGGCACAGAACGCCTTGATGATACGGAGTCCTCCGAGAGTCTCCTCCACCTGACTCATCGTATCGCTCCACAAACCCTGCGCCTTCACCGACTTCTGTTTCAGTTTTCTTCCCACGAATCCCATGAACCATCCGAAGACAGGCACGAAGACGATAGTGAAAAGGGTGAGCTGCCAGCTGACGAAGAGTAGTGTGGCGAAGTAAGCGATGATGAGGATAGGATTCTTGAAGAGCATATCCAGACTGCTCATTATCGACGTCTCTATCTCCTGCACGTCGCCGCTCATCCTTGCTATGATATCACCCTTTCTCTCCTCGGAGAAAAAACCGAGCGGGAGGGATGTTATCTTCTGATACAGTTGGTTGCGTATATCCCTCACCACACCGGTGCGGATAGGGATGATCGTAGCCGACGAGAGGAAATAAGCAGCCGTCTTGAGGAATGTCATCACTGCGAGAAACAGTCCGATGATAAGTATCGTGGTAGCTGAACCGTAGCGCTGTATTATCTCGTAGACATAATAGTTGGCGTTATTCGAGAGCACGTCGGTGAGAGAGTTGAAATCCCCGTTCCACGGCATCAGTGTCGTAGGCTGCGGCCCTCCGTCGGTCTTGAACAGTATCTTCAGTATCGGTATTATCGCGGCGAAAGAAAAGATATTCAATACCGCCGACAGGATATTGAACACCACCGTAAGTACGAGATATTTCTTATACGGCGGAATGAAGCGACGCAACACATTGATAAATTCTCTCATAAGGCTTTACCGAATAAAGTGGCACTCGTACTGCCTGTTATCACGACCTTCACATATTCCCCGATATGATGATCACCCTTGTCTATGATCACCACCTTGTTTTGTTCCGTCCTCCCGAAGAGCTGTTCGCGACTCCGCTTGCTGAATCCCTCGACGAGGATTTCGAATTCCTTTCCCACCTCCTCGCTGTTTCTCTTGGCCGACATTTCGGTCTGCAGCTGAATCAGTTCGTTGAGTCGTCTTATTTTTTCCTCCTCCGGCACATCGTCGGGCAGATATTTCGAGGCGTAAGTGCCCGGTCGCTCGGAGTATTTGAACATGAATGCCGAATCGTATTCCACCTCTCTCATCAGTGACAGCGAGAGTTGGTGATCCTCCTCCGTCTCACTATGATATCCCACGAAGATATCCGTCGAGAGGCCGCAGTCGGGGATTATCCGACGGATGGCGTTCACCCTGTCCATATACCACTCGCGGGTGTATTTCCTGTTCATCAGTTTCAGAATCCTGTCGCTTCCGCTCTGCACGGGGAGATGGATATGCTTACACACATTAGGCACCTCGGCGATGACATGGAGAGTCTCGTCGCTCATATCCTTGGGATGGCTCGTTGTGAAGCGCACCCTCATCGAAGGCACGGTTTCAGCCACGCGGCGAAGCAGTTCGGGGAATCCTATCTCAGTATTGCTGTCTTCAGCCACAAAACGGTAGCTGTTAACATTCTGTCCGAGGAGCGTCACCTCCTTATATCCGCGAGCCTCCAAGTCTTTCACCTCGCGGAGGATACTCTCGATATCGCGGCTCCTCTCCCTTCCGCGGGTATAAGGAACGATACAGTAATGGCAGAAATTGTTGCATCCGCGCATTATGCTGACGAATCCCCCTATCTTCGCCCCGTGCAGACGGCTCGGCACGATATCGCGGTAAGTTTCCGTCGTCGAGAGTTCTATATTCATCGCCTTATGGCCTGTCTCCGCCTGTGCGATAAGATCAGGGAGGGAGAGATAGGCGTCAGGACCGGCCACGAGGTCGGCATGATGATTTTCTATCAGGTCGTCTTTCACCCTTTCGGCCATACATCCCAACACGCCGATTATCAGTTTCTTATCCCCGCCTCTCATCGCATTGAGAGCCTCCAGGCGGTTGTATATCTTCTTCTCCGCATTATCCCTCACCGAACAAGTGTTGAGGAATACGGCATCGGCCTCGCTGATATTTTCACAAACATCATATCCGGCCATCTTCATCACAGAGGCAACCACCTCGCTGTCAGCGACATTCATCTGACAGCCATAAGTCTCGATAAATAATTTCTTCATTTATATTTTTAATTTTTTCGTGACAAACAACAAAACAAAATAGAATATCACCCCCGAGATCAGTCCGGCGATGGCATCGATAAGATAGTGAGCCTCGATGTAGACCGTAGCCAGACAAAGGAAGATATACAGAGGGAGGAAAGCCAGAAACAGTTTCTTCGCCCTGTCGTGGAAGAAAAGAAGCATGATGACGGTGGCGATACCCACATGACTGCTCGGGAAAGCAGCCGTCGGACGTTCGCCAGCCACCTTGGCCTCCTCCACCATGTGATAGAAGAAACCATCCTTCCATCCCGGTGTTACGAGAGCCTCCTGATGGGTGTTGAAATAATCATACAGATTAGGGAAGATGCCGTTGGCGATATCCTCCGCTCCCACTGCCGGATAGTAGAACTGCGGTCCTGTTACTGGCAGGAAGATGAAAATCAGGTAATACAGGAAGAAGGATGTCATGACAATAAATGATGCACGCCCGAACTCCTCGTACTGGTATACGAAATAATAGAGAATGCAAAGCACAATCATCGGATAGTAAGACACATACCCGAGGCCCATCAGTTCGCTTACCACGGCACTGGGCCACAACTGATGCCACAGCAGTGCCGGCTGGCAACCGAAGATATCCTGTTCCGCCTGAGCGAAGAGATGGTCGAGATTAGGCAGCATGCGGTTGATCTCGTAAGTATCGGGATACCACCATCCGAGCAGTATCACCTGCACTATCACCCTCGCCAGCATCGTGAAACGGCACGGAATCATCCGGTATACCGCCCACATGGCGATGGTAAGCACCACCACTCTGAGGCGCCCCCAGATCATCGACTCCGGATTCACCACCTTGGTATAGGTGAAGAGCACCAAGAGGAGCGTGAACACCAGATAAGCCAGCATCACCCACTCCAAGGCCAGAAACCCCTTTTTGGGATTTTCCTCGATGCGGAATGTCGACTTCAGGAAAGACGTGATGCTTTTCGATGCCGACTCTTTATTTCTTCTGCTCAAAGCCATTTGTTTTCTTTATACCACTGTATGGCGAGGTGTACGCCTCGTTCCAAATCATACTCGGGATTATATCCCAGTTCCTCTATCGCGGGAGAGATGTCGCACCGCCAGTTGCGCTGTTTCAGGATATTATACTTATCGTTGTTCAGAGCGCTGATCTTTCCGGTGATCCTTCCGACATATTCCCCGCAGAACGTCACCACCCGGAGCATCCATATCGGCGCTTTGATGCGGAGCACCCACGGGTCGCCCAGTTCTTTCTGTATCAGATCGCTGAACGAACGGGAGGTGTATACATGCCCGTCGCTGAGGAAATATTTTCTCCCCGTGCGGCCGTGGTCGAGAGCGAGAAATACGGCCTGCACCACATCCTGCATATATACGAAAGTGATATCCTGGCGCTTGTATCCTACGGCGAAGTCGCTGTGCTTCTTAATGCTCTGCGCCATAAGGAAATAGTCTTTCTCGCGAGGCCCGTAGACACCGGTAGGACGAAGGATGACATAGGGGAACAACTCCCCTTCCTTATTCACCCTCTCCGCCGTCTCGTCAAGGAAGCGCTCGGCGAGGAGTTTGCTTTTTCCGTATTCCGTATTCGGCTTCGGAGTATCGTCTTCGCGGATCTCCTCGTAGGGCTGTTGCTCCCTTATCGCCCCGTAGACGCTCAGGCTGCTCAGATACACGAATCTCTTCATCGGCATCCTGAGGTCGAGAAGAGCATTCACGAGATTCTTCGTCCCCTCGGTGTTCACGCGATAGAAGTCTTTCTTGTTGATACACTTCGTCACCCCGGCGGCATGCACGACGTAGTCGAAGGAACAGTCCTTCAACTGCCTCTTCAGATCGTCCTCGCTGTCGAGATTGAGTTCTATGAAATTGATGCGGCTGTCTTGCAGATAGCGTTTCGAACTGCTTTTCCTGACGGCAGCCCACACCTCCATTCCCTGCCTGAGAGCTTCCTCGACGATATAACTGCCGATGAAGCCGCTTGCTCCTGTAACTAATATCCTCATTAGCTGATTTTTTGGCCGCAAAGTTAGTCATAATTCTTGGATTTGCGAAATTGTAATGCAATTTTAACCATATTTGAGAACTTTTCTCTTGCATTTTTCGAAAAATATCACTATTTTTGCCAACGATATCAAATAAAAAACATTTCGACTATGGGAAAAAACAAAAAAGGGGGTAAAAGAATGACGAAGAAGCAGATGGCAGAAGCGCTCCAGGATTTCTTCCAGCAGAACCCCGAAGGCACATATAGCTTCAAACAGATATTCAAGGCATTGCAGTTGAAGACCCATCCTTCGAAAATGCTCTGCATCGATGTTCTCGACGAGCTGGCATGGGACGACTATCTCAGCAAGGCCGCCGAGAATGCATATAAATTGAACACCAAAGGACAGGTGCAGGAGGGCACTTTCATCCGCAAGTCGAACGGCAAGAACAGTTTCCAGCCCGACGACGGAGGAAAGAATATCTTTGTGGCCGAGCGAAATTCCATGTTCGCACTCAACGGCGACAGAGTGAAGGTGCAGTTCCTCGCCCGCCGGCAGAATCATATCAAGGAAGCGATGGTGACAGAGATCCTGCACCACGCCCGCAACCAGTTTGTAGGTCATCTCAGGGTGGATAAGAACATCGCCTTCCTCGTTACCGACGGAGGCACCTTCCCCATCGATATCATCATACCTAAGAACAAGCTCAAGGGAGGCAAGACCGACGACAAGGCAGTGGTGAAGATCACGAAATGGCCCGATATGGAGCATAAGACGATGATGGGCGAAGTGGTGGATATCCTCGGCCGACAGGGAGATAACAACGCGGAGATGAACGCCATCCTCGTGCAGTACGGTCTGCCTTACGACTATCCGAAGAAGGTGGAAGATGCCGCTAACAAGATTCCTGCCGACATCACCGAAGAGGATATCAAGGAGAGGGAGGATTTCAGACAGGTGACGACTTTCACCATCGACCCTCACGATGCCAAAGACTTCGACGACGCGCTATCCATCAGGCCTCTGCAGAAAGGCTTGTGGGAGGTCGGCGTGCATATCGCTGATGTGAGCCACTACGTGAAGGAAGGATCGGTGATCGACAAGGAAGCCGTGAACCGCGCCACCAGTATCTATCTGGTAGACCGCACGATACCGATGCTCCCCGAACGGCTCTGCAACTTCATCTGTTCGCTTCGTCCCAACGAGGAAAAGCTCTGCTACAGCGTTATCTTCGATCTCGACGAGGAGGCAAACATCAAGAAATGGAGACTGCGCCACACCGTGATAAAGAGCGACCGCCGCTTCACCTACGAGGAAGTGCAGGAGATACTGGAGCAGAACGGAGTCGTCGACTCCACCGGCACACCGGCTCCCCCGGCAGGCAAAGACGGATACAAGGGAGAATTCGCCGACGAGCTGATCACCCTCGACCGGCTGGCGAAGAAACTCCGCGAGGCGAGATTCAAGAACGGATCGGTGAAGTTCGACCGTGAGGAGCTCCACTTCGATGTCGACGAGAAGGGAAAGCCCATAAGATGCTATTTCAAGAAGTCGAAAGACGCCAACAAACTCATCGAGGAATTCATGCTGCTCGCCAACAGGCAGGTGGCTGAGAGCATCGGAAAAGTGAAGAAAGGCGCCAAGGCGAAGACCCTCCCCTATCGTGTTCACGACAACCCCGATCCCACCAAGCTGGAGACTCTCAAGCAGTTTATCGTGAAGTTCGGCTACAAGCTCAAGACAGCCGGCACGAGAGGCGAGATATCGCGCAGCCTGAACAGTCTTATGGACGAGTGCAAGGGCAAGCGCGAGCAGAACCTCATCGAGACCGTTGCCCTGAGAGCGATGATGAAGGCCAAATACAGCACACACAACATCGGCCATTACGGACTGGCGTTCGACTACTACACCCACTTCACCTCGCCGATCAGACGATATCCCGACACGATGGTTCACCGTCTGCTCACCAAATACCAGGAGGGAGGGCGCAGCGCCAACGAGAAGCACTACGAAGAACTGTGCGAGCACTGTTCCGACATGGAGCAGATAGCAGCCAATGCAGAGCGCGACTCCATCAAATACAAGGAGGTGGAATTCATGAAAGAGCATGTGGGAGAGACCTTCGACGCACATATCAGCGGCATAGCATCTTACGGCCTCTACTGCGAGATCGACGAAAACCATTGCGAAGGACTCGTTCCCCTGCGCGACCTCGACGACGACTACTACGAGTTTGACGAGAAAAACTATCAGCTCGTGGGACGGCGCCACCATCACAAGTATCTGCTCGGCGACCCCATAAAGATAAAAGTGGCCAAAGCAAACTTGGAGAAGAAACAACTCGACTTTACACTCGCTGACTAAAATGATTTCCTATATAAAGAGAAGAATTTGTTTTATAATCTTATTGGCCGGTTTCTTTGCCTCGATGTCTGCCCATCAGTATGACATTGAGACAAAGAAACTTACGGCTAAAGACGGACTGAAGAGTAATACCGTAAACTGCATGATCCAGGATTCCCAAGGGTATATCTGGTTCGGAACGGACAACGGCCTTAACCGCTTCGACGGATACGAACTGAGAGGCTACGACCCGAAAGAAGAGATCAAGGAGCTGCAGATAAAGAGAATCAAGGAAGACAAGAAAAACAAGAAGCTGATCATCAACACCCGCGACGGAAGGGTGTATTTCTTCGATCTTAAGACCTCGGCCTTCTCGACAAAGGCGGGAGGATCGTTCAGGAAAGCCGAGGAGAAGGAAGACTCGGTGCCCGTAATCGTGAAACTCGACGAGATCACCGATATCATACCCACCACAGGCGAAGGCATCTATCTTCACAACAAGAAAAACGGCACTACCATCCATCTCACGAAAGAGACGCATCCGAATATCATCGACAACAACAACATCACCAATTTCATGGTCGACAGGAGCGGATGTATCTGGATTGCGGAAGAGTTTCTGGGAGTGAAATGCCTGAAATTCAATTCGATATCCTATCAGCGGTCGATGCTCGACAGCAAGAGCAAGAATCCCGAGGTAAACAATATCCGCTGCATAAAGCGAGGCAACTGGAAGACGCTGCTCATCACCAACAATGCCGGCGGGGTGTTTATCCTCGATGAGAGCACCGAAAAGATGACACAGGCCGAGCAGCTCGACCATGTGGCGAATGTGGCATTCATGGACAAGGGAAAGTTGTGGATCGGCACCGAGGGAGGCGGTCTGTGGATAGGAAAGACGCTCTACAAGAAAGGCACTCTCGGCCTGCCCTCGTCGACGGTGAACGACATTATCAGCGACAAGAAAGGTCAGGTATGGGTAGGATTCAAAGACGGCGGCATCGGAAAGGCGGTGAAGAACGAGGACGGGGAAAACAGATTCCTCCACTATCTGGGCAACAACACCGTATACAGCATGGTGATAGACAAAGACGGCCTTATCTGGGCAGCCACCGATCTGGGCATCTGCATCCTCGACACGGAAGCACCGCTCCAGCCGTTGCAGTTTAATACCGAAAACAAGACCCTCCCCTTCGACCGCATCGCCTATCTGCATGTGGACAAAGACGGACATATCTGGGCCGGCACACGGGGAGGAGGACTGCTGAAATGCTCCTTCGACGGCAAGAAACTTTCTTATTCCTCCTACTCTATCGAAGACGGACTCGAAAGCAATAACATCCTCTCTATCAATGAAGACCACAAGGGGAATCTGTGGATGAGCACCGACGCAGGCCTCATCAGTCTCAATCCCAAGACGGAAGAGGTGAGAAACTACAAGACATCCGACGACCCCCTCGGCGATGTCTTCAATCAGAACGCCTGCGTGATCAACCGCCGCGACCATCTGTTGCTCGGATCGCATCAGGGTATGGTGGAGATCGTGGCACGAAAACTCGCCGGAGATAAGATGAAGGCCGTAACATATCTCACTCTGCTCGAGGTAAACGGCAAAGAGCTGGATGCCAGCCTCAGGAGCATCGATATCGACGAGGAAGAGAACACCATAAACATGAAGTTCTCCAACTTCCTCTATGCCAGCATCGACAACGTGAACTATCAGTTTTATCTCGAGGGAGTGGACAAAGACTGGCGGCCGATAACCCAGGATAACAAGATATCATATTACAATCTGAAATCGGGCAAATACATCTTCCATCTGAAGTCGGACAACGGTTATGGCGAATGGGGGGATGAAATGACGATGAGCTTCTATGTCGACCGCCCGGGAGCTGTTCCGACGTGGCTGTTGTGGATTCTCTGTATCTTCGGAGCCCTGGTGCTTATCGCTGCCGCAATACTCCTCTTCGCTAAAATTTCAGAGATTC
>Ga0065711_1039479_pt1 | contig 17812 bp, 10 predicted proteins | sample Hoacrofraction12_FD_59098 | JGI IMG/M metagenome (GOLD analysis project Ga0065711, IMG submission 59098) | Hoatzin crop microbial communities from Cojedes, Venezuela - Epithelial fraction 12 v2 (version 2) | ecosystem: Host-associated > Birds > Digestive system > Esophagus > Crop | place...
GTTGCCCAGAGAGGTAGTGGAGGCCCCATCCCTGGAAACATTCAAGACCAGGTTGGACAGGGCTCTGAGCAACCTGATCTAGTTAGCGGTGTCCCTGCTCGCTGCGGGGGGGTTGGACTACATGACCTCTAGGGGTCCCTTCCGACCCAAAACTTTCTATGATTCTAGGATTCTATGATTCTATGATTCTATCATTCTAAACCTCTGCAGGCAGGGAGTTCGCTTCTGATCCACGTGACAAGCTTTTCATTCTCTATGCTTTAGATGCAGGCACATGCACCCCATAATTATCGCTGTGCAACTGATTTTTGCCTTGCCTCACTGCCTTTGCCTTGCCTAATCATGAGGGGGCATGGGATGAAGTCATAAAGATCACGCTAAAGGGGATGTGACGCATCTGAAACACAACTTGTGTCTCCGAGTGCGTGTGTATGTGCACACACCCCTTTGCTCCAGACATAACTCACTGTTCTCTACAAGCCTAACCAACACTCGCTACACTCTCTTCCTACACACTGCAAGTACTTCCAGTTTGACACGTTATCTGTTTCAGCCTATATTGTGAACAATAAAAAAAAATCCCTCTTGTGTTTTAGACTTTAATAACTGGTGTCTGTGGTGACAGGACAGCTGATGAGGAAGAATGTCATAATAGATCTACTATGTGCCTTCCTCCACCTAGGAAGATTTTCCTCCATCTATTTTTTTGGTGACTTGGCTTGTGTGGGAAGATTTAGGGAGTGTTGAGACATGGAAAGTTAAATCTTCAATTATCCAGAGGTCATGACAGTCAGCCAAATTCTGTGCTTCCCTTTCCACCTCTACACCCACTACACTGTCCTGCTACTGACCCTGAAATGGAAAGACCACCCTCCTTCGAAATGAAAGAAAATCCTCAGAACTTGCTCATCCTTGGGTCTCTCCCAAACGCTCGTGCTGCCAAACATGCCTAATTCGGCAGTAGTTTCATAACCTGGTGGGCTTCTATTCTCTTGCGACCTGAGCTGAGGTCACTGCATTCATTTCCATTTACGAAGTTGTCTTGCATTTAAATCCTTGTTGTCCCAGAGGCAAATGTGTGTCTGGATTTTTCCCACTGCGTATGTGCTGCCCTCCTCATTCAGATGAGGTTTTTCTGGCAGCCTTCTGTCATGTTGTTGTGCTTTGAATAATTATTTTTTTAAAAATTCTCCAGTCCAAAGTTCACTTTTTTCCCTTCTCTCATGCTCTCCGTGCCCCCCCCCCTTTTCTTTTTGACTTCATTGCTGTCCTCAACCTCTCCAATCTATCTCTCTGTTATTCTTGGCCTGTCTAGGTGCTGGTTGGGAGCGAAGTTAATTTAGGTGCTTTTCTGCTTGCCTGTCAAGTTCTATAAAGAATAAAAAGAGTGGCAAGTTAATAAATTCAAAATTATGTCTGGCGTGAAGCAGACTCTTATCCCATGCTGTTTATCTGGCAGCAGGTGAATAAAAGACTGATAAAAGAGAAGAAATACGGCCTTTCACATGCGCACACAGACACACAGATGCACACGCTTTGAAAGGAAGGCAAATGGCTGCGCGTTATTGTCAGGTGGCCAGAGCAGAATTAGCTGGTGGTCTCAGGCCAGAGCTTACGGGGCAGATGTCCACATTACAGAAACCACAAGCACCATTCACAGCCTTCTTGGCAGCTGCGGTGCAAGGACTGACGTGCACTCTCACCGGTTCACGAGAGTCACGTGGTGAGAATTTGGGGATGGATGTGGGGAGGACAAGGGGGCAAGCTCATTGTGCTGCTGGTCAGACACCATTTGAACCATTAATAAAAGCTGTGGCCTCCATAGATAACAGCCTGTCACCGGCGAGGAAAATGGCGATATCACTGGAAACGCATCCAGTTTCCAAGGACTAAGCTGCTGAACTGCATCAACAAATCAAATTTTCAGTGGATTTAAGTGAATGCAAGATCAGCATTTAACAGCTGGGTAGTTACTGGTAAATTAAAGCCTTAGTATGTGAGAAGATGACTTCAAAGGTTTGGCATGAGTAGTGGGTGGCAAAACATATGTAATTAATTCGTAGATCACAGCACCCCTTTCAACAGCATTGAATGATACATTTGATTATGTATTTTACCTGTGTTTAGATGTGTATTTATAACCATATAAATTAAACAAGGATAATTTTGTATAATTACATACTTTTGTTTACAGATGTGACTGGGGGTTTCTCATAGCTGTTACTACACTCTTGAAGTCACACACTAGTTGATAAAGATAAAAATCTCCAATATGATCTGGAAATATATGCAGAATATCTATTATTTAGACATCAGAGGGAACTGCTGAAAACATTAGCATTTTATTTAGTGTGCAATGGACTATTGTATGCAAATCATGAAGAATATGTACATTTGGGGCTTATATATATTAAGCACCTACTTATTAATATTCTCGTCAATATTTAAAAAGAGTCGAAGTGACAGGTGGCGAGTAATGACCTCAAGGGGTAAACCACAATCTGAAGAATTTTCATTTTTTCAAGGTTGTCGTTTTGTTTATGTTTGGTTTAACTTCTTTTTATTTGACTTCTTTATCCTTATTAATTTTTCTTTCCAGCTCCCCAGAAATGTCCCATCTGGTCATGCTCATCATTGATTTTACCTACACCACTACTTAAAAGTGAAGAAATGGAGTTCCGAAAGTCCTACCAGTTCCAACTATTGCTGTTCACCATGACTATGTATTTCAAGCACTTCCATTAATAATACCTGCCTTGTGAAACAGGCATATGATATGGTGACAAAATTTGCTCCAAAGGAAAAAGTGATAGAACAACTACAGTGAAGGCTGTCTTAGCTGAGGAATATGAACCAGTCTGTTTTTCTAAGGAAACGAGACTTTGTTGCTCATGATACCTGTCTGACCATCTGCATCTTTCTAATAACCTTTGAACCCACAGGCTGAATCCACCAACTAAACCTGACAGAGGAATAGTGCTCTCAAAGACAGTAAACTACTATTACTAGTGAAAAGTGATATCTTGGGTGCAGGAGGAAGGAAGACACCCTGACAGAACCCTGCAGTAAGGGCTTGACCTTCACTTGCTGCCTATGCTGCATGTAGCAAGTGAGAAGTAGCAGTCAGTCAGGCAACCAGGAAAGCCATAGTCTGAAATGCTCACAGTGCTGCCCATCTCCTGCTGAGATATCAAGGCTCCCAACAGTAAGGAGGCGGTGAAAAGGGCTGAAGATCTCATGGCAGTGGGTGGTTTGGGCAAGGTGGAGCAAATTACTGTCACATTTTAGAAAGTTCTTCAGGTTGGTGGAGAAGGCTGGAGTTACTGTAGTGTGAGGATATAGCACATGTAGAACATGTATTCATAAGAAACTAGGCTTCAACAGTCCTAGTGCTCATAGACCAACTTCTGTTTTCAAGCTTCTGGGCCCCGGTTCATCATAGCACTATGGTGTGTGATTGGCTTTATGCAACTTAATGACAATTGTGAAAACAGTGGGACTGCTTCACTGCTTAGAGACTTTCTGCAGTGTTGCTGGATTACGGCCATAAATGACCACAGTAAAGAGCTACAATGTGTCCTACAGATAAAAGACATCGGTTCAACATGTGTAAACAAGCATAGTGTCTCTTGCATTGCATTCCACTTCTCTTCAACAAATCATTTACAGCAACAGACCTCATCCCTGTGGAGCAGTTTCTTTCCCACTTGGTCTGCTTCTGATTAGTGTAAGAGAATGACGTATAGAAATGACACTGTAATAAAGATGATGGATAGTCAATGAAGCAGCTGCAGATTAGGAGAAAAGAAATCTGACTACTGAAGTTTGGCTTAGCAAAAGAAAATAATAACATAAACAGCAACGTAAGGTTCTAACTGTGCATGTAAAAGCCACTTGAAATTCTTCTACTGGTAATCTTACTGGTATGCCACTCGTAGCACGTAGAATAGTAATTTCCCAGTGGAAGCAAAGTATTCAAATGCATGTTAGGGGGCTAAATGCCTTTTAGATCTGGGCTTTAGATCAAACACTTACCCTGAAATGCCTTCATCTCCTCTGTAATTCATACTTCACAGGGAATAGGAAAAAAAGATGAAACAGTTTTGAAATAACCAAACAACATTCTCTTTAGATAAAGCTTTTAGACCGGGGTGTTAGTAAATCTGTGGCTTCCTTAAGCTCATACATGGATTTTACAGACCAGGCTGAGTCAGCCTAGCGTGGGATGAGTGGATGACTTTATATCCTTAATCAGATTTTGGGTGAATAGTTATTTTCCTTCTGTTTGCACCTGAGGAAAAGCTTACAAGTGTTTGCACCACCTTCTAAGCAAACAAAATGAATTGGGCAACAGCAGCCTGGAATACTTTACAGTACTTCTGATTCTGCAGGGATCTTGCCCGCTTCCGCTGTGTTTTAATCGGAGGTAGACTTTCATTTTAGAATGTGGTTCAGTACGCCATTTGGAAAATGGGGGAGTGGAGTAGAAGAGAGGAGGAGACCTGTGGGGGGTGGAGGGGTGGGCACAGAAATTTTTACTTAATGAATCAAATAGTTCAGCTGTCTAAAACTTTCCCTTAAGACATTCACTTCTCATGTCTGTGTGAGCTCCTACAGAAAGGAATGGAATGTGCCACAGTTTCCCATAAAATGCTCCAGAGGGTTGATCCACTGTTCTATGCTGTGTTTCTTCTCTGGCTACGGTAGACTATACTACTTTAAGGCCATGGCCTATTTACTGAGTTTTTTGAATCTGATATATGCTCATAAATGGATTTGATATTATGTTGTTCTGTGGCAGAACTGGAGATGATGGTAGCTCAGATAATTTCTGTTGCTCTTTTTAAGCCCTTTCACTGTACTGAAGTAACACAAGATTAATCTCATTCTGCAGTCTGACCAAGTGTGTCTGACCATACAAAGCAAAGAACTACACACTACATTCAAAGGGAGGGCACATGAAAGGGATAGGAAATGTCAAATTATTTTAAATAAATCTATTTCAAGGAAGCGGTTTAGTGCTTGATAAAGAAGCTGGATTGATGGCCCAATGATGGGCACCAGATTGACAGAGCAAGGTAAGAGGCATTAATTTTTCAGCTGCATAATGAGGGATGCTACTGGCCAATTTACCTCCTCTGTGAACAGTGAGTCTTCCTTCAGTGGTAAGACTGTAGCTAAGATGTCAACTATTTATCCTTGCACTTTCTCTTCAGATTTCTTATGACAGCACAATCTGTTGTACTAACTATATTTATGCTAAGGAAGAAGCCTATCTTTAAGGTGATTGTGTCAACATTTATTTCATATTGTTTACTGTACACCCATCATACATTGCTGCTTTTGAGCCATTAGTTTGTCTGAACTTAATTAAAACATAATAATTTAAGTCCCTTCGGTTCGACTAGTTGACTCCTAGTTCTACAGTTGTAATAAATTTTCATGTCCTAGTGGGGTTTTGTGTAGTTTACAAATTTTCTGTTATTTCTTGTTATGCACTGTAAATAGTTGAGGCATTGCTTGAAGGTTTTTAGTGGTTTCTCTCTTATGATTTTTAAATCAAAACCAGTGCCACCTGATGTGTCATGTATCTCAGCACATGTAACCAGTCCCTAAACCAAATTGATCTTCATATTCTAGCACACATGAACAGTGTTACAACAGCCCTTGAACAGCATGTCAGCTAGGAAAAGCTCACTATTTCTGGAGCAACACGCTAATGACAGACTAGCATGTATGCCCCATTGAAATAAAAACATGTTTATAAGGACACAGATTTTTCAGTTTCAGGATTCCCAAGGGCTGTTATAGAACAGCTGAGAGTGAAAAAAATCAGTAATTATTTCATCAAGAATAAATAAAAAACCCTGAATGATTCCATACATCATTAAAGAGTAAAATTTTTGTAGCCAAAACACCACTAGCATTCATGGAAATTCACCTCCTTATGCTGGCTGATGAAATTTTGCCAGCATCATCACTGGTTTTGTTGAGAATCAGAAGTCGTCAAAAGTAAAAAGACCAGACTACAGTAACTTCTAATTTAAAAGTAGTTTTTGCACTACCCACACACTAAACACTCTTTTGTTGTTTCTTTTTTTCCCTTATTGGATGGTTGCAAAATATACCTAGGGTGGGGAGAAGTTTTCTTCTGGATTTTGTTCTGGGAAAGTCTGAAGTAAAGGGAAAATGTATCAAGTTGGCAGACAGAAGTGTGAAACTGTTGAAGTTAAAGGTCAAGAGCCTATTGACTTTACTGGACTCCAGGTTTTGCCCCATGACCTAAATGATACCCCTCTGAAGTTCTTCAGAGACTTTTTATCTCAGTGATCACACGTTGAGTTTTCAGTACAACTTCTTGGATCTACTTTTTGAGAAGAAAAAATTACATATTCTGGTTGTAGACAGATGCTCTCGTAGCTAACTGGAGAAGAACAAATGGGAGAATGAAGAGCATTGAACCAAATCCCATATGTCTTCTCTTTCAGGTAGGTTTTGGTTATATCCTTCCATGACTGCCTTGCTACGTAGCCCAGCCTAATTTTGAAAGTGGAGTGAAGATGGAAGTTTGAAGATTTTTATGGAGTAGCTACAGCAGAATTTGACCCTAACCTTACAAGGAAGTTTATTCCCATAAACCACCCCACTCAGTTCTGCAGAACCAGAAAGGCTGAACGCCTTGAATAAACTCTGAAGTTGTTGAAACAAATGTTTCAGTGATTCTTTGAGCTCTACCTCTAAATCTTTGTCAGGTCATTTACTATTACCACTTGCCCACTTATGAGAACATAATGAAAGATTCCAATGGCTCAGTCAAAATTATGTGAGCCTCAGGGACACGTTCTGTCTCATCCTTCTTCAGGGAATGTTGAAAGTATCTCTGGATAAGCCACGAGTACACCGTGATTTTGGAAAGCAAACAGGAGTAATCCACATTTTCTCTGTACCATAACAGCATTAAAATATTACTCTGCACTTCCTGTATATATTTACTGCTGTTGAAAACAGGGGGTACTTATCAAAAAAAGCCACTACCTGTCTGTAAGGAAAGTCAAAGGTAGGGTTAAGGCCACCAGCCTGAAGTTTTCAAAGGGCAGGAAGCTGACACTGAGGTACTTAACCTGTACCAATACTTAACTGCCATCTTATCTTTAAGGTGCCAAGTACCTGACAGCTTTGAGTTCACCCACAGCTGCTTATGAACTGACCTGTTTGATATTATGGAAGGTGCTTTAATATTTTAGGCATAATCCTATGCTTCATATTTTTTAAAATCTTGGCTGATGGCTACTGGCAAAAATGCTATGCTTTCAGGAAGGGAGGTGGAAAGGGTCATAATTTGGTCATCAACATTTGATGCATCCCAGAAGAGGACATAAAAAGGTCTCACACTAGGAGTGATCTGTTGTTGTTGGCTGTCCTTGTCCCCAGCTGTGATTTAAATGGATTCAGCATTTTAGGAGTGAGAATAGAAAAGTAAATTGTGAAGTCCCCTAGCTGTTTTGTGCTTGGTTTTAAAAATTAAGAACGACTGTGATTTTCAGTCTCAAATGAAACTATTTTGTCTGTTTGATCACTTTGAATATTTGCCAGTGAGACTGTTTTCAGTGGGAAAAAGACCATGGCAAGTTTCTTTACCTATTTACATTTAAGTGCAAAGTAAAGTCAGACAGCTCTCTGTCATTCCAGACTCCATGGTACCCTCCATCTAGAAGTAACTAGCAGGCAGCAGAACAGCCAGGAGTCTAAAGCAGCAAAACAAAATCCATCCTTCCCGCATCTTCTGAAGTCTGGCCTTCCCTAAAGTTCTTCACGTTGCCTTTCTCTACAGTGCTATTTATGTACTACATATAACAGAAAACATTGTTTTTCATTAGTGTCCAGTTTCCTTCTTTGATGTCTTTTTAAACTTAGTGTACTATTAACAGATTATTGATGAAAGATGCCAAGTCAGGAGTGATGGACAGGTAGGACAGTTCTCTAGCAAGACCAAGTCTAGTTTTTGCATTTCAAGATGATTGCCTGAAATGATAGCCTGAGTATATCCCCCTTCTCTCATCCTTCTCCACATGAACCCTTTCATCCTTTCTGTCCCCTCAGCAAGTGTTCCTTGAAAAGGGGCAGACATCCTTGTCACAGCTGAGGCTAACCCTCAGATTGTAACCTTGCTGCATGCATCCCAAAAGGTGAGTTTTCTGCCTCTAACTACTTCTTTGAAAAAGAGGTTTTATCATTCCTCTGATTTCTTCAAAGCCATCCATGACAGTGGCTTGAAGGAAACTGCACCTGTTCAGATGGAACTAGTTTGAGGTCACCAATTAATTTCACATAGACCAGACAGACAAGTCTTCAGACAGACCAGTCCTCTGACTGTCACTAACATTTGAACAATCTGAGCGGGACCTCAAGTAAAGATTAAGAGTGAGAAGCTTTACACCAATGTGGAAGTCTTGCTCCCCTGACTAGCCCAGCTGTAAGTATGCCACAGCATGCCTGGGATTGTGTGGCCTGGTAAAGTCACAGGGATGAGAGCTCAGCTGGGGCAAGAAAATGATTTATCTCAATTATTTGGAGCTAATGCAGAGTAGAAAAGTGGTGCATAAATCCTCAGGAACTAGAAGACTATAAGAAGAGGCAAGAGTCTGTTTTGAAGTGTCTCCAGGCCTAAAAAATGATAGTTATATTTTTCGGAAGGGTATGAGCTTACGTACTCCTTGAAATATTCAGTTGACTGTTGGCTCCACAGATTCATTTATCTTTGGCTGGAGAACTCGAAGGAGTATGCGAAACGGTTAAAGAAAAACTTATCCTGGATTGCATTGTCTTTCACATGTTGCCCTGCCTTCTGAGGGATCCTATAGCACCCTGTGATATATATTTTCAGGTGAAATCACTTGGTCCAGTCTCTGTGATGAACTGGAGCAGCCAGCTATTTCTGTATAGGTCAAATTTTACTATCAGACATGATGGCATAAATGCAGAAATATCTATGCAATTCTTAAAGGTTGCCTTTTGTTTGAATATTTGCAGCAGAGAAGTGAACTCCGTGGAACTACATGGGCTACAGAAAACTAGCTCAGATAAATTCAGAACAAGCCAAGTTCATTTAAACTTTGAGTGAACTCTAGGCAGACAGATTACAGTTACAATGGTAACATCCAGGTCTCTTTGATTAAGAGATACTGCAAATTTTAACCAAATAAATGAACCCTCAGGAAGCTTTGTTCTCTTAGCAATATCCCTGGGCATTAAAGCTAGTGGTAAGTACCACCACTCAAACCCCTCTCTATAGTATGCTGTTGTTTGTCTAGAAGGCCAAATGATGACATACACTTTATTTGTCAGATCCAAAGAGAACCCACAGTGAAGTGGGATGCCTAATAAACTACTTCTTCGAAATCTTTGACATGAATCACAGAAGAGAAACAACTTCAGTTTGAGTATTATACATGGAGTGAAGACAGAAATATCTTTCACTGCCCAACCATAATCTTCTTCTTCTAGTGGGGAGAAGGCAAACAGATTTATTTTTTTCTATACGAGTAGTTCATCTTGTCTTGCTTGCATGATTGCAGATGTGTTGGGAAGACAGTAGCTTTGAAGGACAGAAACACAGGATGGCCATGAGAATGCACGTTCCTGATATGCAAAGACATTCTCACAGCTTTAGAGTTTGGGGTTTCTTTTTAATCCAGTGGCATCCATTGGGTTATTTGGAGGTGTGGAAGGGGGGAAGTACGGAGACTTCACACGGAGACAGACAACACTGATAGGTTGCATTTGAAGATTGTTAGTAATGCAACATTCAATTTAGGCATGCCCAACTGGCAACACACTTTGGGGCCCCTTTCTTGCTTTGCAACCTTGTGTGCAAGATGCAGATAAGTCACAGAGAAGGTAATCAGCTACATCACAGGGTGAGAGGTGTTACAGAGGTAAGTGGGCAAGTACAGGCCTATTTGCATGAGAGAGTATGCTGGTTTTGACTGGGATAGAGTTATTTTTTTCCGTATTAGCTTGTATGGGACTATGTTTTGGATTTGTGCTGAAAACAGCGTTGATAACACAGGGATGTTTTAGCTGTTGCTGAGCAGTGCTTGCACAGACTCAAGGCCTTCTCTGCTTCTCACACCACCCCACCAGTAAGTAGGCTGGGGGTGCAGAAGACGTTGGGAGGGGACATGGCTGGGACAGCTGACCCCAACTGACCAAAGAGATATTTCATACCATATGACATCATGTTCAGCATGTAAAGCTAGGGGAAGAAAAAGGAAGGGGGGACATTTGGAGTGCTGGTGTTTTGTCTTCCGAAGTAACCATTATGCGTGATGCAACCCTGCTTTGCTGGAGATGGCTGAACACCCACCTGCTGATAGGAAGTAATGAATGAATTCCTTGTTTTGCTTTGCTTGCACCCACAGCTTTTGCTTTACCTATTAATCTGCCTTTATCTGAACCCATGAGTTTTCTCACTTTCACTCTTCCTATTCTCTCCCCCATCTCACCAGGGGAGTGAGGGAGTGGCTGTGTGGTGCTTAGTTGCCAGCCAGGGTTAAACCATGAAAGAGTGAGAGTCTAAAAGCTTGTCTGAGTCTCACTCTCCATCACTGAAAGTTGTGCAGTCTGAATTCTGCCAACAAAGGACCTCTGCTCTGCTCTCCTCCTCTGCTGTGCTAACTCCCCCTACTAACCTCCACTGCCACCCACTATGTTTTATGTTTCTCCATTGGAAGTAAGGCATCCTCAAAACAGAATAAAACGGCAGGAATCAAAGGCAACATTAAATATCTCGCCGCCTATCTGTCTGCCTCTGCAAGCATTCACTGTGCCTCCTGGACAAAGCCAGGCAAAGATGGTCCAACAGCCCAAAGAATATCGTGGGAAAGGAGAGTCACTGCGAAAGACAGCAGGACACAGACTGACAATATGTCAGTACATTGTTACAGTGATGGTTCTGAGCAGAAGGCAGGGGTGCAGCCCAAACATGTCCACAAAACAAGAGAGCATTCTCAGGTGAAGACACAGCATGGCAAGAATAAACACATGAAACTCCAGCTCCAGCCAACACGGCTATTAATTACTCAGGATTAGGATAACCCTTCTTTAAAATTGAAACCAAAAAGTAGTTGTTGATGACATCTAAGATTACTGGGATTTTCAGTCTTTTCTGACTTTCCCATCTATTTTCGGTAGCTTGCCTATTTGAAGAATACAAAAGACCTTAAAAAATCAGCTGCAAGTAATTTCTCCATATTAAAAACAAACATAAATTCTGAAATTAATCCCAAGGCAGCAGCAGGCTATGAACTAAGATCTAGTTCAAAGCCGGATCTCTATCTGTTAATACAGCCAGTTCAGCCAAAATAAATTTTTATTTTCACCAGATGCCACATGTGGTTTAAGTATTCCCACACATCTGAATTAGAATAATTTTCAGAGAGAAGATAAGTCCTTTCCTGGACAACATAAATGTAACTTTTGTGAGCTGGTCTTAAATTAATCCTTGATTTTCCACTCTATTACACAATCCTTTCAAGGATTAGCACATTCAACAAAGGTGGGGTCACCCACTAGACAGACTTGACTGCTGTGCCCAAATGAGTGCTAATCATGATCCAGACATGTTACACTGTGCCAGATAACATCCACAAGCACAGCTGAGTGAAGCAACATGACAGAACTAAGACTAATCGTTTTGGTGTGTTAGTCATGTTTTGAAGTGCTGCATGTGTTGGCACTTCTAAATTGTTCTTACTTTTGTTATAGAAAGAAGAAGATTCTGACTTCAGAAGCACCTTTCAAAAATGCATGCTGAGGATATGGTTGAAAGAGATGGTGGGGAAGATAGTTACTCAAGAAGTGTAGTGCCCTAATGAATAAATGGGTTAATCAAAGTGAAGGGGAAATCATAGTCAAACCTTGTAGCTCTCCTGAGAACCCATGTTCATAAGACCCAGACCTCAACATTCTGTTTTCTCATTATAATCTTAAATTGAATTGAGAGAAGCTCTCTTCAGGCCATCACAGCTTAATAACGAAAAACCAGAGAAAGCCTGGAGGCATCCTTAATTGTCTTACAGCATTAATAACTTAGTTCTCAAAATACATTTTTTTGAAATCACCAGTTCAGTAAGAAAGAAATGTTGCTTGCAGGACAGCAGGAATGGGTAAAGAACCTGGGAAAAAGTGTATGACTTTTTACATTAGGAGAGAGAGAACTGGAGTAGCATTCAGGTGTATCCAATAAGAATATCCAAGACTTCCTTTTCATTTTGATCTGCCCTACTAGTCCAGGACCTTCCTTTCCAAGGTGGCAACAGGCTGTTAGTGTTTTCTGTTTCACCTTGGATTTAAGCTGTTAGCACTTATGTGCCATAGGAGTATGAAAAAGACAATGATCCCTAGTTAGACGTGGAAGGCAAGAAACCATGAAGAAAGCTGAAAGTGAGATGAAAAAGACCTTACTGCTGCGAAGGGAGATGTTGGTGTCAGAAAGACTGCACAGAAGAAATACTCAGTGTTTGAATGACATGAGCTTTGTCACTAACTTTTATTCTGTGTATGGAGATGGAAAGATGTACTTTAGAGACAATCTAAAGAAAAAAAAAGAAAACGAGCAATTTGACTGACAGCGTTAGCAGTCAATGAAAATCCCCAACCCTTCCGTGAGATGTGGTGACTGGAAAAAGCAAATATTAATGGAAAAGTTAGAAAGAAAGACTTTAGGGAAAAGAAGCCGTTGTCATCGGTCCAAAATGTCTGTCGAGTACTCTGAAAATGCAAGTTTCAGAGTCCCCAAGCAGGACTTCCAAGCCTCTGGATCAGCCCAAGCCACATGAATGTTAGGGAAGTGTACAAAACCACTGCTTTCCTTTGGCCCGTTCACCTAGAGTTGTTAGAGTTTCCTGCCTAGAGAAAAAGAATCTGCTACAGGGAATTCAGGAAAAATAGCTGCCTGGAACCACTGTAGCTTTTTTTTTCTAGAACTACAGTGATGCCCAATTCACCAAAAAATAACTGAAGTGTTTTAATCAGCAGCATTGGATTTCACTAATACCAACACCAGCCGACACAAAAATACTGCACTTACTAGGAATTCTTCATAAACAAAAATAAGATACTTCCCCACAACAACAATGAAATGGAAATGAATGTTTAATTCTACTTTTCTCACTCATAAAATGTCATCCTTCTGTCAGTCACTCTTTCTGCCTCGGTTTTGTACTTTGCCATGCCTAGATATGAGGCCATGTCCTCACAAATGTGGCTTAAGGAAAAATGGAAGTAAAAAGAGGTAAGGAAGAGGAGACAGAAGACAGACTGCAAGGAAATAAAGTACCAGAACTTACATTCTTTACTGAACACATTTATTTGCAAAAAGTTTTTCACACCAATATAGTATTCAAGGAGACAGGGCAGGACTCCTGGTCTCAAAACCTCTTTGTAAATCACCACAAGCAAAGCAGTGAACGGCTACTCCAGTTTGATAAATCTATTTTGTCTTGTACAGCTCTTACAACATTCATTCTTCCCCTTATCCAGATGGAGTACAATGAAAACAGGGAATGAAAGTGACCATCTACACTTTGACATTGATTTTTTGTTTGAGCTTGGGTTCATGATTCTTATTCCCTCCTCCTCACTGGATGGACAGGTTGCCTGGATCCTCTATGCTCTTACCTGCCCTATCCCATCCTCCCATCCTTGAAGCTTTCACTTTATTTCTGTAACAAATTCCTTTTCCATCTCCTCTGCCATTCTGCCCCTCCTGCCTTCCTGAGGGTACATGGCTTCTCCAGCTTGTGCTTCAGGCATGCCAGAAACTCTTCGAGGATATTTTGAAAATATCCTCGGAGCTCTTCTCCCACAGTGAGTTAAACACAATACTAAAGGGAACACTTCAGTTTTAAATTTGAAATTCAATGGCATTCTGTCTGCTTCAGCCAAAATGCCTGAAAGAAAAAGTTTGTTCAGAAGATGAGAGGTAGCATGTGATAGTTTTTGATTTCTTGCTGCGGAATGCATATACTAGGGCTGAAATGGGAAGCTGCAAAAATGTGGCAGCAAAAATGCACCTCTGTGAAAATCTTGTGTTCACTGAAGAGGAAGTGAAGAGATTGCCAGGAGGTCCCAACTGCCTATTGATATGCCGTCAAACTTTTCACCCTCGCCGTTCCACCACACCCTATTTTAAATCCCAGCTTGGATTATTTTTATTTTTTTAAAAATAGTTTATGATTTCATTGGGCCTAGAGCTCACGGAGATTGTGTTGCCACTAAAAACACATGGCTAAACACAAGCGGGTAGAGTTCAAAGGACTGAAGCAGATATATTTATTTGTAATTTATTAAAAAGCTCTGAATACAGATTAATATTCCTGACTCAATACTTTTTTATTGTTTCACCTGCTATACAGTGGGAATTGAAAAGGCTGACCAGTCATCTAATCTGGCTGTAGCTGCTTGAAGTGTCTGAGGATTCTCTGAGGAAATATAAACTAAGAAACCACACACATTAATACCTCCCAGCTGCCCTCCGAAGGTTAAGGCTCCCTGTGAGAGAGCTCCAGGCTCTCCCAAGTGACAAGTGAGCAGCTTCCATGTACCCGATGACATTCACCCCTTCCACTAGTGTTTGCCTGGTTTAATCAGAGAAGGAGGAATACATGTGTCCTGCCATTTGTAGAATAAGCCAGAAGTCTTACTCCACACTCCCCATAACTGCCCTTCGAAGTAGTCAGTGAATTTTTACACACAGATATGTTTTTGGATGCTCTGATGAATCTTCTTGCCATTCTCTGTGCTGTGAACCTCCCCTCAGAACTGACTATCTGGAGGCCAGTAACAGCAAGCTCAGATGTGGCATTTTCACTCACCCTAGCAGGTACATACAGCACACAGTGCAATATTTACTGAATCCCAAGTGGTGGGCTTTGTCTGGAGTTCTTTGTTAATTATCCTGTGCTATGTTCTTGCAGCTTTCCTCCAGGCTTTCTTTCTTTATTTTAGGTCTGTCCCACATAGTTAGATAATGATGGCTCCTTTACGGCTTCTTTCTTTTTCGAAGACTGTAGTGAACCTTATTGTTGTCTTTTCTAGGTCTTACCTCAATTATCAAAGCCTGTGTTGCAGTATTCCTAAAGGCAAAGTACCCAGAATGAGATATACTAAGTTTGGTAAGGGATTCCTATTTTGAATATAATATTAAAAGGCACTGCATGTAGCAATTGTTTTGCTTCTGTGAACTCCAGCTCTGTAGAAAAAAGTCAGATTAATATTTCACTCCATGGTGATCTCTGTATTTCCCCCACCAAAACCAGCCCGCAGACACATTGCCCACTGGACACAGAGGAAGACTGCATATTATATTTGTCTCCTGGTTTCATGTGCCAGCTGTCACCTGGTAGCTGACCTTGAACTTGGCTGAACATTCTTGGCTTTGTCTGGAGAAGAATCATGCATGTCATGATCAGGCTTCCAATGGTGAACATTTCTTAATTAGAGTGAGGAAATATCAGCAATTAAAATCATTAGACCTCATTCCACTAAGGAAAATGAATTGCAGGTAGAATTACATATTGCATACCTCATGGTAGCAAAGCCAGGATTAATGTTAGAAGCAAGCAGTCCCCTTTTCCACTTGCACTGGGGCTATACACTCTTATACTATGCAAATGAGTTCTACAGAAAGAGATTTAAAACTATAGCACAGAAACTAATGAAATGTCACTTTTGGGTTCCAAATGTTCTGTAACAACAAATTAATCTATGGATTGTCCTACCCAACTGGCAAATTTTTTTTTTTTTTGATACAATAAAAAAAGTCTCATGTGAACTTTTGAACCTTTAAACTTTCTTTCAACAAAATATCTAAGTTAACAGGGGAAAAAAAAGTTTCTAAATAAAGTCTTCCCCTAGGACGGCATTTTTGTCTTGCCAAATTAAACTAACCAAAACTTTTGTTTCTCTAGCAATTTAGCTTCCCAAGAAAAATACACCTGCAGCTATCAGGAGCTTTGCTTGAGCATGCAGGCCTTCTATTTCATGAACAACGTTAGAGGGCACTTCTGCATTGTGGTAGGCTTAAGTCAAAGAAAGGGACAAGCCTGACCTTACTGGCTGAATTGCACTTGAATTCAGAGACAACATGAGATCTTCTCCAGCCTCACCCAGATTAATAATTTCTTCTGCAGGCAACCTCTTTGATCTCATCAAAGCTGATCCTGGAGGAAGGCATGACCTGCTGAGAGGAAAGGTGGGACCTGGTGCTTTGTCGTCAGTGGTCGGGGAGGTGAGGCTGAGAGGTGGGCTCCCGTCCTGCCCCGCATTCCTGTGTCCCTGCACTGATGTGGCTTGGCCTTTGTGAGCTCCCAGCCGGGGCTGGGGGTGCTGGATCAAAGGTGGGTGTGAGATCTGCAAAGTGGGGTGCAACAGGTACATTTTACGGTTATGACAGCTTCACTGATTTTGCTTTGAGTCTTTCTACATTTGATGCTTTTAGTTGATAGAGGCATGTGATTACGTTACAATCTCTGCTTCCGCTGAATGAAAACCTACCAAGAACCCCTTTCCAGCTTGTGTAATTATAGAAAAAAGCATGAAAAGGTGATCTAAAAACTTAAAAATCAGAAGGTCATTGGGAGGGAAAGTAACAACTCAAGCTATATTTATTTCTCCTAGAAATGTCACAATTTTTAAACTAATTTCCTTATTTAGAGGGTGCTGACTGACGTTTTATGACAGTTTTAGGTTAGCAATGATGACACAAGCAAAAAAAAAACATTAATGTAAATGAATATCTTTAGTCTACCCGAAAGCCTCTAAGAAGCTTTTTCAATATGTGCTTTTCTTCAATGACATGATCTCTTCGAAAGAGTTGCACAAAATTATCAGCACATGCACAGAGGGCTCACTCGGCTTATTTTCCTATTTGCCGTTTTTCAAGTCCTGACTGTGGAACTGAGCTCCTGAACTCAGAATACTGGTGAAATGCAGTTACAATTCATCCTTAGCCTCTGTCCCCGTTAGGAGGCAGGATTTCACAATAAGCCTTCAAGAGCAATCTTCAGTGTTTGTTATTGTACAGACTAACCAACTAGGCAAAGCCCACTTGGTGTAGGCATCAAATACCCCCCGTTTTCTCTGAACCTCCCATTTCTCACTCATAACACCAGGGAAAGGTTATACCAACTGTTTGAGTGTTTTCTCCCAATCTCACCTCAGAGGCGAGGAAGTGAAAAAAGACAGAGCATTGGCAAGGCGTTATGAAAGCGTCAGTCATTCCTTTCTGGAGCGAGTGATCGTGACCTCTCCATGGTTAACTCAAAATTTAGACCTAAAATTCAGTTTGCACAGTCCTATCCAAGAATAAGCAGCTTCTGACTGGAAATTATTTGTTCATAATTCAAGCCAAACTTAACGCTTCGCCTTCTCTCCAATATTGCAGGTACACCTAGAAATCAGGAGCCTGCAAAGACTCCCAGGTAGGATGTGTTTTCTTGTGTGCTGCCTCATTTGCTGTTGGGGGCTGCATCCCACCTTGCATCACTTGTGCCACATCCATTGCCCAAAGAGAGAGCACAGCTTGTTGTGGCAGCTATCCAAATCTATGACTTGTCCTGGGCAGAGGTACAAGCTTCACTATAGCAAGAGCAATCCAGAGTTAAGATTTTTCCTGTCCTGGTCTCGAAGCCATCATTACACATCTAGCAAAATTTGGAAAGCATAGCGGAGGGGAGCTATGAAATCTTTCATAGAAACAGGTCAGCTCTGAAGACCTTGCTGTCTAGCCGATGCCCGCATTCACCCACAA
>Ga0065711_1039480_pt1 | contig 17810 bp, 10 predicted proteins | sample Hoacrofraction12_FD_59098 | JGI IMG/M metagenome (GOLD analysis project Ga0065711, IMG submission 59098) | Hoatzin crop microbial communities from Cojedes, Venezuela - Epithelial fraction 12 v2 (version 2) | ecosystem: Host-associated > Birds > Digestive system > Esophagus > Crop | place...
CAGAAGGAACTTCTGCAGCACCATTCGTTCTCTTGAGGAACTGCATTCATTAGCATTATAGCCACGTATTGCGAGCCAAATAAGAAAGTGAGACAGAAAAAGAACTTATCTTTGGGTGAGGATTCTCCAAGGCCTGCATCATTCAGTTAGCAACCCGAAGTATGTATCACACGTGGTTCTCCCGGGTTGCTTTGGAAATAACCAGACATTGCGCATAACATTTTCAACACCACAGGGACACTACGGTTCTTTGGAAAAATAGCGCGTAGGTTCCACATCACTTGGGTACATTTGAAACGCGTGAGGCATAAGAATAAAGATTGAGGGAAAACCAAGAAAAAAATCAGAAAGCAGCCAGAGCCTGTCACCGTATTCCCTCTTTAAGCACAAACTGAAGACAAGTTACAGCTAGTTTTAGTGCATCTTTACTAGATTCCTAATTTTCCATCTAACATTAGATATAATTTTAAGAATCCCGAAGATAAAACTGACCGAGATATAAAAGGGGAAAAAAAGAAGAAAGAACCCACATAGCCATTGCGTGTCTGACTCGGGACAGGGAGAGGTATTTATCATTTTCTTCTTTCGCCCTTTAGCAAAAACATTGCTGCTGGAGCAGATTTTGTCCTTGGGTATCTTGATATTTGCTCCAAAACTTGAAGCATGGATCTAAGGATTCATGCAAGTTTGTTTATTCTGAAGTTCTGCTGCAAACCCTCCTCCGCCTGGAAGGCCCTGGGTCCGTTCTGACAGCCGTCAGGGTACCGGTGAGGCAGAGGGTGCTGCAGCCCTGCGCAAGGCTAGCTGGGTGCAGGACTGCTGCACTTGTTCCCCGGTGACACCACGTCCTGCCGGCTCCGTGAGTCAGGCCTCTTTTCTACTAAATACAATTACTTCACATGGAATCATAGAATCATCCAGGCATTGGAAGGCTGGTGTTAGGTCCCCCGAAGCCTTTTCTTCCCCAAGCCAAACCAGCCCAGTTCCCTTACAGCATCGCCTCACAGGGAACTCCAGCTCCTTTACCATCTTGGGCTTCACTGGGCTTGCTCACCTTTATCTGCATGTTCCTTGTACTGGGGACCCAATGCCAGACGCAGCTGGGAAGGGGGCTGTGTTCATAAATTAGATTTGTACTATTACCTCCAGAGCTCTTCCAACTCTTTGGGCTTCAGTCAACAGAACAAGCTGCCACAGTGACCAAACCCAGTGGATCAGGTCACAGACATCACGTGTTAAAACCGGATCATTCTGTAAGCTTACTTCATCACGTGCAACCCCACTGCCCAGGACTACAACCAGATCTGTAACGCACAGCCGCTTGCCCAGGAAGAGAGACATGTAGCAGCAGCTCAGGACAGGATCTCGCAAAAAAAAAAAGGAAAGAAGAGCAAGAGACATTTCCAGCTTTCATATCCGCTGCTTATTTTAATATGCCAATGTACAACTGATTAATCCAATTAATTAGCACACATAAGTCTTTTCCACTGACAAGCTTCCTTAGGGATCATTTTACATGCAACATTCCTATACCATCAAGGAGATGAGCTGGAAGATCTTCTAGTCTTTCGGGCTTTGTTTTAACGGGAGCTAGGAGTCCAGCAATCATTTGATATCTTACACCGATCTTGTCTCACCACACTACTCATAGCAGCATTTCTATCTGAAATATTAATGTACTTTTCTGGGTTTGATTATTATTGGGTAATCTTCAGAGCATTCCGCTGGATTCCATTTAGGAGTGACAATATATACTACTTTGCTTCTGTCCTTTTTTATTTTCCTTGCTTTTTAATTGTCACAAACTATCAAGTAGTCCAGAGTGCTTTCAGGGCTCCACAGGCACCTGGATTCCTGGATCTAGCATTTATAAACTTCTGCATAATTGATTTCAACTACAGCTGAAAAAAATGCCATTTTGATCCCAGCCCACCCTTGGAAATCAACAGCCGAAGAGCCACCAACACTCAGCTACAGCATTTTCCACCTTAAGATCTCAAAGCACCTTTCAGAAAAACACTTCTCATTCCCGTAAGGGAAACTGCCCAGCCTGTCTACCCACACACAGGAGCAGGCAGGACCGCACCAGAGAGCAGGCTAACTTCTGGCTCCCTTCAGGCAGGCTGAGCTGCTCTGCTGAATGCCAAGCACCTCTCGACTCTGCTGACTTCCCTGATCCTCTAAGGTCATTCTTGCCCGTAAGTGTATGGTTAATGTAAAGTTCACACCAATGCACGATGCACGACCACGGATTTACTATTTCCAAAGTTTGCAGGCATTCAGATTACATTATTTAGGTCATTTGTATTAAAAATATACCTATTTCTGCAGAATTTCCCTCTGAACAGCATGCTCAGTTGCGCCCTGTAGGATGTTACTTAGCAAGGTACCATGGCAAGGTACCAAGGTGCTAAATTATTTCTAAGTATTTTGAATTCAGAATATTTTCTTTCTTCAGTGATAAGCAGCGTAAGCCGTATCCAGCAAAACCTGGAAACCGTTGTTTGAAGTGGTATCATTTTTAAAACCACTTCAGCAGCATAGCAGAATCAGGACATTTTTAAGGGAGTGGGAGGAGGAGAGATCCTATATGAAAGAGAAAACGCTCTCACTCTCTCCAAAACTCAAGCATGAGCAAAATGAAAAAAAGACAAATATTTAAATTAACTTCTTGAAATTTATAATGTATTTGGAAGAGCAGACTTAAAAGCCAGCACTAACTGATGAAGGGGGTAAGCTGACACTACCTTTTTGGATTTATAATAGCTTTTGAGAATTCAAGCTCAGAGGGATCAGAAAGCAAAAACACAAAGTGCATCAAGAAGATGGGTCAACTAAAAAAACACAAGAGCTTTATGGCATTAGTGCAGGCAGCCACACACTTCTCCCTTTTTGGAAGCACTCCAATTCTTTAAATCAGATTAGGGTCAGTCCTAATTGTTTCAAGCACAAAGATGTGTGGTATTTATTTGCTGGATGCCTTCTTTTCTGACTGATTAGCTTTATGAAGATTAGCTGCCAGTAATTTCTGAAATGGCTAATGTAAGGTAATTAGCTCACAGCGTGCCACAGTTTGCGCTGCCCAGGAGAAGAGTTCGCTCGTCTCAGCTGAGAGAAGGATTACAGAAGACATTACAGGCAAGGAGCAGAAAGTTAGCAGAGTTCCTCCAGAAAAGTTCCTGCAAAATTTGATTCAGCTCTTTTCAAAATCTACTTTATAAATAGAATACGAAGGAGATTGGTGCGGCCTGAACTATGCTAGGAAATACTTAAAAAGACAGTACAAAGTGCTTCCAGAAGGGTTTCCTTAAAAATAGTGTGGCATCTCTCACAATTTTCATTCTCTGAGGTATTATGTTTAATCTTTCTTTCATAAAGAAAGGTGATGCACCCAGTAAGCGAATGTGCTTTGAAGGAGAGCTTACAGTACGATTTATAAAAGTTTCTTCTGAAAGCAGTCTCAAGAAAACACAGCCTGGAGGCAGCAATATGCTAACTGGGGCATTCAACAGATTCTAATCATAAAGCCATAATAAAGACGAGTGGAAGAAACTATGATTTTCCACAGAACTACATGATATTCTGGCTCCCAGTTACAGGAGAAAAGGGGGAAGTAAACAGGGGTTGAGAGGAAGAAGCAGGACTTTTCCTTTGAGGCTAAAGAAAGGGCCAAAGACCAGCTCCTTTAGATAGTTCCAACCAGCACTTACGATGATAGGAACAATGAAAATCCCCTCTAAATTCTTCGAGGTAGGTGACTACTGGAGAAGTTAAAGCAGCTCAGCAGTTATCATAAAAATCAGCTAAGCATCCTCAAGCCAATAATGACATTTGTTATGTTAAGCATGCTGTTAATAAATTTTCCATTTTGTTTCTGTATGCGTGTTCTATGACTCAAAACAAAAGACTTTTGATAAATCTCCCAAGTGAAGCTGAGAGTTTGGTTACCCTTAGAACTGGGATTCTCATGGTCTTGTACATACCATGAAAACTCCAGGTACCCTAAAGCTTTTCGGGTGCTCGCTCACAGGGAATGGTTAATACACGTACCTGCATCAAAGCAAGGTTATCCATTAACGAAGTTTGCCCTGTCATCCAGCAAGACAACGACCAACACATGAACACCAGCAAGTGCGCAAGAGGCTCTGCCAAGCACTTTGTGCCGACAAGCCTTCCAACTAGTCAGTGACCTGCTGCTGAAAGTCCGAATCTCTGACTTATTGAATTACAATAGTTAAGTAGCTACCATCTTCACCCAATTCATATCCAGTTTGCTTTTTCCCTAGAGCTACCTGTAGTCAGTGTTCAGCAAATATTGACAAGCCTAACTTACAAAAGGAAGTTCTTTCAATACAGGAAGCTAGAGATATTCACCACTGCTCAGAGGCATGAAACTTTAGCTATGGTTCTCCTGCTCCAGCACGTGCTGGTCATCACATTAAACTGGAGTGAAAGCCTCGTAATACGTTTTTAGAGAGAACTTTTCCATAAATTTAATCTCAATCCCTATTTTATTATGCACAGAACTTTTGGTTCTTCTTACATAAAACCCATCACACAATACATGTCAATATACAGTGACTCAGTTAATGGGTAGGTGGGAATATGTGACAGGTAAAATTTGTTAATGAAAAACTTAATGAGAGTATCAAACAAAATACCTATTAGCATTAGGAAGGACTGAAATATTTTTTAAATGATTACTAAAAAAACAAGCTACTTATTTAAATGTGAGATGACGAGTGAAAAAGAGAGTATTAAAAGTTACTTCACCATAGAAACATACGATGTCATTGATACACAAGAATATTGTGGTTGCCTTAAGCTATACCCAGCTACAAGTCTTTAGGTTGCTATAAATAACGTTTGTTAAAGTTCTTGGACTGGAAGGTAAAATGAACAGAGTTTTTAATCTCAGGAGAAACCATGGTTAAGCATTATAATTATTGAGACCAGCTATTTTAATATTGTGTTCATTTTAATGACCTTATTCGTTAAAAGACTTCTGAAAAGGATGACTAAACCCTAAATGGAGAGAGTAAAATGTGTTCTGCTTAAACAACAAAGACTTTCAGGGATTCATGGCTCATATTTAAAACTCAACACACAAAGTAATCTGACTCATAACTCTCTTCTCTGTAATGCTAGAAATCTAGGGAGATACTAAAAATTGTTAAGCAATGCTAGGGAGAGCAAAGGATTTAATTAAACTAGAGTGTAATCCTTTTAAGGAATTTCAAAGCTAGAGCAGTGGCACTGTATAGAGTAATTTGATTGGTTTCCTTTACTACCTCTCTTCCCTTTTTTGAGTTGTAATATCACTACATTAAACATTAATCACTATAAATATCCACATGCCAAATTCTTGTGAAGAATCTCATCATCTCATGTCTCAAATATTGCAATATCCACTTCTTGGGCCTACTCGGATCCATTCAGATTACTGCTGCAAAACCAGGTCACTTACCAGTAACTAGCTCACAAGCACCCAGCATGGGCAGAACAAGGAAAAAAAAGGCATTTCTTCTTAGCGTGACTACATCCTCCCTCTTCGAAAATTAGTTTGAGGATGTCATTCCATGTCTGCCATCCGTAGTGTACCTCCTTGCAAAAGGTAAGCTAATGCTTTACCACCCTTGGGAACGCAAGGAGACATTCTGAACATCTGACCACAGGCAGACACACTGTTGTGAGCTTTCAGAGCTTCCTGACAAAGACGACGAGGGCAGATGCTACCATGGAGTGCCTGACAGCTGAACGTACACAGATTTTTGTGACTGCAGAGGAAGGTGCGATCTTCCCAAGCAGGTAAGACAAGTGTGCCTACTAGTCAGAGAGGTGAGTGCATAGTAAGAAAGGCATAACTTAAAATTTACAGCTTTCAGAGAAGTTACTTTTCTCTTCTGCAACTATGACTTTTAAAAGAAAGGACAGAAAATGAAAGAACAAAATACTGTCAAGGAAAAGAAAAAAATACTGAAGAGATGGACTAAGATGATTTGAAGCATCAGTCTGACCTTTAATACAGTGGAAAAAAAGAAATCAAAATTATGGACTGCAAAACTTTCTCCACCTTTTCCAGTAGCTTACTTTTTTCTATTCTGCAGTTTTTAAGGTCATTCACAGCCTCTTATCAGTATCATTCTGTACTGACAGATCAAGCAACCATGACGCTCACCTCCAAATCTCAGTGATTATATTTTCAGACAAATGACTTCTGTTTCTCTGAAGTTGTCTTCACACTTAGAAAACTCTCTTCATGAACACCTGCAGTCACGATACTCCTTTCAGTTTCTCAGAACTGCTCCTGACCATGGTACTTAGAAATAACTTGGGAATAGCTATGGTTCTTTCAGCTGAAAAAACCCATGCCTATAAAAATGAGTGTTACTGATGACATCTCCATGGCATTTTGAAAGCAGAGGTGAACAGCCTCTGCCTATGTTGCATGATGGGTGATGAGCACAGGTCAGCGGTACTCAGAAGGATGACAGCTAGGTTACCACGGTGCTGAGTGTCTCAGCAGGACTCTCTAGCCTGGGCTTACACCAACAAACCTGGCCTCTGGTTTGGAGCTGGCAAGCAGATAGCGGGGCTCTGTCTGGAGAAGACCACAGGCACGCAACTCATTCTTTCCAGCTTTTGCCAGATGAAGCAGAAATAGTTACATTTAAAATGCACAGATAAGAACAAAACCTAAATTCTCCTCAGTTACATTTCTTGACTGAAATGGAAATATGCAAAATCAATGTTTTATAATATTGATATATAAAACACTAGCTCCTCTCATTCAACTGCTGAGCATAAGATTCTATTCTGATCTTTTCTAATCTTTTGGTTTTCTTATTTACGATGCAGATGTCACAGGTCTGCACATCATCTACAAGGAATGTTTGTGCTGGCATTAATGGTATTTACACTTGTGGTCAACAGAAGAGTTTAATTTGGAGATAAGCTCTTTTTCCTTTTTATCCTGGAGATGCTAAGTGCCACCATTAAATTAAATACAAATACTACTAAAGCTGTTTAAAAAACACCAACAGAAATACGTCTTCACATTCTCATAGTGCAGTAGGATAGGTGAGTTTTCATGAGCTTTTCGTGTTGATCTCTGTGTTCTCTATAATTTAAGTCCCTGTTTAAGCTCTACAAGCCACATCTACACTGCCACATGCAGATCCATCGCTCCACCAGCCAGATCCACAGGAGAGTGTCTTGGTGCCTTTCTGTGACAAGTCTAACACAAATCTACTTCAGCTAAATGCTTGGCAACTGTGTCTGAGCAGACCTTTCAAGTTGTGAGGTAACAGAAAACAAAAACCCCCGCAAAGCAGCGTGCGCAAAGGCAGCCTGATCAAGGGACTTTCTGCCCCTGGAACCCGGGGCAAGTTTCTGACAATTAGTGGAAATGTAGAATGATAGTGGTGAAAACGCAAACAATGAGCGCTCTCTTTTCCTGTAATTGTTGCACTGGATCATGAAATTAAAAGTCATCAAGTAGGAAAGATCCTGTATGGATTTCCAGAGATACTGCCTGGTTTGGCTAATTGTGCCTGCCTGGAGTAGCTAATTAGCATAATTAATCCAAACTCTGATTAGCCAAAGGAAGGAGATGTTCCTGGATGCACAAGTGAAATACAGTGACTGAGACTTCGAGAAGCTAGTGTAGAGTAGCTAGGAACAGTATCCCAGAGTCCTGTTTGCCTGTCTCTTGCTTTCTTAAAAAAAGGACGGAGGAGGATCAGGACAGCACACCACGTTCGGCCCAGTGCTTCGCTGAGGGCACAGGGTTGGAAGGTGTTCGGTTTTGACTAGTTAATGACAAAAGAGCTGTACTAAATGCCTGTACTCCAGTACCGTAGCATTATTACAAACCATCTGTAGTACAACAACACTCAGTGGTCTCAAATCAAAGGTGAGTCCTTGTGATGCCCAGAAATCACAGAAAAGTCCTAGCAGAGGCTTAAAGATAAGAAAGCCAGGAAACAAGAAAAGAGAGGTTCAAAAACCTGAATCTTTGCCACCACAGTAGTCAGAGAACTACAGCTGGACTCCAAGTGCCTTATAGCCTAGAAAAAAATGTGTCACCCAAGAAGTCAGTCTTTTCTGACATCAGAAGAGCATTATATTTTTAAAAGAAAATTTCCATAATTTCACTGTTTTATATTGTTATTGCACATCTGGCCTCAGACCCAGCCTAATCTATCCTAAGTAAAAGCAACCAAAGGCATAGACTGTAAGCAGCTGGAAAAGAAACCTAACAATTCCCAAAAAGGAGGATCCAGTAACTGTGATGATGTTCCAGTTGTGTTCTGTCAAGTCACTAGAAGAATATTTTAAAAGCTCCAGATGAGCAGTTCATGGACACATTTAGAACTTTTTATCGACAGTCTGAGTCATGTGTTTGGTTGTCCTCAATTATAAATCAGTAAAGCTTCAGCAGTGGCAACAGCTGAGAATCCAGCTTAATCCTTTTACTATTTTCTATTACCTCAGGAAGAGAATGGCAGTTACATAAGTCATAATGACAATGTAAGATGTTTTTTAATGATTATATATGAAATATTTTTAAAGAAAACATTATAATGAATTTTGAGTGCAAGGTGCATTACTGGAAACCTTCTGTTTGTTCTCATTATGAGCACTGATGATGAAACATTTCCTATTCCCATCACCGCTCTTCATTTCTCATCTGCAGAGAATAATTATGGGGTTTTCAATTAAAACTCTCTGCTAATTCAATCTGTCATTCTTTGGTGATAGTGCCAGCAAAGAGGGGGCTCATCAACTACAAATCGGACTGAAATTGCAGTTGTGTTGCCACATCAGCCACCAGGCAGTCAAGGCCAAGAAAACCCAACGTGTTATACTCCATTAGGAGTACAGGTCACAGAGCAAAACCCAGACTTGAGTGGTCTTCAAATATACTAGCTACCTTTACAAGGTCACTATATTCTATCCTTTGAAAACATGGGCTTATCAGTCAAAGAGAGTTTTGTGGTTTTTTGCAGTCTTTAAAAGCCTTTCCAAATGCTTATAAAATCTGGTCTTTGGGCATAAGCTTTTAGATAATGAAAATGAGGTTTCATTCCACTGGAACGAATAACAAAGGAAAAACATAAATGAGACTCCAGGACTGGATTCACTATTAAGCAGCAAGTATTCTCACCTCTAGTACAGCTAGCTGGCATAACACATCCTGCCCTAACATGTAAAATGGTCTCACACAAATGTTTGCTGATGCCTTGTCCTGTTCTTGTCTAGATGAGGCTGCTCTCCCGTCCCGGAGACAAGCTGCAAAGACATTTGGTCAAAAACTCCAACACAAATATTTCGTCAAGACGTGCACAACAGCTGCAGAGCCTTCCAGGTGAAAAAAACCCAATGACTGCAGTGATGTGCCACTGACTGCCACCGAGCAGATGGAAAATGAGACACTTCCCCAAACTGAAACCCAGCTGCTCTGAGCAGGGGGAAGGTACCGGCAGCACAAACACGGACACGTCACTCTGCAAGAAAAACTGCCAGCACATTTGCGAAGTTCATTAAAATGTGGAGATGTTCTCCTTAAATCAAGTTTCCCAAAACCTTCACTACTTCCTAACTGAATGAACAAACAGCTTGATCTAAAACTTGGCAGAATCATAAAGAAACTTAGAAGTATACTATATTTTACAGTCTTATGTCCAGGGGCTGGAGACACAGCTAGTGTTTAGTTTCATAGCCCTCACTGTATCTGCTGTTACTCAGGATGCAGCTGGCTTGTCTCTAAAACTGAACTCAATGGATAAACAAATACTCTCCTCACAACAGCACTTGGCCACACTCTCGACCAGAAGAGGCTGTCCTTTCAGGTGCACAGCTAGCTCCCTGCTCCTCAGGAAGAAGGCTCGCTTTGATCCCCAGGAGTTTCATTTCAGGAGCGGTCCTGCAATTGCTGCACACCACGAAAGCTGTTCTGTGAAAACTCGATCAGAGTGAGGACTAAAACTGAGAAATGAGTGAAATCAATTGGCATGGAATTTCCAACAGAGCCTCCCCTTTGCCCTGGGGAGACAAGGCAACTTGTTGCTCAGGACATGGCTTGGAAAAGTGTTCCGAGACAGCTGTCTTGTCCTTAAGCTGGAAGGTTTGCGTGCTTTCAAACACCTGCTTAACTCCTTGCACACAGTTTAGTTCATTATTCTGTGCTGGAAAGGATCTGCTTGACTTTCCCAGTATTCTGCTGAATGAAGGGGAGACATGTGCGGGAAGGAGGAGAGGCTCGTGTTGTCATGTGTTGCCAGAGGCTGGCTTAGTTTTGAAAGGCTCACAACACTGTACCATTTTTCATGTTAAATGGAGCTGCTTTATTTTAGACCCTCAGAAGGGCTTAAATCAGAAGAAGACATTTCTCTAGGCTAATGTGCTAACCTTCAAAGTATTAGCTTTCTGAAGTCAAGCATGAGCTACTTCCCTATGGCTGAAATGAGCATGCCTTTAGGTTCATTCAGAGCTAGATGTCCAACAAATTCACTGCTGTCAGTCATGCATGAGCCACACGCAGCCCTTGGCTTCCAGAGGAAACAAACTCTCCTGCAATTCCCAAGAAAACCCAAGAGGCCGGATACCGAGTCTCCCAACTAGTCCCTGCAGCTGCAAGGAGGACACCCATTCTGGGCTTCCCATTCCACAAGCCAAGCGCTGCTTTCTTGGCCCCAGCTCCTCCCACAAGGAGTTTAGGCATAGGAGGGAGACAATCTACTATTTTCTAAACATATAATTACTTTTCTCAACGCGTATTTTACAGGAAGACAACTACTTACGCCACATAAACACTGATGCTTTAGCTGGTCCGCAGAAAGATCTGGATGGAAAACGGGACCTGCTAAGGTTAGGTAGCATGGCAGTAGTAGAAAAATTGTGCTGTTCATATGGATTTTGCTTTAATTTTTCACAGAGCAGTTCACCTTTCTCTTTGCTGTGCTGATGAGGCACTGGAGTAGTTTAGGAAATACCACATTCCATGGCAGAAAAGCAAATCCATTTTCAAAAGCTAGAACACTTCGTCTAATTAGGGTGGCTCAGATACTTTGATCAGAGATAAATTACTGCTTTGTATCAGATCCTGCTCTTAGTTGACTTCTTTTCCTAAATTCCCTCATTAATGCTTTCTAATTTCATATGGGAGGAGATGGGAGGGGGGGAAGATGAAAGGAAATTTTTTAATCAACTTTCTGTAAATTTAAGAATAGTTTGCTAAATGTTTGTTTGTCTTTACAAGAATATATTATGATCTTGTCCTGTTAACAACTTGTTTTACTTCTATCACTATTTATTAAACCATTGTATGGTATATAGAGCAGGAGAACCACAATGCATTGGGTATTTTACACCCAGTTCCACATTTGTGATTATTTTCTCATTGCAGCAGTGAGGGTAGGGACCATAGAGTTGTTGTATAGTACTAGTAATCACCTGTATCAGTCAATACTCACACTCCAGCTACATTTCTTGTATGAGTAACTCTATTAAGTTTAGTGGGACATTTTTGTACCCAAGGAAGCCTTCTAGCTGTAGAAGTTTCTAGGCATGCTCAGCAATCATCTGCTCTGCATTTCAGTGTGCTTGCTCACTTTCCCAAGCCTTTTTCACTATTTGTACTGTCCAGCTATAAAAGCCAGGGCTTACATGTGAAATGATTTAGGAAAGGCTGAGGAATTTCACAGCAGAGGAAGTAGTAAATTAATTCAACCTTACTCCAAAACTGCCTTGGATCATATTTACACAGTGGGATCTCTTGTAATAACAAAAAAAACCAAGAAAATACATGTAACTGGTTATAAATTTAGCAGAAAGTTTAAAAACTGGAAGTTTGATGAGCATTCGTTTTTCCCCATCTGCATGCTTAACCAGTTGTGAGTCCATTAGAGCATCTTGGTTCACATCTCTGACATTCCCGTGTTCACAGCAATCAATTCTCACTGAATACCAAGGAAAACACTGTCTTAACTACAATGATATAACAACACAATTTTCAAAATTAGAAGTTGAGGTCCACTTCAGGCCAAAAAGATTCACGTAAACCATAAGGCCTATAAGAATTCCCCAGGAGAGCTTCAGGCAGTACACCTGCTCTTTAGAGATCCCAGATTTGACTCTTTTTCATTTGCTCAACCCCTACCAGCAGAAGACAGAGCTCTGCTATTTCTGACCATTAGTTCCCTTTATAGCCAGGTGCCTCTCAACAGCCTGGATCCTTCAGTCATATAACGACGCCGGGCTCACGGGACACAAGAACTAGTTACAGACAAAGGCAGACCCCTCCAAGAAATCTGGCCACTCTCAGAACAGATGTGACAGTCCCATTGACAAATTTTGGCCCCTGAACAATCACAGCAAGAAGAAAATTACATTCATCATAATTTAAATAATTTTTAAAATATACAAAAGTCATTTGTGATTGCTCAGAAAAAGGGGGGTTTCCATCTGGAATTTTAAGCCCAGATAACTTGTTGGACACATATAATGGCAGAAGCAGTTACACAGATCTGATGCTAACATAATGGGTACCAGCACAATAGATACTTAGATACAGAAGACAACTAAGGTGTAACAAAAAAATATAGTTGAAGCACATACGTAAGACTTGCAGTTTAACAGTCACAGACAGCTCACAAGCAGCAATCATCTCAGGTAGCTGCAAACAGGCTGGTGCACGAGACAGGGAGGAGGACAAGCAGAGACCCAGCTCCCATCTCTCAACAGATGGTTAAGATCTGTCAGCAATTTTGATCCACTTTCATCACTGTGTCTAGCAGACTTCAGTTACTCACATGCTATAAAATCTGCAGTGTGTTTTTCCTCACACTTCCTATTTCTTCACTTTGATGTCAGAGCCATGAAATGCTTCCCCTCCCAGCACTGGGATTCCTGTATTTTCTCAACCTGACATATTAACATGCAGGGAGGACTCACTAGCCTTTTCCATCGGAGACGAAGGCTTAATTTCACTGTGACACTGAGTGTATATTACTGCACAGCTAAGCAGGGAGGCTGTGCAGCAGGGATGCAACTGTTCAGAATTCACTGCATTATAAGTAAATCCATCAGTAACACTCCCAGCTATTATTGTCACTGGATTTAATAAAGCAGCGTGCTATAATTTTCATTGTCATGCCTTTAAACAAGTAGTTTACCTTGTGTAAACTAGGCACAAATGTGTTTCTGAGGTTAAGAACTATAGAGTGACAGAGTCACAGACTGGCTGAGGTTGGCAGGGACCTCTGGAAGCTCGTCTGGTCCAACCCACCTACTGAAGCAGGGCCACCTAAAGCCTGTTGCCCAGAACCATGTCCAGAGAGCTTCTGAGTATCTCCAAGGAAGAAGACTCCACAACCTCCCTGGGCAAGCTCTGCCAGTGCTTAGTCACCTCCACAGTAAACAAGTGTTTCCTGATGTTGATCTTCAAAGGTCCCTTCGGGCTGAAACCATTCCACGATTCTAAGATGTTCAGAGGGAATCTCCTGTGTTTCAGCTTGTGTCCATCATCTGTGGTTCTTCCACTGGGCACCACTAAGAGGAGCCTGGCTCTGTCCTCTATGCACCCTCCCCTCAGGTGTTTAGATAAACTGGTAAGATCCTCCTGAGCCTTCTTTTTTCCAGGCTGAACAGCCACAGCTCTTTCAGCCTTTCCTCACAGGAAAGATGCTCCAGTCCCTTCATCACCCTTGTAGCCCTTTGCTGGGCTCTCTCCAGCAGTTCCATGTCTCTCTTGTACCGGGAAGCCCACAACTGGACACAGTGCTCCAGGCTTGACCTAGGTCATGTAGGCCATCTAGATGCAAATGCAAGTTCATAGAAAATAATATAAGAAAAACACGGAATGTTAAGACTGACTAGTTGTTGTAGCTCGTGGCAGGCATTCCTAAAGAACTGTGGAAGTACGGAGTGTCTACTGGCTCCATCACAGCATATTTGGGTTCATACTTCAGCTTCCCAGACTCACAGTTGTCCAGTAGCAGCACTGCAATGTCTAATTCACACAAACATTACTAACTTTTCCACACTCTCAGATTTGCTTTCTTGCAACTTTCTGCACGGTAACTCCTCACTGAGGACCATGCTGCCCGTTAGCTTGTGTTCACGGATCTTGTGGACTTTGAGCAGCAGTGATTCAATTAAAATTCACAATGTTCAATATGGCTTCTAGCACTTGAGATTTCAAGTCCTGGGCGCTTGCTGTTTAGCTGTAGTTAAACACACTTGACAGGCTGCAGCACAGCCGCTGTCTCTGGCAGTGCCCAGCAACGCAAGAAGCTGATGCAAAAGTCATTTTCTTCCGTTCCATCAGCCGCACTCATCACCTCCTTCCAGCAGCGCTGCAGTGCCACAGGCTGCTTTTCAAAGCCTACTCCGACACAACAGCAACAAGACACCTCGCACAGAGCTCCCCGGAGCCCAGCCACTCCTCTTGCCTCCCACTGCAGAAACGCTGCAAGATGGACCAAGCAGGGCACTCCGCATCAACTAAGATGATGCAAACTCAGGTCGTGCCCAGAATACAGGAATGTTTATACACCAGAATAGCTTTTCCTCCAGTTACAAGTAAAACATAAGCACGAAGCGTTACTAAATCCTTCAGGTCACCTATAAAGTTATTGCATATATGTATAATATCCACATACCACAAATATGAAGGAAAGTGCATGTGCATATAAAGAGGTATTTCTGTTTAATGAACAACATCGGGTTGTACATTATACTTCATGTCTGTCACTGGGATTTGTCTGTAGTTCATGAGAGGTTAGAGTCTAAATGCAAACCCAGAATGAATGTTGCCAGTTGCGTGCAGCATGCACATGGGAGTACCTTGCATCGTGTTTATCTCCCTGCCGGATGAACATTGTGATCATCTGAGAAAACTTTCAGGTACAAGAGAGAACGTTTCCAGCTCTAAGGACTGTCATGAATAAAATCCTTGCCATGTTAGGAAATGTGCATTGCTATCACTGACATAACATCCACAAACCCACCCTTAGAGAGAACTGAAATTTGGAAAAATACAAATGCACATACTTGAAACAAGAAGAAAACCCCTTTTGATTGAGATTTCTGAACATACTTGTTATTCTCTATGCACTCACTGATGTCATGCTAAATCAGTTGACCCAATAAATTCTGTACATGGTAAAATACTACAGGTAATATGCTAAAATAACAAAGAATTCTCACCATGTCGTTATGTTGCAATTGACAGGAAATGCTTTTTTCCAGTTTTTTTTTCTTAGATAACAAGGAGTCCTTCAAGTTGTCCATAGCAACAATAAGCAAATAACCCAGCAACGTCATTAAGAAAAAGACTAAAAGAAGAAAAAGCTATATTTTAGTGATCATCGACAAGTGTATTCTAACATTTTTTGTTCACAACACTCCTTTACCAAGTGCAAACGTGTTCATTTCCTTGCTGCTCCTTGCTTTTCCAGAAGGAAAGCTGCAGAACCCGCACTGAACTACAGCACGCCAATCACTTCGACGAGTACCTTCCTCCCACTTCCGCCTCCCTCACCCCACACTTCTCTCCCCTAACAGAAAACAACAAGAAGAGCTACATCTGAACTCCAGAGACCTGAAGTCAAAATTAGTGCATGAGTCAATTCTCAAGAACTAAAAAAGAAATAGATATTGGTTTGTGTACACAGGCCATAATATTTTTGCCTTTCCCTGGAGATAGCATTGGAAAAGACCTCCTTGTTTACTAAGCCCAGTACCTTCTTTTGTTGCACGCAACAACGCTACACACTCCTCTTCGAAAACTCATTGTGGGGAACCATAAAATTAATTACATTTTGTCTCCCCTCCTCCTGTCTGCCTATTCCAGCACAACACACCCACCACAGCAAGAAACCATCTCATAATTTCTACTTAAGATTTATTTACAATCAGTTTATTACAGTTTGACTTTGTGTTACCTTTTAGCTCAAATCCACCTTTTCACTCACTGGTATTTAAATTCTTGGTATATTTAGAGATAGCAATGCATGACAGGCCATAGTTTCTTGTAAAACTGGATTTTCATTCCCAATTAACCTAGCAGATTTTCCTTGTAACTGCTGACCAGGATGGTTTCGAGCATCCTAGGTTCAGTCCACTAGTGTCTTTTACAGAGGCATTAATTCCTGCTGTAAACTCCCCCACGCAGCAACTCCTCAAATCGCATGCGCACTTTGGCACTTTCACACCACACAGCAGCTAGTGGTTTCCTTCCACTCAGCAAGCAACCTTTGCACAGTGGAGGGTTTTTCACTCCTGATTATAATTGCCGAGCCTGATCTCACATGCTGTATTCTCATACTTTCATCCTATTTCTACCATTACAACCCTCAATATCACCCATTCTTTCCTCTTTAATATTCTACTACTTCTCCAGATTGATGTCATCTTCAAGTCTGAGTTATAAGCAAATTAATTAGCACATTTGTACTTGTTATGCCAAGATCACAAGAAGTTTCCTGGGAATTCTAAATGCATCAGTTTAGAACTCTCTCCGTCACTGCAAATGACCGTTGCACCGTGTTTACTACCTGCCACTCACCTCTGAATTTTTGCATAAATATGTGCACAGATCATTAGTTCTGCACCCGAATTTATAATTTTCTATTTGGCATTATGTTTCTGAAATCCAGATTGATTAAACTCTTTCTCAGTTATCTTCTCAAAAATAGTACTGTACGATCACCTGGTTTATCACTGGTAAAGGAACAGCATGTCATATACCAGTTCCCATTATCATCATCTTTTATTTACTCTTATTGTTAAAAAGCATCCTAAGGACTTACATTTTATTAAAAGTAGAGTCAAGAGCTCACAATGTCTGCCTCACTTTCTTCCACTCCTGATTTTTTCAGAGTTTCAGCTTTTGTAACAAAAATCTACCTTTTTCTATCCCAGTTTAATATAAGCAGATTTTAACTAGCGATTTCTTGGTCTATTGTATCTTCTGCAATAAGCAATTCTATAATCTACTCATTAATAACCAAGAGCATGGCTAAAATAGAAAATTTCTCACAGATTCAGTAATTGCTTTGTGAAGCAACGTGTCACCTATTCCACTCCAAAGCATCCAGACGCTACTATTGATAGCAAAATTGGTTCTTCAATCTACATTTAGGAAAGTGGAGTTTTCCATAAACGCCACAAATCCCAGCATATAAGTCAACTTTTGAACTGTCACTGCATCACATTGTAATGTACTAAAAACACAAAAGGATTAATGCTATTAAAACATCGTGTCTCTGAGAAGAAGATGATCAGAAATACAGCAGGAAATGACCCAGAAAACTTTCCTAGGATCAATGCTTTTTTCAGTCGTGGCCTATTCTCATCATGAGTGAGCAAAACACAGGAGTCGGGTTTACTAGCTCTGCTGGGCTGTGTAATAGGATGAGAGTTGGATATGAGCTCCCTAAATCCTGCTGTCATGAGCACAGATCCTGGTTACAAACACAGGTGGAGTGCATATTTGTGTTTCACCAGATCTAACTACCCAAGGACGGGAGAAAGCGACTGGAGAAACACACAATTTTTATTCTAGCCATGCAAACCACAAACTACACCAGGCAACCAATATATTTCTGTGGTGCCCAGCGACAGGACAAGGGGCGATGGGCACAAACTGAGGCACAGGAAGTTCCGTCTGAACATGAGGAAGAACTTCTTCCCTCTGAGGGTGACGGAGCCCTGGCCCAGGCTGCCCGGGGAGGTTGTGGAGTCTCCTTCTCTGGAGATATTCAAGACCCGCCTGGACAAGGTCCTGTGCAGCCTGCTGTAGG
>Ga0065711_1009588_pt1 | contig 17809 bp, 11 predicted proteins | sample Hoacrofraction12_FD_59098 | JGI IMG/M metagenome (GOLD analysis project Ga0065711, IMG submission 59098) | Hoatzin crop microbial communities from Cojedes, Venezuela - Epithelial fraction 12 v2 (version 2) | ecosystem: Host-associated > Birds > Digestive system > Esophagus > Crop | place...
CTGAAGTCGAGGTAGACAACATCCACTGCTCTCCCCTCATCTACCCAGCCAGTCATGCCATCGTAGAAAGCTATCAGATTGGTCAGGCATCATTTCCCCTTGGTGAATCCATGCTGACTACTCCTGATAACCTTCTTTTCCTCCACTTGCTTAATCATGACATCCAGAATGAGCTGCACCATCTTTCCCGGAATGGAGGTGAGGCTGACCGGCCTGTAGTTCCCTGGAATGTTTCCCTGAAACATTTTTGAAATGTTTTGAGAAAAGATTAATAAATAACATGAAGTTATATCAGTTTTTGTTTTTCATGGCGTACACTTGTGAATGAACATTGACAGAGCACCAAGGTAATTGTATGGATTTTAACACATGCATGAGAACAAACTGCATGCAATTATTAAAAACAAACTATATTTTTGCATGGCAAAAGAAACAGTTGCTTTCTAGTACAAAATCTCGTAGCATGGAATACATCTACATGTAGCAGAATTTAAAAAACGGTATAGTCTTAAGAATAAATATCAGCATTATGCCAGATAATAAAATATTTTTTCTATTTAGGGTGACGGAGCTGTAACTTGTGACACATTTCAAGTCTCTAAATATTGCTCTTTTTTTATAGCTCAGACGAATCTTATGACCACCTCTTTTACAGTTCTCTGGTAATTTTGAAGGATATGCCAAATTGCTGTTAGTATTAAAATAACTTCATATTTAGTTTTATGAAGACAAAAAATACTAAGTAGTCTTATTTACATGATTCCAAAGAAAGAAGTAGAAATTATATTTGAAATTATTGGTAATGAGCAAAGACTGAATATCTTTACACGGTTCATAATATTTAGTTCACTTTACATTGTTCTCCGCTGCATCTAACTACAGCAGTAATTATTGCAATAAACAGTATGCTTTCACGCTAATGAGAAATCCTACAGACTAATTTTTAAAGTCTTTCCCTTAATGATTCTCCTATCAATTTGATCTCTTAGATCTAAATAATAAAATAGCAATCATACAGAGAGTATCTAGTAGGTTCCATGTAGTTTCAAAAAGAAAATCAGGTGTAATTTAGCATGTATACATACTGCATCGTAACATTAAATAATCATCTTATTATATATCAATGTTCTGGGTTTTTAGAAAAATTTAAAAAATACCTGAACGCTTATTAATGTTAACCAACTATATTCAAAACACAGTGAACAAAACACAGCAATTTGTACACTCTGATTACCACTTGGAATAACATAATTTAGCCCATTTAAATATGTTATCAAACATATCAAAAACAGTATTAACAAGAAGCGCTCTTCTTTTTTAGTTAAATAGGAATCCAAATAGAATATTCACATCTATTTCTGAGAGAGTAACACAAAGGAATTCTTTTCAAGTTGTATGCAATGTTTTAAATACATGTTCTGCATGGTAGACTCTCACTTCTTGTCCGAATTTAACATTAGGTAACTTTCTTACTCGTTTCATAACACTTCATTACAACTTACTTCACTACTACCTTTGCCATTCATCGAACAATGTAATAAAAGAAATAGAGATCCCTCATGTTGATAAAATATGGTATGTTTGAAGACAGCAAGCATGTGCACATTTGTTTACAACAGAACGCACAAATCAGATGTTTTATTTGTATTGGGGCTGGCACAAATCACTTGCTAACGAAAGCATTAGTGCTATCCTGAGGCTGCACTCTGCCAATAAACAACTTTGAAAAGAAACTAACCTGAAGGAAACCTCCACTTTCACCTGTCATATAAAGCATCCATCTGTCTGACGCACACTTACAGAATGAAAGTAAAATTGAAGTGTGACTGTGGTATCTAATAATTCTATTGAATAACTCTGAAGGTATTCAATGAAAGGGAAGTTTGTCAGAAGGAAACAAAACCCTTCCACCTAATCAGACTTTTAAATTCTTTCAAAATACTTTTTTCAGTAAATTAAAAATATAGCAACCTCTAAATTTAACCATTTGTGGTATAAAGAGAGGCTCAGGGATGACAGACCTCAGAGTTTCCCTGTTTTCAGCCAGCATGTTAATAAACAGATCTTCCTGACAGAGCCCATGCTGCCAAAGAGCAACTAGAAAGCAGTACACTCCAGAGAAGCACACCTAATGTTTCTAACCATCAGTCCCTTCTGAAAGCTGCCTTTAAGTGCTTACAAACAATTTTAGAAAGTACTTCCAGTCTACAGACAGCCAAGCTAGATAAGGGGCAGTTTTCACAACTTGCTGCACAGTCTGTGTTTTAATGAAATTCTGCACTAAGAGAGAATAAACTCTCCAAGAATGTTCCTATGAGGAGTAGTATGAGGCTTCTACAGTTGGGAAACTTCAAATTACAAGGCATTATATGGAGTATATTACATACTATATAAGTCACAGTGATACAAAAATACATTGTGAAGTAAAAGCAGAATTTTATCTGCAAGCATTGCATTCATGAATACTGCAGTATTCATGAATACTGCAGTATTCATGCTACAATTATACATTATGTTCAGAACAGATGATGGTGTAAGGAAAAATTAATTTTCAGTACATTCAGTGGTATCTTTAAAACACCTGTCTATGACTGTTTTCTTTTCTCTTTGTTCCAACAACAATATGTAGCCTAGTCACCATAAGACACATTCTGTGCTGTGTATACAGGGTTGCTGTTACTGAAGCCTATGCATGTGGAAATGAATTGACTATCAGCTCAGGAGCATCCTTCAGGTTTTTAAATATTTTAATTGCATTGCTCTAGGGCTTAGAAGAGAAACAGCGTTTCAAGAGCTCATTCCTGTTTCAAGTTCTTCCGTGTGTTGCTTGGCTGATCTAGCAAAGGTCAATCTTTTTCTTATTTTATTTCTGTAGTATGCAGAGATGATACTGCTTCTCAAAGGGGCTGTGAGCATCACTGATCACTTAGGTACTATGATGCCAGGGCCCCAGGCATACCATGCTTTGCATTTTGGTGCATCTATGTTACCACTTTACTTTGGATCAGCAGAGGACTTCAGAAGCCAGTCTCCCAGGAGAGCGCTCCAGTTCTTCAAACGCTCCAGCCTACACGCAGTCTGAGGGGTCTAACCAGCACACACACGAATGGGTAGACCCTGGGCCCACAGCACTGCCTGTCCACAACATAGACCCGCTCCAGGGGGGCTGTCCTGCTGCCTATGCTGTGCCCCCTCCACCGCACCAGCATCTGATGCTGTGCTCAGCGATCAGTGTGAAAGAGCTCTCTCGCACTGTAAGGAATTCCCCCTTCGAAGACGCAGCTAATAATTTTACTAGATAATACCCTATTCCAACACATACTATCATTAAGACACATTGTGTATCACTTAAAATCTCAAGAGTTTTTTCTGTATTCCTGAAACAAGGCAGCTTCTCTGCCGAAATATCTGTATCTCAGAAAGTCTCTGTCTCCAGACACAGGCTGACAACTTCCTGGACTGAAACTCATTCAACTACATTCAGTATCACTGTTTCCAGGCTTTACAAGTTTCTTTATATTTTCTTGACCAGTGTCTCTGTCAACCACCATAAACTTGATTTTTTTTTTCTTTCCTTTTTTGATAATTCATGTGGTTTTTAAATGCGATATCACTAAATAGCTTCATCACTTCAACATTTTTCTTCTTCCTTACTCTTTTAATTTTATGGCAATTGACAGATGCCCTCCTACATTTTAACTGAAAAATCCATTTTTGATAACAGAATTACATGAAAGACAGTTTCTCTTTTCAAATGCTACACATTTTTTCAATAGTGTAATTTCTACATATTATATATGGTTTTTTCTTCAAAGAAAAATATTGAATTTACAAAATTATGCCGAAAAGGAAACACATTTTTTAGAGATTAATATAAGCTACAAGTAACTCAGCCTTGTTAGTATAACTTGGAGGAAGAAAGGTACACAAATGTAAACATTTGCCACTGAATAATAAACTCAGTTTTGAAGACTGAATATCAGTCTTTTCACCTATAAAAGAACAGGTCATTGATTAAGACTGAGGCTATTCATTTATGAGTCCAGAGAGCCCAGAAGAAATGCAAAAGGCTAAGTTTTCTGAACTTTTTGAAATTTTCCCAATATCAGCTGCTACAGTATTATCACAAAATCCTAGGTTTACATCCTGGTTGCCAAAAAAAAAACCCAAACCACCCAACCAACCCTAAAATAAGCTATTTAAGTCTATAATACATGATATAACTTAAGCCTGTTTCCAAATATCTTAAGTTTACCTTTTCTTTACACCTTCTTTCACCTTTTAACATACCAATCCCAATGTAAACAAACAATTAGAAGAATGAACACAGCAGAAAGTTCTTCCCAGCTTTCCCCTGCTCCAGGAAAAGCCTGGGAACACAGAGGATGCTGACAGGATGCCCTGAAGGTCACCACATCCAAGCCACAGCAGACCCAGGAATAACATGAGGAGCCTTTCACTTGAACTGAGGTCCCTCATCTCGACTGCCCAGCACAATGGCAGTGCTGTACTACCACACTAGGAAAAGCAGCATCACCCTAGAAGCTAGTTACAAATCACTGGTGCTTTTACATCTCTCTTTAAAACAGATACATGTACATCTTAAATGCTGTCCAAAACCATGCACATACTTATTTAAAACGCTTAGTAAGTGGCATGCAGTCACATCCTGCATGAGTTTCTCTTTCTAACAAGCTTGCAGAAAACCAATACAGTTATACTCCCTTCCACAAACGAGTAGGTAATATGCAGATTTCACAACTATGCATTTATCAAGACTATCAGGAACAAAAAACAAGCAAAGCTGAAAACTAGAATATCCCCAGGTACAAGCCACAGTTTGAAGTATGAAATGAAAGCTGCTGCCAGTTAATGGAAGACACTGACAGAGTGGGACTCCGCAACCCTCAGTAGTATAGGCTCCTACAGAGACCAAAAATACATTAGCCAAAGAAGGGACAACAGAAAAGTTCCTTCCAACTGTTTTTTTTAAAACCTGAAACTAAGCTTGCCTGCAAATACATCTACCACGAGATGCTGCCAGGAAGAATTTGGAAGCTGGACAGCTGTTCACCTACAACTATACATAACTTTCATACCCCTGCTACCCCTTAGATAGGGGAGGAATTGCCAGGATGCAATTCTTGCACAGCCAGTTCTCACAAACCTTATCTGCACTTCCCTAATTAGACCTACCATTTCTAGGTCAGTTACATAGAAGCTGCAGCCTCCTTCAGTCACTTTTCCAGAATAAAATTGTGGTGCTTCAGCCCCTGCTATACAAAGTAGCATATGAAACTTTGTTCCAGTGTACAGAAAATACACATCATTTACAACGCTGACTAAACGGAGACAGAGGTGTTTTCCCAAGCTTCTAAAACAAGTGTGGTGTCTATTGCTGACAGAGAAGAAGAGCAGACCACTCATCTTCAGTAATGTCCACCAGCAAGCAAGTTACAACCTACAGATCTGTTTACACTACGTAATATTAAATGATATGTATCTGGACTGTAAAGTGAATGTTGTAGTCCCCAAATTTGTATCTAATTCTAGCGTATAACAGTTTAACCCTAATCTTTTTATTTTTCAAAGTAGGACTACAGTCAACAACCTGACTATATAACAAATTCAACTAATTCAGGGAATTATTAAAGAAAGTTTTGCAATTAATATTTCTAAGAAATGCAGAAATATTTCACATCAAATTGCCTGGGTTCCTATCAGTAAAACAAACAGATGATTTCCTTTAAAACCCAGAGGGAGGAGGAGGAGGAGGGAAGAATCTATCTGTAACATGAAATATCATTTGCACAGTCACAAGCAGTTTGGGTTAATTACTGTTAAGGTGTTACACTACCCAATTTTTAATCAACAGAGCCTTACTCTGGTGCAGATGTTGACATCTGTAAAAGTTAGTGCCATTTTACCTCCTCCAGGCATTGTAAGCACCTGGAGAAGCCACAGGAAAGGCAACACGGATTCTTCTTGAAACCACTGCAACAGCTGTCAGCTCAGGAGGCGGTATATACCAACTTGCACCAGACAGCAGCATTGCACAGACCCACACTCTCTCTTCTTAAATACAGTCTATAAGCAACACTGGGAAATTTGTAATGAGAACACAACTTACCATATGACAACAAATACCAGCATTCATTGCACAGATGTACTTAAAGCTTTTAATTTTGTCACGCATGTACAGACCTTGATTTGGCACTTGTCTAATTAACATAGCAGATGTACCATTAACAAAGTCATATACAGTTCATGGTGACATGATAACTTGTGTCAAAACACCTGAATTTTAACATGGATGTTGTTTAAAACCAAAACCAAAAAGGTAAAAAACATTTATTACATGAACTCATTTTTATCACCTTATTTTTTTTTTTGTGGGTCTATCAACTCTAAGCAAAAAATTATACACTACTGAGAAAACATTAGTACAAGAACCCAATAATCATATACTGGAAAATGCAGAAAACTGTTTGCCCTTCTCCGGTCCAATCTTGGAAAAAAGAACCAATAGTTTATTCCTGTTTGAAAGTACATCCCAGTTGCGAGATGAGTGTCACAAATCTACACAAAGCAAGTTATAGAGCTGTAAACACAGCAGTATTAGTGCAGACAAAGTACGGCAGCCCTTCCAATGCAAATGCCATAGCATTCCATACCACAATCACAAAAAAGAACAATCAAAAGCTTAAAATAATAGACACATATTCCTTGCGGATTTTGTACAATAGTAAAATGATAACAGTCACTTTTCCAGTTTAAATTCCCACCCAATTTGTCAGCACAGAAATAAAAGGTAATACTGACAAACTACACTGTCCTGTCAGAAAAGAAAAAAACGCATAGCTCTATCATCCCTTGTTGGGCTTTCATTTGCTTTTTAGGCAGTTATTCAAATCCTTTCCAAAGTCCTTCCACCCAAGTACAGGTTCATGAGAGACCTAAATTCATCAGCTTTGTGCCCAGGAATATCCGGAGTAACAAAAATGGAGAAGTACTTATGTTTCCCTTAACTTCACAGTACCAGAATGCTACAAAATAAAAACCAGCAGAGTGCAAGGCTGGTAACTTCAGTATGCATCCCAGATCCACTTCAATAACAGCATAACCTATCATGTCTCATAATATTTACTAGAGTAATCTTGCTGCATATCAGTGCAGCAAGAACAGAATCTTCCTTGTTCTTATAATAAACTGCCGTTAGCCTCTTCCTAACTTCACAGAAAATACTCTCTGAGCATTTCCATTGTGTTACAATAAACAACTTGAACTTAATAGCTGAAAGGTGTAATACTATTTTTTTTATACTCTTACAAGTTAATCTACTTCTTTGGAAAAAAAGAAAACCTATTTCAGACTACTGTTTCACAGAAATCTGACCCTGTAGGCATTAGGGTTTTGAAAATATTTTCTAGTGGGCAAGAGCAATTTCTCAGATGTACAGCATACTTATAAAACTTACTCTGCAGAGGAGATCAACTTCTATTCTTGATCTCAGTCTATGAACACAACAGATGAAACTGACAATTGCCAATCTATAATCAATCGCCCATTGATCTTAATGGGGTGTTATACAAAACTCAAGAGATAACAGATATTGCATATTAATGAATTTATAGATTATCATCATTATTTGTTCAGTGCTGTATTATACTTCAGCTCACTTGAGTGGGAAATACGTACCTCTCCCTTTTTGATCACTGCTCTACTGTACTGTGTTTCCCTTTCACTCCTTTCCCTGCATTGCCTTAGTATTTCTGAATCTCTCTGCTAGAGCTCTCTCACTGCAGGCTCTGCTTTTAGCCACTACCCAGCAGAGCCACTCAGATGATTGCTTATTAAACAAATACATACACCACACATACTATAAACTAATAATACATACACCTAATAGCAATCATTAGGTCTTAGAGAGACCAAATCCCAGTAATGTCAGAGTGGGAAGCAGTATACACATCTCCCGGTCATTCTTTAGGCTGTTTTCAACGCAAATCTCCACAGCAGCATCTAATACAGAAAAGACATTGGGATGGCTCCTATCATAAAATATCTCTCTCCTGTGGTCCAGGGCCAAATACTGTATCCAGAGGAATTATTCTGAAGACTTACTGTTAATACTGAAAACATGGTGTAAAAGAAGGTGTTAGAAGATGTGTGTATACAAAACTCAGAGAACACAAAACTACATCTAATTTTTACTTTGAAGAAGTTAAAATGTTACGCAGTCAGAGTTATTGATTCAGTCTCATTTGAAGATTTTGAATCAAATTCATAAATGAAGAAGAGTGAGAGCTCAAATACGTCCAAGTCAGGGAGATTCCTGGTGGTTCCTGCAGGACATGCAATTACTAATGCAGCTCTTAAGACTCCCTTTGCTTCTCCTCTCCCACTTGCTAATACTTGTGAAAAACAGAGGTTTTGGTGTATAAAAATTAGAAGAGATGTGAGTGGGTATGTAAAAAACACACGGGGATAGAATCTGAGGGGACTTGAAGTTCAGACTGAATGCAGCTATCCATGATGATGTCCCCTCATGCTGTTTCTAATTTACCTCAACACAAACACGACTAGAATGATAATACTTATCTTAAGAATTGCAACAGACCTAATTGCATTACCACCAGAATCAGAACTACCTTTCCTCAAATCATGCAAGTGATTTGAATTACAGGCTCAGGCTTACGATATCACAGTTCCAAAACTTAAGTGGGATTTTATAATATCCTGCCTTCTAAATCTTATGTTTACCAGTATAACCCACTCAGTCACAGAATTAGCTTGTATTTTGACTGCTAGATCTTCTCTGCCATTCATGCACACGCTACTCTCTTTCCATGAATTCAAAACGCAAGTATTAAAGTAATCTTTCTGACTATTGTTTCATCTGCAAAGGCAAGATTTGGGCTTTGCAACTCCAAAATTAACTAAAGCTAACTTCAGCTGCCCCTCTGTGTAGTGAAGTGCTTTGACCCAAGTTAGATGCTCAGGCTCCAAACACACCCTACATGAACAGACAGAGTAGGTAGGCGTATACATGAGAGATTCTCAAAAAAAAGCCAAGATGCTAGCTGCAAATGGTTTAGTTGCTTAAATACCTGACATGGCCAGAGATGAACCAGACCCATGCCTTTTCTCCTTCAAAGGTTATCACTATAAACCTCACAAAGGAATAAATTTAAGTTTTGCTTTTCCATCTGAAAAAGAAAAAAAAGAAATACAGCTTCTCAGCAACCACCATCAGCCAACCTATGCTTGCGCCCTGAGTTGTAGAAGTACTAAACTGAAGTGTTTACTCCAAAATCAGGAAGAGCAGGGATTTGAACTCACATACTTAATATGCCACACATACTTGCTAAACTTCTAAGCTATCAGGTTTCAGTATCAGATAGTTACTAGCTCCTTCTGTACATCTGTCTTGGTTAACCTGGAGGGACTGAATTGATGTGAAATAGGCAGACCCCTCGTTTGGAAACCTACTGCAGCGTTCAGTGTTAAGAAGCTCTTTAATTGTAAAGCAGCATAAGTACTCTGGCAGCCTTCAGGTACTCTCAAGCATTAGGGATTTACTGGGACAACTCTTAATTGACTTTAATAATCACCCCCAGTGTCTCATAACTACCAGGTATTTTGTCTGACCTGGTAATCTAAAAGACAATCTCACATGTTAATAGCCTTGTCAACCTAAAAACTGATCAAATAATCCATCCATTTCTTTGAAAAATATTACATACCTTTCAATAAATTTGAAAAGTACATATATTCTGTTGAACAGATGTACCAAATTTCAAAAATCACATTTTCAAATAAAAAAGGTCCAAATGGATACTTCAAAAGGATGCAAGCTAGATGCCGCATTCAATAGACATATCTATTTCTACTTAGGATGATATGAAGCACTTACAGACACTGGTTTCGGTGCTATATATGGTACATTACTCATTCTGAGAAATAGTTAGCATATTATTTTACAAATGGAAGAAAATCGCTACTTGCACATACATTTGTGATTCAAAGACTTCATTTAAGCAATGACACCCATCCATCACAAGTACACCACAGTGCATGCTTTTCTCTAACAGGTTGTTACATACAATGAGAGAATCTAAATATCCAACATGTTTACAGCATATCAGGCAGTCCTTCTAGCACATCAACCTGATGCCTGTGTTGAACGAGCTCCTGATAGCACATCAACCATTGCACCATTAATTAACATATCTCTGCAGCTTTCAGAAAGAGACAGATGATCTTTCCTTGGAGGCCAGTGCAGCTTGACCATACTGACAGGTGCCCACTTTGACCTCTAAATTTTAGGTGAGGATGCCTCAGTAAAAAAGGAGTAAGAACTGATTAAGTATCTTACTTCCTTGACAGCACTATAGAAGCCATTTAAGGAATAAAAAACCCCAACTATTTTATGTTAATATTAACTCATAATAGTAAAGCTGGTACAAAATACTGTTTCATAGACTTGTATTTTTAAATAAGTTGCTAGTATTGGTAGCAATTTTTTTTCCTCTCAGCTGTTCACCTACAGATAGGCACACTTAACAGCTAAAGGCAGACCATTTCTGTAATGCTACGAAATTTGACGTAACCACCCCTACTGCTACAACCTCTCAAAAATCCAGTATGTCCATGATCTAAAACAAGTAACAGAATGCAAAAACGCCATGCAAGTTTTACACACATCCATGTGAGCATCTTTTAGTTTTGAGGCACAGATAAAACGTGCTTAGTCTGATCTGAATTACTGCAGTGTTCTTGTTAAAAACCACCATCTGTCAGAGATTATCCTATTTTACACAGAGGGAACATGCATTAATTATTAATTCTACTCCTTACAACAATGTACTCACACAAGATCAGGACTATCCATGGTGTGACAGGAGTATTATTGTTCTTAGTAGGTAGTCTCTGGATGAAACTCAGGATTGATCCCTTGAGTACTTCCAGCAAATGAGCTGCTTCAGGGCAGGGCATCATCATACAAGAAGCAACAGCTATGAATTCCCAGGACCTGAGTCTGTTTCCATGAGCTGACATAAATACTACATGCAGTACAGACATCACATTTGCAGGCTTAAGCACTGTGGCCCTATGCTGTGCATTCACTGAAGCATTTGTTGAAGTTTAAGCACATGAATTTGGCTTCATTTAAAATTAAATGCAAGAGTAAGAGCTTTATCAGTGCTGGTCAAAGTGCTTGGCACTTTGCTGAGTCTTCCACATGTGCTGAGGGAGGGAATTCATAGCTGTAAATAGCACACTGATGTGGCAGGTCTAATTCATCTGCAATGAGCATCTGATTATAGGCAAAATAAGATTAAGAAAGCTCTTCATAGATCTTAGTGAGGGACAATGGAAAGGGATCAATCTTCCCCATGAAATTCCCTGATCACCTATCATTTTCTAGGGAAGCTGGTAGAGATCACATTTCTGCTCTGAGAGAGTTTTACCTGTTTGGTATTGTTTGAGTGTACACTTCCTTATATTGCCTTCAGTTAAAGCTTCATTACCACTGAGCTTGTTTCCTTGGTCAGTGGCAAACTGACCACTCGAAGCATTTTACAAACTTCTTGCAGGTGTTAGTATTCCAACGAGGAAAATCTTACAGAAAGACTACTGAGCAAACTAATTAAAAAAAAGAAGAAGAAGAAATTTATGACATCTAGATAGCTGATATGAGACAGCAACTCACAGTCCCAGGCTGTATTTGGTGCAATGAATGCCAGGACCTCTATCTTACTATGAAGAACAAAACTAAAAGTATATTCTTGATTCCTCAAACAAGAATAAGACATATCAGAACATGGAGGACTCTTCTGGATAAACAGAAAATATAATAATGTCCATAAATCTAAAAACTTTTATATCGTTCCTATTTTTAAGGTAATCTCTTAGGTTACAAAGTCTGTACCTTTCTGGGCAAGGAAGAGGTTAAAAATTTTTCTTCCTAAAAACCAGAAAATGCTCTACTGAAAAGCTGCCTAAGCTGCCAAGCATGCAGGGATGGCACTCCAGTTGGAACTCATTACAGAGACAACATAGGAGAGACGACCCAGCTTTCTATTTACTGTAGAGGCAGAACTGACATGAACATCTTTCTACGTAGACCTAGAAAAACATGTTGGCCCTGAAGCCAAGGATCAGAACATTACCAACCCTGCCAAAATGAAATAGGTTATTTGTGTTTTTAATTTAGTGAGATTTGGCACAATTTATGTATTTTTCCCTGGAGAAGAGGAACTATTTATATTCTTCAGAGCATAGATCATAACTGTTAATTTTCTGTGGTCCTGCATAAAGAAATACTAGGTTTATTATTTTGAAACAAGAGGACCAGAGTTTTCAGTGTAGTAAGGAGAGACAATTTTGTGTAAAGGCATTTTAAGCCTCTTCCAGTAGGTGGAACTTCCAAGAGCAGGTTTTTTTTTTTTTCACGTAAGCACATGTCCATGTCTCTCAAGGTGAGCAACTGTGACATACAGGAAGGGGCATGCAAGTCCCACGTTAGAAGGTCACTTTCCATTAAGCAAAGTGTAACTAAGGACTTCTCCCATTTTCACATGGTTTCATTTTTCCCCTGCATAAAGTCACAGTGCAAGCGGTGCCAATTGTGAGAACATAAAAATAACAGGTACCTTGTCCTTTGATGTCCTGTCCTTCGACACTCCTAAAAAGGGATTTTACTCACCCTTACACCACCATTCAAGTAGTATGCACACTCATCTGTACTTACAGCACGTAATATAGCTCAGGTTATATTTCCAGATCACAGTAGGTTGCCTCTATCTGACAGGAGTTATGAGAACCTGTCGAAGGATCTTCCGAGGGCTCTGCTTACAGACCTCAGTTCAGAGGTTTAAATTGACTATGCAGCAGGAGAGTGAGTCAGCTATTATGTAGGTTTTGACCCTTCGTAAACCACCAGGTCCTAATCCTCTTCCCTGGCAGTCAGATCTGGACTTCAGCATTCAGGCTGCTTCTGCTGAGCACTTTGACCACTCATCAGCCAGCCACAGACTGAAGGAAAGAATCTAAGATCAGCCTGGAAAGTCACAACCTTTCCAACAGCTACTGCACAGGCAAAAGAAGAAAGATCACATTACAGGACTTGGCTCAGTCCCTCTTAACTAGTGAAGTCATGGTAGGCCACATGAGGAACAACAAAAAAGTATACTGGAGACAGGAAAAAAAAAAAAAAAGGCGGCAGAGGAAACAAAAGGGGACAAAACCAGCTGGTTAACACCGACTCTTCCCTCTCTGTCTCCCCATCAGGATATCTGAAACTGGTCATCGAGGGTCAGGAGGATGAAATCCATCAAGCTAACGTAACAAGCTGAGATCATTCCCCTACTTGAAAATGCAGGAACAGATCTAACCTTCCTTGCTGTTTTAAAACAACAGATGTGTCACATGCAGCACAGCATTATAATTATTTGTCCAGTAAACCTAAGAAAACAAATAAATGACACCAAAAGCAATACAATAATTAATGCTACCTATTTTGCAAGCAAATTATTTGTAATTATCGCTCTAGAGTTTGCCAGGCATTTTTATGCAAGCAGTTCAGGAGAATTTACATACTAATGAAAGAGTCCATCATACAGTTCCAAGTTCAGATTCCTTAAAAAAACAACCCAACAACTTTATTGTATCTACTGATACTGAAAAACCTGTCACTGCATAACACTTACCCTGAGCATAACTGCTTCTTTGGGTCATCAGGTATACGAAAGACAACATTTGATTTTTATGACCAACTTGAGTTTCTTGCTCATTACTGGCAACAGTAGAAGTTCCCCACAGTACCACAACTACCCACCCCGACGTCCCCACTCCTTCCATAAGTGGGACAATGTAAACCTCTGGCAGGTCCAAACATTTACGACTTGCTTCCACAAGGCTGAATCCTAACAACAGCATGCAAGGATTGCAGCAGATTTTCCAGAAACTGTTAATAAGACCAAGTTGTTTCTTTCAACCTCAGCAATAGTGCAGCATTAAATATTGACTTTGCTATTCAACATCTAGAACGGATAAAAACAGAGGGAAGAAAATTTTTAAACAATCAGATTTTTTAGAGTACTCCCACAAAGTCTTGCCACCATTCCTATTAATTAGTGACTTCCTCATACTGCAAAAAATATACTTGTCAGCAAACCTTTAAAAAGGGCAACAACCATATGTTAAACAGGAGTCATTCCATGAAGCCAGTCCATTAATTACCACACATTTTTCCACCATTATTCATCATATGGATAATAAATGAGCCAGAACATAAGGTTTATTTATCTTATGATTACTTCCCCTTAGATTGTCAGTTGCAGAGTTTTTATGGTATCGGTGTATTCCATCAGTGCAAAACCTGAGCAGGTTGTGTTGGCCAAAAAAAAAGATTCAAGACAAGAAAGAATCAGAACATTGCTTTCCTAGAGATGAAGTTAGAATTATCGGACTACTGAAAAATAGCCCAACTACTGCTTTAAAGGTTTCTCCTTCAAGTACATCAATCCAGAAAGACAGATCAGTGGGAGCTTCACGAAGTGACTTTTTCTTATCAATGTATGTATTTCCAATTAAAAGCAGAGTACTTTGACTCAGGACAGCATCACTGCTTTGTAATTTTGTGATTACATAGCTGTTCTTCATCGCTGTTTTTCATTAGTTTTAAGGAAATGGCATCAGAAAATTGTTATTTTGAAAAACATGGATAATACATACTGGAACACTGACATCCAGCATGGTGCTCTTCTTTACATTCCACCACTATTTGGATGTTATTTCTACTCTTTCAATAGCTTTGCTACAATTCCCTTCATATCCTCAAAGAAAACAATAATGATGTAACTCATTCATGTAAAAAAAAAGAGAACAATTGTTGTATTTTCACACAAATTTGCAGCATATCTCTGCAGCTCAGATCTTAGTGATGCAGTAGAGAGAGATGTTTTAGAAATGCTCAGGGACACAGACAGCTCCTTCACAAAGCTGTTGATATTCATTCCTTCACAAGTCAATTCTCACAGAAACAGGCTCAGCAAGCTGTTCTGTATTTCTGTCGATGGAATGTAACAAGAACTGGGGAAACAGATTCTGTTTGCAAGCTATCTTGCTATTTAAAGAAATACTTGAAATTTAATTAAAAAGTATTGTTTGCAAAAGAATACCTGAAAAGTCATTATAAGTAAAGTGACAAAACACTTTCTCCAATCTCATTTTTTATATACTAGAAAATGTAAATTAAGACTTTGAATTAAAAAAAAAAAAATCGGAGGTTATCATTCCATTAGGATTATTTTCCAATGAAATTTCATTACATTCTAAAATAGAAAGAAAACTTTCCCATCACCAGAATGTTGTCCTTCAGGGAAATTTATCTTGCACTCACAATTTTGATAATAGTGAGTTAACAATTTTGATAATAGTGAGTCATCATATGCATACAAATTTTCACTTGGTTATGGACTTAATGAAGTTCCATTTGCTCATTCTTTTAATGCAATAGTAGCTATGATGTTTTTCGAAACGGCATGCCTCAAAAGTTTTCTTTCTTCTTTAGTATTTAAACATTTGAAGCACTTGAATTCTCAGCAGTTTCGAAAATCTGGTCATCAGCCACTTATCTAGAATGGGAATATTAAAAGGAGGTTAAGGTGAGCTATCCATATACAACCGCAAGTTGCACAAGGTCTGTGTAGGAACTTTAGAAAATCCCAGCCTAAGGATGGTGGGGAAAAAAAAAACAAACAAAACAAAACATGAAAAAACATGGAGCTTACCTTTCCGCAAATACATAATCTAACCTGCAGCTCCCAAAGCATACTTATTTCTGGTTCTAACAAAGTGATACCAGGAGCATCTGTACCAAATTCACCACATTATGTGACCTTCTTGCCCTCTGCCATCATTAAGCCTCAGCAGCTGCTTTATTTTTACCAGGGTCCATTTTTCTAGGTCAAAGCTACATTCCATATTCTACACTGGGAACAGTATCGTAACCTTGCTCTAGAAGTTTTTTTCCTACCTACCAATATAAGAATATATAATGTAATGAAGCATCTCCTTACTTGTCACTTCCACCAAACAGTCTCCATAAAACGGCAGCAAAGAAACCTGAAAACATTCCTCAATGAAAGTAGCTAACCCAAAGCTCTCTTGCTGCAGGCAGATTCCCAATTTCTTGCTGGAAATAATGGAAAAACAACAATTTGATTACTTTTCTGTTAAATTAACACACATTTGCAGATTCGATTCCAGGTGATAATGGACAGACTGCAAGGGATTTTGGTTTTTAGTCCCTTAAGGGTTGCTTTTCTCTTAGTCTTTTTTATGTGTGTGAAGATATAACTATATTTAGATTTTAATTCAAAGCACAGCTCTAGTTTATAGTACATAAAGATGTCCCTGAAGTACAAAGTACTGAATCAGAGAAAGGAAAGCACATCCCATCCTACAGTGGTGACATGAGTTATTTGCATAGTTGCCACAAAACTAATAATTACACTGTAACTCAATGGGAACAATGGTAATTTCACAGTAGCTCATGTTGTTGTTATCACCCTATATCCTGATAACTGTGAAATTAATTTGTGGCACCACTGTATGTGTCAGCTTTAACCTGTTCCCTAGGTAACATTATGCTACCATAGAGAAGGAATGCTTGGCAGTAAAATGGGTAGCAGCAGATTGACTACACAAAAAGAATCTTCTATCTATATACAAACAACCTGGCAAACAGAGAAGATGCTGAGAAAAAAAAAATCCTTTCCACTGCTTTTTTTTAAGGGAAAAAAAAAAAAAAGAAATTAATAGACTTCATGGTATTAACTGACCATTATCCACACACACAGGATGAATGCAAAGGTAAAACAAAATGAACAAAATACCAGATTAGATTTAGTGCCAGTGACCCATTGTTCTAACTGCTGCCAAGATGTAGCATAAAAACGCTAAAAATTTCTTTTTCCTTCTAGTCATTTCCCACATTAACCACTAAATAGCAATTTTAAATATAAAAGCAAATATACACCACTAAGACATATTTAGGAGGGCAACAATAGTGTAGATTATGCTTTCACAAATAATTGTCACTTCATCTGAGAGGCACAGTCCTTTCACCTCCTGAACACTCAACATCATTTTGCAATACTACTACTGCCAAAAACGAGTTCCACACTGAACATAAAAGATGACACTCTGCCACAAAATGTGTGGAAATGCTTACAAATTTACTGGTGAAAATCCAGTGCCACAATAATTGAAGGTCTGGAAAACATTAAAGCATGGAATTTAAGGAGGGAACTTCTTACTGATTGGTAACAATAGATGAAACACTGAATTTAAACTTCCCAGTCATTCTGCTTGGTACTGCAGTGTGTATGAGTCTTTGTATTAAAGAAAGACGCTATTTATTTTTATCGAATTTGGGTATTTCTTTCACTATTAATCCAGGTCTGCTTACATCGCATTAGAAACACATGCTGTAATGCCTTGATCTCTTGCTGTATGTTTGTCTGTAAGGAAACAGATGAAAAAAATCACAGCATGTTACACATACAGACTCCGTGGTTCAGCTGGAGTTTTGTTACTGAAAAAGCAGCAGCATCTCACTGTCAGCACTTGTCATCAAAGCAAACCAAGGTGTTGAGCACATACTCTGATCCAGGATATCCAGGGACAAGCATGTTTTGTCGCTCTGTAGTTTTGATCTTTATCTCTGACTGATCCTCCTTTTGTGATTGCTGTTCCTAAAAGCCCTGACAGGTGATATTCAAATGTGGGGGGGCGG
>Ga0065711_1039482_pt1 | contig 17808 bp, 13 predicted proteins | sample Hoacrofraction12_FD_59098 | JGI IMG/M metagenome (GOLD analysis project Ga0065711, IMG submission 59098) | Hoatzin crop microbial communities from Cojedes, Venezuela - Epithelial fraction 12 v2 (version 2) | ecosystem: Host-associated > Birds > Digestive system > Esophagus > Crop | place...
TTTTTTTTTTTTTTTTTTTTTTTGTTAGGTTTAGATGATTAACTTCCTATCAAATCTGCTTGCCTGTATCTCATGAATGTCTAATCTGTAGACCAGGTTGCTGTAACATGAAGGAATCACCTGCTGGCATAAGAGGAACACACGTGCTTTGCTGCTTATTCTTCCAAACACTCAGATATTACATTTTTTAATTTCAAATGCTGCAAAAGCAGTATTGAAAAGGGGCCCAGCACTCTGCCCACCAGCAGCCAAGCACCTGTCCTACCTGAGGTGAAGTGCAGCAGTACTTTGCTTGAGGTAAGGCTTCCCACGGGGATTGTAATTTGGTCCGTGTAGATTTGTGGTATCTGGGCATGGACCACATGCTTCCCTTGATATTAATCAGTGGTTCTGTGGAGTAAACTCTTCATGACTGTGGGAAAGAGTAAACTATTCCAGCCAACTCTGCTTCTGTACTCCCTTATAGACTTTCTGTCGTGCTATTTGCTAAAGAAGTGTCATTTTCATATTGGTGATCTTTGAGTTAACATCACAAGTGGAAAAACCGCTTTCAGAAGTTAAGCGATTGTTAAAGCATTTGGCATGCTGCATGAATAAATGTTCTGACCATGTGATGTTGCCTGATGTGATTACCTCATAACAAAGAAAGAGTCCCACTTTTTCAGGGTTTGTATTTCCTAGGCTGATGTCATTCAAAGTGAATTGTGGTTGGCTTTGAAAGGAAAATTTGGTCCAGTGTTTGTAGAAAAATCTGGATTTGCTAAAATAGTAAGTGTATTAGTGCTTACGGAAGGGAATGCTGTGAATGAAAGGTGATGAACCTGGTTAAACTATGCATATTTAAATAGTATCAGGATCAATTTCAGTAATCCCTTGTGGTATCAAGAGTGCTTTTTCTTGAACCTGAAATTTTATTTATAACCAGCACTGGGACAATTCTATGAAGTCTATTTTCTGAATATCATCATAGTCGATGCCAATTTAAGACGATTTGGAGCAATAACATGGGAAGGGGAATCATTAATACACATACACAGAAATCAGTCTATGGTATCTGTTTGCCAGTTGACCTCAGGCCAAAATAGATTGAAGATCATAAGTAGTCTAAAGGGAAATTCTGTGTCATTATGAAATGCTTCAACATGTCTTCTATTATGGGAGTAATGAGCCTTTAATTTTGGATTAGCATGTTTACAGTTGCAGCTTGATGTTTGATTCACAGTTGTACATGGTTTTGATAAGAAGAGATGTTTTAAACTAAGAAACAAGTGTGAAATGTTTATCATGAGTGTAAATATTATTTCAATTCCAGGTACAGAGAAACAGAAATAAGTTTTCAAAACTGAATGGTTAATCTTAATCAAAAACCAGCAGTAAAATATGAATAGTTCCAGCATTAAAAAAATTGCTTTCAGCTGTCTGGTGGAAATTATTCCCTGAAATATTTGGGCTTGTAATGTAAATTCTCATTTTGTCCAATTCACCTACCTATCGCGATTTCAGCAATATGTAAAAGGATGATGTTGTCTGTAATTTATTAACAAATTAATTTTATCAGTGAAGATGATGATGAATGATTTTTAATCAGACATTTACAGGAACTATATCTTAAGCTTTATAGTTATCCATGGACTTTGGAATATTGAAAATGTTGAAATTAATGTTTTTTAAGTGCTAAGCTTTTGCCACAGTAACTGTTTCTGGTAGTGACAATTGTTCACCTATTATGCTTTGGTGATCTTTCATTTTGCTTTATGTCTTAGCATGTTAAAATACGGTAAACTGCTAGTGACAGTGAGATGAAAAGCAAGTTCTTAGTTAGTCTTACGACTTAATAGTACCTCAGTATTTTAATTTTATTGTATTTTTTTCTGTTGTTGTACTGGCCAGTTTTAATAATTGAATATGTTGATGAGAGGTTTTTTCAACTATCTTCTGTAAGTACAAAGCATGTCTTGAACGTTTTAGTTAATACTTTAGAGGATGGGTGTTTCTAAATGGTAAGGCTTCATGTGTTTTGATATAGTTACTAGAAGTCCTGCCATGTTTTGGGGTGTGCTTTTGCTCCCCTCCTTTCCCCTCCAAAGATGTGTTGTTCTGTTTGGGTGTTGGGGTTTTTTTTTTGTTTGTTTTTTGTTTTTTTTTTAAGAAAAAAAGCTTTAAATTATTTCCAAGTCATCACTAATTATTTGTTCCTCATGTATAACACCTTCCCACCCCCAATTTCAAAATCCAAAATACCAGCCTACCACTAACTCTTTTCTTCTTCTGATCCAACTGAAAATAAGCAGACAAACAACAGTCAAAATTTTAAATTCAGCAGCTATGCAGGTCAAATGCTGATGATGTATATCCCTTTAACTTCATGAAGAGCAGTTCTAATGTGGCAAGTTTAAGTCACAAAGTATCTGGCCCATTAACTTGCCCCAGAGAGAAGTGTGACGGGAGGGTCGGAATTAGATATCATAATGTGGATGCGCACCATTGAAAAGCCATTTTTTTAACATGTTAAGTGAGCATCTAATAGAACTCCAGCTGTTGTCCTCTTGTGACATATATCTTCTCAGAGAGAATTCGTGCTTTCTGGTTATGTGGACATAATGCGGAAGAGTGCTGATAGTAACATTTCCTTTTGAAAAATTATTAATATAGAATAGAAAGTTCTTACCTCCTTTTTATTTTTATATACAGTTAATTCTATCTAAATTTAGCACTGTTTGATCGTTTTAGAATTTCCTTTAAAAAAACAGACTTCGCCTTGTTTTTTTTCTCCATTCTGTTAACAATTTTGTCTTCAAAACCACCTGAACTACTGTTCGTATGCCTAGCCTTACAGAAAATTGCAAATGAGATACCTGGAATGCATGAGCAAAAACACTTTACCTTCAGATCTTGGACACATTTTAACATTAATAATAACATCAACTTTCTTTGCTGCTCTTTAAAGAAGTGCATTGCACTGAAAAAAATGAAAGGGGAAAAGAATATTAATTTCTATCTGTTGTAGTACAGAAAAAATGAAAAGAAAAGATGAAGACAAGCTCTTCTTTGCAAGGTTGCACTCTCGCAGACCAAGCAATCATATTTTGGCTGGAACAATTAATTCCACCATGCATTACATTTCTTCAGAGCAGAACTGTAAAGTCAGTGTCTTCTGACAGAGATGCCTGGAAGTCTCGCTGTAGGCTTCAAGTAAATTGGTTGAATAAGAAGCTAAGTACTTTGCAAGAGAGAAAACAAATTAAGCAATTTTGCTCCGTATTTGAAAGTGATCGTATTATAATACCAGCATATTATTTTCACATACAGCTGCCTGTAAGTCCTGGTGATTTGTGATGCTAGTGTCATAAAGGACATAATAAAACTTTGAGCTCTTATTGCATTTCATACAGCATAGAAGTCTGTGCCTACTCGGGTTTCGTGTAGAATTGCTTTAGACTACCATTGGTGGATTCTGTCTTTGCAGGTTATGATTTTTGTGCAACAGCATGATCTATTTCATACTGATAGGTATCTATTTTAAGCTAAAATATAATCAAAGTAGTTTGGCAATATTCTTATATCTATGGTGTTTTTTTAATCATTATCCAACTGCACATTCAGCAGTGGTCATGCTAAAGATACTGTACTATAAAAAAAAAAATCATTAACAAAATAGTTTAGTAACCTCTTCATGCAGTCACGAAGGTAGCTTTGTTTTGTTTAAGCTTTTCTAAATTCAGTTGCACAAGCATCTAGGTCCATGGATGCTTATAATACCTTGGGAGTTTTTGCATTTTTTGGGAACCATTGGTGAAGACTGCATTTGTGCAGAGAGTTGGGTTTTGATTGATCCCATTTTTACTGAAGTGGATTACGTTATCCTCAGTGGCTTAGAGATGGGTGCTGGATTTACTGGTATCCAAACTTCAGACTACTATTTGCCTATTTCCTTCATGGATGCACCCACTTTTCTGTGTGTGGTTGCCTCCGTGTGGCTATTTGGAAAACGAAGTCTGTATCTGGATATTGTGTGTGTAGGGTGGCTAATATGGGATAAGATTTGGGTCAGGGTGAAGGGGAAAGTGCTTGGGAGGAGTAAGGGAGTTTGCAGTATAGTTCTGGATGCTGAACTGGGGCATTGGAAAACAGGGCTGGGAAAAGCTCTGAGGAGCGAGAGGCTGGCTCAAGTGGATCTGCAGAAGAGATGTGGGTGGGTAGGCTGTGTGAGGTGCAGGCCAGGCTCTAGGCAAGTGCCCAGAGTGAATACAGGTAACCAAGTTTCTGGGTATGGCAGGAACGTGTGCATAGTTTTAGTAAAAGAATTAGTATCTTTCTTTGGTTTTATTTTTTACTCTTATAATTACATAGAATCATGGAATGGTTTGGGTTTGAAGGGACCTTCAAGATCATCTTGTTCCAACCGCACTGCCATGGGCAGGAACACCTTCCACTAGACCAGGTTGCTCAAAGCCCCATCCAACCTGGCCTTCAGCCCTTCCAGGGAGAGGGCATCCACAGCTTCTCTGGGCAAGCTGTTCCGGTGCCTCACTTCTCTCCATAGTAAAGAATTTCTTTCTTATATCTAATCTAAATCTGCCCTCTTTTAGTTTATAGCCATTACCCCTTGTCCTATGACTACATGCCCTTGTAAAAAGTTCCTCTCCAGCTTTCTTGTAGGCCACTTCAGGTACTGGAAGGCTGCTGTAAGGTCTCCTGTTGGCTTTAAGGCCAAAGTGCACAGATTTCATTACGTTATCTGTATTTAATAACTATTAGCTGGTCTTTACCGAAAAGCAAAAATCCCTACCTTCCCAGTGGTTATGTTACTGTCTTTATCACACATTTCTCCAGCCTTTTAAAAGGCCATTTCTGTGAATAGAAATTTGTTTACAAGAATTTAAAACCATTGGAGCAACATGGCTGCATGTCCTTTACACCTGAAGAAAAAAGGATTCTTGGATTGTCTTATTAGTCCCTCACTGAACGATTGCAGCAGTTGCTCGACCTTGAGAGAAATGGGACACTGCCAGTGTTCTCCAGAGGCTGGTGTTATTAGTGTTGGCTGACCTCGGGGGAACTGGGTGACCTCCATTTCACCTTCCAATCTCCCAACACCAAAACAAAGCAGTTTTTTGCAACATAATGTGAATAAAAGACAAAGGATGGTTGTTTTTATATATAGGGGAATAGTGAAAGAGGCTGCTGTACCTTTGATTAAAGAACAAAATGCAATATAAATCCATCGTATAGCAAATAAAAAGACTAGAGTCCTATATGTACTTTGACACTAAATTTCAAATTTAAGGATTTCACTTTAGGAGGTTAATGGGCATAAACCTCACTGTACATGCTACAGTTATTGCTGTTTTTCAGGAAGAGGATGGTCCGTATTGTCTTGTATCAACTACAGAATCATGATAGTACATTCTGTGCAACTACCACATGTATACCGTTAAGTATTCACAAAGGAATTGATAGACTCTTTTCGTAGTCATTACTGATTGTCTTTGGGGTAGAAGCTTGAAGTCTTTCAAGTTAAAAAGAAAGAGCAAACTCAAGCATGTTCTTTTTTTAGATTTAAAATTTACATTCACAGAAGCTTCTTGTGTACTTAGTTATGTGTATGCTTGTATGTATGCAATCTTATGCAATCACAAAAATGAGTAATTATTTGGACCTACCTTATCAGCAACTAAGTTTGCTGTTTTTCAGACTGCTTTTTTTTTCTTTCAGTATAGATTCTCACTGGCTTGTTTTTGGAAAATTAAGATTTCAGCCCATAACTAAGTCATTCTTGATTTGCAGCTGTGCAGATTCTGCATCTGTCCCTAGTAAAGAAGATATAAGAGTAATTATAGTGTTATTGAACATACCAGTCTTGGCCTCCTTTAGCTGTGTACCTGTCAGTCTGGCAGGACTCCAGAAGTTATTCAGGGATGCATGGATCAGGTTCTTGAGAAATGCTGTAGGCAGATAAATGCTTACGACGTCTTCTAGTGCAGAACTTGGAAGTGTTGCGAAATGCCACATCTGAGAGAGTGCCTCACCACTATGTTTTCTCTAAGACTAAGAGGAAGAAATTTCAGCCTTTCCCCCTCATTATTCTGGCTGAAGACCAAAACGGTTGGAAACTGAATTCCAGTAGTGGGTTAAAGCTGCATGTGAGATGCTTTGGAACAGGCACCCGAGTTTCAGACAAATGATGGATTAACACATGCCAAATCTGCTGCTATTTGATGTTGGACTGATTAACACTTGCTATTTATCAGTGTATTAAAGAAACTTGATTTGATCCTACTGGTGGAAAAGCTGAGTTATGTGTTTATTGTTTAGAGGCAAGTGTCACTTTAGGGAAATTGGCCGCCTTTCACAATCCCAGAGGAGGAAAGGCCATGAAAGGTAAGCAAATCAGTTTGAAAGGCGGGTGTGTGGTGGTGGTTAATCCACTTCTGAAGGTAGCTCCCTTTGTGTCCTCTGCTGTACCTTACAGTGAGATCTGAAGCCTGTACAACTCCTTTCGGATGTGCTCTGGGAATGGTTCTAAAACTGAATTTCAGTAGAGCTGTATATGTGAAATTCATTGAAACAGATTTCTTGCTGTGAAATAAATGATGTGTCGCAACATAATGTATCACAAATATATTTCCGCTTAGAGACTTACATTTTTGATATCTACAGTCTGAAAGTTCTGATGTTTGTTTACATGCATGCCAAGATACTCTGGTAATTTTAATCATATATATATCTGCTACATGTCTGGTTCTGTTTTCCCTTAAATCACACAAGAAACTTAAACTGCCTTTCCTTTCAAGGGTCAATGCATGTATTGTTTAGAGTTCAGCGAGATGACAATCTTGTCAGAATATTGAAGCCAGAGGCGTTTTCAAATTGGAATGGATTCAGCTGATCAAATAACAATGGTGACTTTTCTGACACTGAAAAATTATGATACAGTGCAGTATAAATTGGACCTTGGCTCAGTGTTGAAAAACACCGATAATTGACCTTGGATCATCTAGTTTTTGTAGGGGTGTGGGAGGAGGAACTCCATATTTGACAGCAACTCTTTATCAGATATTTGAAAGAATCACTAGCAGGTGGGGTGTAGGAGGGAAACAATTATATAATACTTCTGATCCATAAAGTGTATATATCATATTTTTCCATTAATAACCACTGTTTTCTGTTGTTTCTAGTAATTTAACCATTAGCTGTTATGATTTTAACCTCTGTCATGCTACTTTAACTCAGAACAAATCCAAGCTGCATCATGGTTAAGTCATGAACAATCTATTTCATAGCTCAGGCTATGATACCAAAAGAATAACTAAGAAGTAGTTACAGAGTTGTGTGTTTCATACATAGATCTGTGGTGTCAGAGCTACATGTACGTGCACATACAAAAAGTCCTTTGTCATCAAACATACGGTGACTTTGTCAGTGGAAATATTGTCTGATCAGGCAGTCTTGATCTGCTAAATATATACGGGCTATAAGTAAAGACATAAGTGAACATGTTTCTTCAATAAACTGTAATGGCTCTGGCTGTCATTTGTTCTTACTTGGTGGCGTTCGTGCTTTCTGTCTCACCAATCCAAAAGTGATCATTTTTGTTAGAAAATGTTATAGAAACAATTAATGTCTATTGAGGACATAGGAAGCACTGTGGTGATGTTTGGGCCAGAACTTTGCTTACTGTCAAGTGGTTTCTTTTAGACTAAGTAGAATTCTTAACTCCATATTTATCAAATTGCAGAGAGTAACAATGAGACTGTTTGACCTTTTCCTTAAGAACTATGTGCATGCATAGAATGAGATCCCTAATTAGAAGCCATATTTACCCATCTGATAACTAGCAATGTCAAACCTGGAGTTCTCCATTCAGAATAAGAACACTGATAAAGAGTATTGAAGTAGCAGTGAGACACTGATGTATTAGTTTATGTGTGCATCCACATGATTAACATGAACTTTCAGGCTAAGCACCTTATTGATATTAGGAATAAGAACTCTGAGCAAGAGTGAACAATAATTTTGGCTCTACAGAAAGTGAGAACTTCTGTGCAGCAGAGAGACAGAAGATGGGTGTTTTATACCTTCAAGGATGGAGGTACCCCAAGAGTAGGAAGAGGTAATGGGTTGCTGAGTGATCTGCGGACCTGAGAGCCCTGAGGAAGTTCATGCTAAAGGTTTCATGTTCCCTTGTTAGCATGCTTTATCCCACAGCCAAAGAATCGTGCTATGCAGTATACTTGTTTAGCATAGTCTTACTTTGTTTGTGACAGCTGCACTTGAAATGCCAACAAGCGACGTGAAACTCAGGAGTAAGGTTTGCTGCCCTGCAGACTTTTAGAAAAATCATATCTTTTAAAGCAACGAGAGAAAATATTAAAAGAGAAGCACCAATGTTGAATAAATGTTGTGTAAGGTTTTGTTTTCCAAATACCTATTTCTTTTTAGAGAAACAGCCTCAGCACAAGCCAAATCTTTCCAAAGAGAGATTAAAGACAGTGAGTTGTGCTGAAGTAAATGTGCTGATGTGCTGAAAGCTGCAGAAGGATCCTTGGGCTGTTTGGGCCTCTGGTACAGGTGTATATACTTGTAAGTGAACCAAAAATAATTATCTTACAGCTGAAAGAGGTGCTTAGTTCTGCAAGCTATTCAGACACCAAGAGGTCTACAGATACTAGAGTTTGAAAAGGAGATCCAGCTGCATTTAAAAAAAAAAAGTCCATAAGCTATTTGGGAGTCTTAATAAATGACTCTTTCTTTTCTGAAAGTCATATTTGGTGGGATTCTTGTTCTGCAACAGAATTGTTGTTCTACACAGAGAATAATCTGCCTAGGAAGCTGAATGAGAACTGAAGAAATAAATAATGCATTGACCAAAAGCTGTGATACAGATGAGAAGCGTAGAGCATATGTATCTGAGATCCCTTACAGTAGATGTGTGCATGAGCGTAGAAAGATCTTACGTGTTGGCTTAAAGTAGTAAAATTACATGTCCCATTGCTGTGTTAAAGCTGGAACTTCATTCTACAGAAGTACATGGTTACAATGAAAAAGGTGGTCCCCAGCCTTGCTTTCTGTGGCCAGCTTCTTGTTACTGAGAGTCGCACAAGCCAGCTCTAGATTGTGTACGTTTATGTGGCAGTTGAATGACGTAACGGCTAGTTCTCAGCTGCATCAGCCCACTGTGTAATTTGAGATGATTTTTGGATGATTTTGAGCATTCAAGCCGATCCATGTGTGTGGGGTTTGGTTTGTTTGTTTGTTTGTTCATTTTGTGGTGGGTTGTTTTATTTAATTTCTGTTCTTATTTATGTCCTACAAACAAGTTGCTTTTCTAAGACTTTGGAGTCGGCTGTCCTTGCATTGGATTTACTGATTGTTCTTTCTGTCAAAGATTAGAAGTAAATGATTTGCAATATATGTAACTTTTTACTTTTGGGCTGAAATCGTTTAATGTGTAGAAAGCCTGGCATGAATCAATAAAAATGATGTCATATGTCTGTCAGATACTAGTAGTTTATCCATGCAGGTGTCATTTCTGACACAGCACTCATTTCCAAAGCCTACTTATCCTGACTTCTCTGCAGTGAAATGCAAGTGAATAATCTGGCAAACAGGATGGAGGTGTCAAAGTTCTAAAATTTCTAGAAGGAGCTGGAGAGGAGAAAAGGCTTGGATCTAAGAGGAATTCTGTAGGCTCTGAGAGGGATCAGACAGATGTTTTCATACACCAAGGGGGGTAGTGCTTCACTTTTTGGCATGGGTGGCTCCAATAGCTAACCGAAGAGAGAGTCTGGGGATCCTGAGCTCAATGTGGAGAGTGCTTTAGAGAAATAATGGTTCAGAGACAAAGACAAGTGTTAAGGATTGACATATTTCTTTAGATTTCTGTATCTCCTGTGTTAAGTATTAATTATAGCTGCATGTGGGCATGTGTGTGTGTTTCAGCTGTTACCTAAACTGGAGATCTGAATCATAAGACAAGAATACACCTGGCAGAAATGTGGCTGGGTCTGAAGTACTTGGTAGGATGAAGGGCTCAGTACTGGTTACAGCTCTTAGATAAACTGGTCTGTAAGGTTGTTTTTCTGTGATGTCGTAATGTCCATTTTTTCCATGTGGTAAGTGAATATCCAAAACATAGTCTGACTTAGGTTTCACAAATGTAATCGCAGTGCAAAGAAAATACATAGCTTACGTGGTAGACTTCAACAGCCCTGTAAGTACATGACTTGTACATTTGGAGACCAGGACACAGCCAGATCCTTAATGGAAGCTGCAGGTAGGAATGGGTGGAGAGCATTTAAGGGTTCATAGCATTAGAACTGTACAAAATGGTGACCAAACCCATAAAACAGACTCCAAAACCATGATGCATATCAACCAGACTTTGAAAAAGTCTAATTGATAGAGTCTAGAAAAAAATATAGACATGAATACTGTGCTGTGTAGTGACTGCTATTGTCCTGTGACAGCCAAAGTCAGTGGCCATGGTATGAACATGTTCCTAAGACTCTAACAGTGAAAATGTTAGAAGATATATAATTTAGGAGACTGGGGGAGGTGGAAGTCTGTAATAACATCAGCCCTAGAGAAAACATAAAAGACGTTTTGGTTGCCTATGAAGCAGGCATACTGTCTGTTCAAGAAAAGAAGGAAAAGTCAAAAAAAAAAAAAGAGGAAAGGTTTCTGTGATCAACAGTCTCACTGGAGAAAAATGAGGGGTTTATAAAGGATAAAGTAAAATAAAGTTTACAATACACACTAGAGGGTGAAAGAAGGCCTCCAAGGAATATAAAGCAACTGTAAAAGTACAGAAGGAGGGAGAAGGATCCTCTCTTACTGCATGGTTTCAGGTTGGTTAATAAAGAACTGCATCTTCCCAACTTTCATAGCAATGACAGGAACAGGCTCTCATAGCATCATGTAAAATCAAAGGGCATGATTAGGAATGGGTGCATACTGCAAGTGGTGGAAACAAAGTTTCTGTGGCAGATGGCCTCATGTTTTCAAAGGATCAAGAGGATAAGGGACTGAATCACTGCCTACCTCATTTGGAAAACCTTCATTGTTTCTCTCAGACAAGACGACACTGTGGAAATCTTCAGGGCAACCTCACAATATTCTTGTCCTTGGTTTGCCCTGCAAGTTTTGCTCAATTCAGAGTAGCAGGATTTAGTCTCACGTTGTTAGAAACAGGTAACAGTTCTTTGCTCCTAACCCATTCCTGAAATACATCGTTTCATAACACTGCAGCCTTTGAAGGTATGCTAACAATGTGTATTTGCATCCTTACTGTGCATGTTCACTCATGCGATCCGCTTTTTCCTTTTGATTGTTCAAGTTGGTACAGCAAAATGATTTCTGGAATTTGGGTTACTTTTCTCATAGATGCAGTTAATTTGAATAAAGTCATTTGTAAGCAAAGCCAAGAGAGCTACCATCAGTCATCCCTAATATATCAGCAGACTTAAAAAGCCTGCAGCTGGAATCAGACTTGATCTCATTGTTGGTATATCTACTGTATTTGGGTCACAGTATGGCCTTCATGAAGTCAAATAGTAAGATGATAGTTATAAGAGGAAGACTAATCACTTACCTAAATACAATTGAAAAGATGGCTTATGTACAAGCCATTGGTTTTCTGCCCTTTGATAAATGCATGTAACTTTGTTTTTTTTTTCCTTTTTTATCCGAGGCTTAATCTGCTAATGGTCTTCACAGAAGGTGATTACTTTTTAGCTTGGTACGGATTTGGCTGGGCTTGTGTTGCAACTGCAGTGGGCACGGCCTTTGGGATGGAGTCAGGCTGTCAAATCAAAATGTGACAGTGGTCTTCTGGAGTGTCTTTTTTGGTAATAGAAGTCTCTCTAGATTAGATACATTGAACTCGGCCTGTTCTGCAGATTCAGTACTGTCCTAGAGCTCTGAAGCATCTTTTAATATAGAAAATCATGTGCTAATGTTGAGCTTAGATTTTTTTTGTTGTTGTTGGAGGAAATGCATTATGCTTTTTGAATATAAGGCTGATACATGCACAGCTCAAGAGTGATCACAGCACTACTGTTTATGTGAAAGCTGCACAAACATTGTTATCCAATATACGACTCATTCTCTTAATTACCCTTCTTTCCCCTCAAATTCAGCATTTTTAACTATGTAGCAAGCATGTTTTCTCACCTTTTTAGTAGTGCTTGTAAGCCATTTTATATTTGCATTTTGATTGCCACACAAGTTACAGAATATTTTTGTCAAAGATTTAAATTGGGATCGCAAAAAAACAGCAGTAGATGCAAGCAACAATGTTTTATCAGTACAGAAGTGTCAAAAGAGAATGTTAAGTGTAAAGCAGTGTTTTTGCAGATGGCTTTTCCTTTTTTTAGCCTTCTGGGTATTATGTACTGATAGCCTTTCTGAGTTTTGAACTAAACAAGTAGGCCACTGTAAGATCTTAAAAATGATGTTATGGCTAATGATTTTAAATTTTTTGCCAGTACAAAACCAGTAACTCATGAAGCTCTTATCATAAAAACCTATATAGCTCAGCTATAGCTTTTTAAAATCTAATTGGATATTAAATCTGATATTAAGATTGATTTCACTGTCAATCTTTTGATGTTTGGGAACAAAAAGAAAAAAGAAGAGTTAATAGAATTAACTGTGGCAATTGCAAAAGTATAATATACTTTGTCCATTCAAGGAAGAAAAAATTCAGCATGTGGTCAAAATTTCATACGCATTGAATACTTTCTGAATGTTACGTAGGTGGAATTCTGTCTCACTACTGCCAAATTTAGGGTTGTAGCTGGAGGAACGTAACATTAAGAATCTGGCTTGAAGGTTCCATGTAGCCACTGAAAATGTGACATGAAGATGGTGGCTAAAATGCTGCTATTTTGTGTGGCAATGTAGTTATGTTAATCAGGCCCTTTCTGGGTAAAGGAAACCAAGAGGGACCAGTCAGTTTGTAAGGTTGGTGCGTAAAACATGTGCTTGTGAGCGTCAAGGAGGTGTTCAGCCTGCGTTGCACAAAAGGTTTAAATGAGGTTGCTTTATTTACTTGGAAAGTGAAACATGAAAGGGAATGTGTTTCACTTTATCCTCCAACAGATTTAAAAAAAATCAGAACAGTAGGTGCAAAAACTAACAGCTAATAGTACATTAACAGATAGAATGAAAATGGATATATATATATATAAAATTTGGCAATAAACAGAAATAGAGAGGAAGACTTGGAAACAGGTGTCTAGGTTTCATACCAGCAGGAGCCGTTAGGGTAAAAGGCATGACTTCTTTTAAGAAAAATTCAGGAATTTAATTTTTTTTTTCCCCGAAAAATTAAAGATTTGTGTAAGAGAATACATGAGGTATTTGTCTTAAGAATCAGCGGTTTGTGTTTGCTGGCACTTCCACATCCTAATTTTAGAAGGATACTGCCAAAAAAAACCACAAAGGCAGAAAGACAGAAAATTGTGACTACATTGCAGTGCTGTCCAATCTGCTCTGTTAAAAACAAATAGTTCTACTTGTACTATCTGACTGGCTTGGATGTACGGACCTGTGGAAGATATGATTGTAATTCCAAATCATACAGGAGGGACATGTTCTGTCCTTTGCGCCAGCCTTGTTTGGTTGGGGTTTTTTGGTGCACTTTATGCTGCGTGTGCAGCCTGCTGATCCCTAATAGCATCTGAGCTGTGAGGCCATTGCACCCTTGTGTGTGGAACATGCGCATTGTAGAAATAACTGTATTGATGGCAAAAAAAGGAAGAAGGACAAAATATAATTGAAATGATGGAACAAGTAAGCTTGTTTTCAGCTCTCTTATCCCCTTATTTTGTCACTGGATACAAAAGTAATTATTTTGGGAGTCAAGCAGATCTGCCCCTGTCTTAACTAGAAGCAATAAACTGTCATTTAAATGTTGTATAAATACATCAGGATTTATATTTGGTGGGTTTTGAGGGGATTGGCAGGTGAGAGAGGCTCTCAGCTTCCAACAGTGCTTTGAAACAGAAATTGTTTCCCACATTACATCTTCTGTCACTGCCGTGTTGATTGCTACCATACCCACTCAGACATGACCAGAATCCCAAAGCATCTGTCAGCAGCACTTTTTCCAAATAATTGTATTTGTCTCTGCTTACATCTTCAAAATAGGCTAAGCCATAGCACCAGACAGAAATCGCTTGTCAAAATAGCAGCACTTACTGTGCTCTGTTGTGTGCCTCTCCTTCCCTTCATGCAAAGGCTGTGGCTGCTCATTTACAACACTGCTTCTTGAAGAAATTTCGACCCCCTAGAGAGGCTCTGCACGTCAAAAAATCACTGCCCGGCTTATCAAATGAGGCAGCCCTTTCTGAAAGGAAGATTACATTAGGAATGACAGAGAGTATTGAAGACGCTGATTCAGTGCAGTGGATTTGTCGCAAGGCAGTTCTTTGGCACGTTCCCTCTTCTCTGTAATCTCCTCTGCTCAACAACTCCAGCCATCATCTATCACAGCTGTGCTCAATGCTTGCCTCTCGCTTCTGACCCTTCTCCCTCCAGCTCTGTCCGATTGCCTTTTGCATTTCCTCACTGATTTCGCAGAACAATTTAAGCTCATCCATTCCATGGCAAGCTAAGCCATGCCCTGCTATGTCACCTACAGGTTTCTGATCCCTTCCTTGATCCCAGTCTTTGTATCAGTATTTCCTTGCTTACCCACTTTCCCGGTGTTACCCCCTTGCTGAGATGTATTTAAACTCATTGAATCGCATGGTGACAGGAATTACATTTTACACAGAAATTGTATACTGCATAAACACAAAATGATGAAGCTGAGAATGACTTGGTGCTCATGTGCATCCTGAAGGGCATTTGCCTTCGCTTGTTTGTAAGGAATTCCAGAGTTGGGGACACTGTGATGTTGTGAGATGATGTATTCCAGTGCTTCATTACCCTTTATACAAGAAATTTTTTTCCTAAAATCTAACCTGTGTGATGCTGCAGTTTAAGCAGTTTCCTTCTGCTACTGCTCATGTAGCAGATGTGAAGAGTACTAACTAGCTCATCCTCTGTGTCTTCAAAACAGCCTGTAAAGGTTCGCTTTCCCTCCTTTGTGGTCTGAGTAGACCTTCTAAAAACTGCAGCAGTATAAGTAATGTACTACTAGAGTAAGTCACCAAATCATTCACTAATCTCAAGAAATACGTGGAATTCTGTAGAAAAGAATTATTTTCTTAACAACAGTGTTTTCATCATAAGAAATGTTGCCATGACTGTTTTCTGCCATGGTATTGCTTTATGTGTCTCATGATACATTTTGCTTCGGCTGATGAGTTTTAAAAATCTTGCATTTGTATTTTATCTTCAATGTTGTATAATAGGCGTGAAATGTCAGATTAAGAAAAATCACGCCTGTTTATATTGTTATGGTTTCTGCACTACAAATTGTACAAAGTTCTTCTGTAAAAAGGCCTAAGTAATGCTGTAAACAAATCAGTGGATTCACTTAGACTTATCCTTTAAATTCTTCTTGTGTAGATTAAATATCAACATTTCTTTTTGGTTCGTAGAAGTCACAAATTAAGTAATAAGCTAATAACTTCAGAAATCTGTCCTGTTGCTCCAACAGTCTCTGACTGTTGCCGATGACATTCCAATTAGTCCCTGTTTTACTATCAAAACAAGTTCATGAAGTGTTTCTTCTTAATGCTGCTAATATTTTTTATAGTAGAAATTCCACTGAGGTTTGTTTGACTTTCTTTCTCTTACAGAAATGAAATACAACTGTTAACAATTTCCCACATGTACTTAAGTGAAGCACAGAGGAATAGTATTTTAAATCTTTGACAGCAAACCTAACATTGCAAAATAACAACTGAAAAAACTACAAACTTGAAGACAAAAGTGCTGTTTTACTCCAAAGAAGAAACCCTTCTTCAGATGTAGTAATTGGCTAAGTTATTTGCTCTGTTTATTCATTCTATTTAGAGATCTATTTAGTAATTGTTTTCTTGTCACTATTTTAAACTTTTTTGTTTCCAAGTTCACTCAGAAAAAAAGAAATATTCAATGAATGAAATAGCCTTCTTGCATACAAAAAGAAAATGGCATAGAAAAACGGCTGATGTGGGATTTACAAATATCTTTATTCATGCTTTTAAATAGAAGCTATATGGAAAAATGAGTATAAATTTGATGAGATCATAAAAGATCAAATGCAGTTACAGGCTTGCAGGCAAGTCTGGCGAATAATCATTGTTCTGAGAAGGGGAATGTGCATCAGTGTAATCCCTTAAAATAATCTCCAAAATAACTCTAATCCTGAAAATAACTTTTTTGAATTTGTAGAAGTATAAAAAAAAAAATCAGAAAGAGGCATTAGGTGAAATGCTTAGACTACAAAGTCAGAGTAGATAAAATACCTTAAAGCCATGGGAGTAATACAATTTTGATTCTTATTTTGATTCTTAAACTATTTTTAGTAAAAAAAAATAAATGTGAAATGTAAATAGCATAATAAAAGCTATACATGGTGTTAAGCCATTAAGGCATTTTGCAGAAACGTAAGCATATTTGCATTCCAAAGTGGGATTTTGAATGAAGGCTTTTTTCTGCAAAAATGAAAGAAACCCCTACTTTTTCATAAAAAGCAGTAAACTACCTGGAATTCAGATAGACAGTTTTGGAAACAATATCAGGAATGCCATTATCATTTAGAAAGTAGAAGTTCTGAATTGTTAGCAGCTGAACTGAAATCTAAGGGATAATATTGCCTTATATCCACTCACCTGAGAATGTGTTCAGCTGCCTTATTCTCCTCTTGTTCCCAAGAATGTGACAACTTTATATTATGTATATTTTTTATATATATATATATGTTGCTTTGCCTGTTTAAATACCATAAGGTATCTGAAGTTTTAAAAATCCCTCCTTACAGAATGAAAAGGTAGTTTGAAAAATAAAATCAGAATAGATTCCATAGCTGCATTTGTTCTAAATGGCGATACTCTGATTGATGTTTGAGGATTTCCCTGAATGCCACCCATACAGTGGCACTGCACAAGTAATAGAGAAGGAGTTCTTTAGTGACAGTCACTTTTTCAATCACAGTGGGTACTAACCAGTTATTTATAAATCAAAAGATGCTATAAAAGGTTTTGTCAGTGTTAAAAATAGGGTTTTTTTTGTAGTCCAGCTATGCAATCTTACTTCTTATGATTCAGGGCACAAGTTTCCTTCTGTGCCAGATTTCAACATTCTGAAATTTTGGAAGCCTGTGGATAGGGAACGGTGTATCTGTACTTAGAGTGGCTGCTAACATTGATTTTGTAGGGTTATTTTTTTCAGTGTCCTGAATTGAGGAGAAACCACAAAGATATTTGGGGTTTGTTAATAGGATAGCAGAACTGACTGAAAAATAAAGAATGAGGTGCTAATTCAGATGTTGGGGTTTTGTTTTGTTTTTTTTTTTTACATGTATAGCATTTATAATATTGGGTAGATTGCCTAGGTATTAAAAATATTAGCATTTTATAGAATCATAGAATCATAGAAAGTTTTGGGTTGGAAGGGACCCCTAGAGGTCATCTAGTCCAACCCCCCTGCAGCGAGCAGGGACACCACTAACTAGGTCAGGTTGCTCAGAGCCCTGTCCAACCTGGTCTTGAATGTTTCCAGGGATGGGGCCTCCACTACCTCTCTGGGCAACCTGGTCCAGTGTTTCACCACCCTCATTGTAAAGAATTTCTTCCTTGTATCCAGCCTAAGCCTACCCTGTTTTAGTTTAAAACCATTACCCCTCGTCCTGTCACTGCTGTCTCTACT
>Ga0065711_1039483_pt1 | contig 17808 bp, 13 predicted proteins | sample Hoacrofraction12_FD_59098 | JGI IMG/M metagenome (GOLD analysis project Ga0065711, IMG submission 59098) | Hoatzin crop microbial communities from Cojedes, Venezuela - Epithelial fraction 12 v2 (version 2) | ecosystem: Host-associated > Birds > Digestive system > Esophagus > Crop | place...
TCAGGCATATCTGTGGGCTGTGGATTTTTTTTTTGTGTGGGTTTTTTTTTTTTTTGGTGTGTTTCTGTTGTCGTTTGTGGGGTTTTATTTTATTTTGGTGGTAGTAACTTGTGCTGCTGTAACTGAAAGTCCTAGGCTTGGTTCCTGCTGGCAGCCATGCTCTCATGAGCGGATCCGATACCCTTGATCACCAGTGTAAAAACACATCTTTACCTGGACTGCATTCAGCCTGGCCAGAGGAGTCTGTAATGAAGTAGCCAGGCTTGTGCTTGCACGGGCTTGTGGTGGCTGGCTCCAGACAGACCTGCTCCCTGGTTGTGGCAAAACTAATATTGCCGTGGGCCAGTCTGCTTTTGGGAACAGACTCCAGGTTGGAGTGTAGACAATTCATCGTCTCTTCCCCATCTGCACGGGGAGTTTGGCTACTGCCCAGCAATGAATGACACTTGCAGGAAAATAGTGTTTGGCCCATTTCTGAGAATGACAGGTCATGTCCTTCACTTTAAAGCTGATACTAACCACTCTATTTGTATTATATTTTCCTATCTGAACCCTGGAGGACAGTTTCCATAGCTTCTGGTGAACTACCAGCAGTTTACTCTGTAGACACTAAGCAACTCTTCCAAAATGATAGATGCTGTATGTATAATCAAATCCTGCCATAAGTGGCTACCAAAGACTTTTCAGGCTTGCTTACTGTTGAGCCACAGAAGCTCTAAGAGGAAATACCTTTGATGCAGAATTTGATGCCCTTCGTAAAGGAGGGAGAGTTGATACTTGCATTTTACATGTCAAAGGTCCATGAAAAGCAATGATGTTTTGTCTTCAGTACATATGGCATCCATAGGACACCAGTAAAGTGACCAGAGTAAATACTAATGTGCTGTCTCAAGATGTTACCCTCTCACATCTCGTTTTGGATGAGCTGTTGCATAGCTGTAGTGAAGGAAAACAAACTGCTATATTTAACTTTATTTTTAATATACATTAGTAACAGGCATATGTTTTATGTGTTTAGCTGTAATTAACACTTTTCCAAATTTATATTATCTAGCTTTCTGTAAATGTTTATTTTTGTACAGCAGACTTAATATTCACAGAACTGGTTGGAAATTTTTTGACCAAACAAATGTAAGAAAGTAGCAATTTGTTGAAACCAAAACTTTCTTGGGGAATGCGGCATTTCCTATGAAAAACTTTTTTCCAGAAAATCTTTGATGTGCCTTCAGTGTGTTTTCTGGTCTGAGAAAGAAAAAGACTGCTACCCTACTGGGCTGTGCAAAACTGAAGGAGCTGATACAGGATGTGCCCCATTTGGCAGAGCAGGGAGTCAGTCCTGGTGTATCTCGTCTCTTTGGCTCAGTTACAGCCCAGTAGGGAATGCAGAAATCTTATCAAACAGATCCCATGTGGGTCTAATCACAGCAAAAATTTATTAAACTTCTGTCAGTAGTAAAATCCCTGGTTGAACCATTGCTAGTTTTGTGGAATAGCTGGCACCGAGTACTGTGCACAGAGCTCATGGGCAGTGCGAACATTTGCAACCTGTCTCTGAATGCACAGGGAGGTCCTGGCTCCCCTGCAGATCAGCCGCACTTTGGAAACCAGACCCAGCCTCCGTACGGACCTCCTCCCTGCCAGGACGGTACCGGGGTAATTCTGTATGAGAGGCCTTCCAGCGGGCCAGGAGTCAGGGGTGGAATAAACAATGCCAGCTTTTTCCAGTCTCTTTGAAGATACCTGGGGGAAAAGCCCCTCCTCCCCCCAAAACCTCACGCTCATTTTATTCCTTTTGAACTTCGGATATCAAACATAAAATGCCAAGCCTTGTTGTCCTCATTCACACTGGTCTCAAAGAGCATAAATTCACAGAAGCTGGTGAGAAGTTTGCCAAGCCTACTTCTTTACCTAAAGGGTTATAGCATACAGGGGTAGTTAAACATCTTTGTTGGCTCCTCAGTTCATGATCTGTAAAAGGCAGTTGCCTCTGCTGATTGCTGGCAGGTCCCAAGGAAGGGTTGCATTCAGGGTGGGGCAGACTCACAAGGGTGCTCATAAGCCAAGATGCAAGTCTGCATCAAGTAAAGCAAGCTTGTGCGTGCAGGGAGTTAGTGACAGAAATGGTCTAATTTGCTTGAGTGCATATATTTACCCTCTTAATTTTCTAACACAAAAAGCTGGTAAGTTCTTTCCCTATGGAGAAATTTCTTAGAAATAAACTTGCCCTGTATTCTCCAAGACAGAGTGTTTCTGCAATGGGGTCCAGTGGACCCAGAACTTGATGTGGTTGAGCTGCCCGAGGCATTCAGAAAGGTAATTTTCCTTCACTGGATTATGAAGGTGACGTTGCTGCTTTTCATGCTTGCTGAGCTTTCCTTTAGGACTGGAGCTGGCAGTTTCACTTTCCTGATACCCCAGGCATGTAAAATAACTGTTAGGTGTTTGGATACTCATGTCTTAGCTGTGCTTTTTGCAGCTGCTCTCCTATATGACAAACTTAAAGAAAGCACCAGTATCTCGCTTCTGGCTCCTGTATTTGTTGCAAAAGTTCCAATAATCAGTGCTATATTCTCTGCTTGTGTTGCATTTGACTTTTTTTTTAACCTCTGAGCTCTGTGTCTTTGAAAAAGGATGCCATGGTTTCCATCATTGCCTTCCTTACATAGGGTCTGACTGAAACACACATTTTCACTACAGGGAAACCATCTGCTACGTGTGGGGAATTAGCAGTACCAGGCATAATGTTGCTTTATAGCTATCTAGAAATGCGCCCAAATAGTGCCGTATAATCAGGCATAATAAGATTTAAATGCCTGCTCAATGCATAGACCTGCAATAAGGCCATTTTCACATCATCTTGATTTGGCTTACATTATGTTGTATTGAATTTCATTTCAGGTTTTGTTTGCTGGTGTCATACAGGACCTGCTGTTGTTATCACCACAGATGCATGTGTTTTTAATGATAGTGTTCTGAGATTCAGATATAGTTGAATTTACATAAACTGGACAATGAATGTGATATAAGCTGCCTTGCATTTACTGGACAGTAAAAGCATACATGTGAGTAGATACTGTAGAGTAGTAAATGTGCTGTAAATCCACACTTAACCTCCCAGGTGGAACCTGTTTGTGAAGCCATATCTAAGGATTGTCAGGAGTTAAAATAATACTAGTTATAGTTGTTCTTTTCATAAAACCACAGCATTTGTAGGGCTCTGAGCTGGCCATATACTTTTTTCACAATTGCTATCTATCTTTAAAGGCTTCTGTTTCTTTTCTTTCTTCTTTTATATTCAGCATGTCTTACATACAAACTAGGGTGCATTCTTTTCATACAGTATTGAATTACACATCCATGCGCATCAAACAAAACTCCCCCCACCCCCCACCCAATAGTTGGTGGCAATTCTGTGCATTTTCAAGGCTTAGGTCCCTTTAAAATATTAACTAATCCCTAGCTCATCATTTGTAGGTAACTATAATCTGTAATTTACGGAAGTTAAAATTGAGGCAGAGAGGTTAACTTGCTGCAGATGTCATTAATATAGCAGTAAAGCATGAATTAATCGTGGCAAGTATCCTTGTAGAACCACTACTGCAGAATCCTGTTAGGTATCTGACGTGTGGGTCTTCCCAGCTCACAGATCTCTAAGTTGTGCCACTAATCTTCACATCTTTCCCTCTGTGTTCTTCCTGTGTCCCTGATGATGACTGTTCTTCAGGAGTGATGTATGCTAAGCTGTTAGTTATGTTCCCATACTGTCCGAATATAAAACTACTCATGCTGAAAGATGTGGGGACACCTTTTGCTCCCCCCTCCTTCCGGTTTCTTCTAGCCTAGTTGCAAATTATCAATGTTGAAAGAAGTCATGAGAAAAGAAGAGAGAACGCATGAGTGAAGAAAACTTCAGATGCTGGAAACCTGATAAGCCTCTAATGTCCTTTTGCTTCCTGGCAGGCTGTACAGGACCAGAAACCTGTTTTGAACACGCTATTTCTAATTTTATGAATGCTGTTGGCTGAGAAAAAGCCTGTTGAGGCCAAAATATTGGTTAAAAAATATGCCTTATCTCTATTTTTGTTCTGGCCTGCAGTATCCAGAAAAAGTGACTGTCTCACATGGATCCTTGGTGTTCAGTGCAGAATTACAGAGAAATGCGACTCCATTCTCAGCACACCAGCAAGGCAAGCAGGAAATCTCTCACTTGCTGTCACAGATCAGGCCCTCTCCATACCAGAAGACTGATGTGCTCTCTAGAAATGTTTTCCGTGTCAGAACTAATACGTGGTAGGAAAGAACATGAAGAAACCTTCACTAAATCTGCCTGGTTCAGGAAAAATAGGTATTGTTGACCTTAGGTTCTGACCCATTTTCCTTCAATGAAATTATGCTCACAAGAAAGATCAAATCAGGTTTTACTTCCCTTTATAATGCTTCCCTGCACCTACTGCAAAAACCACAACTTCTAGCAGGAGTGGGATCTTGGCTATGGAGCAAGTGTTAGCAAGGTTCAGCTTGGTACCACGCTGAGTGGTTAGAGAACATTTCTCTCCATCTCTACAAAGAGAGGAAAGAAGTACAAAAATCCAGTTGGAATTAGTGCCATTGTTGAGAGAAGTGGAAGTGTTTAAGACTTACAGTCAATAACAGCAAGCTATGTTCATCTGCTATGTCTGAAAGTGAAGTGCTCGGAAAAGATAGACGGCCATTGGAAGAGTTTCCACAATAATGTGTCAAAATACATGCTGAAAACATTTTTATGTCGGGAAGAGTGGCCTGAATCAACTTTGTGCTTTCTTTTATTTGAAATCAATAACAAATACTGGTTTTGCTTGGCAGGTTCCTGTGGAAGAGGAGTACTGCCATCCTTTGAAACTCCAGAAGTATTTTTCTCATCTCTCTTTCTCCAGACCCTTGAAATACATTTGGGTGTGCATTGGACCCAAGCAGCATGGAGCACTCTGCTTAGGGTTTTCAAGGGATCTATGACTTACAGGTAGTGTTGGGTGGGCCACAGCATCATTCAATCCTGCTTTGGTTGTGTCTCTTGGCTGTGAGCTCATGTTACAGCTGGTGAAGGGAAGCTCAGGTACTCCAAATGCATTGATCTCTAGGGTCCATGTGAGCAGCTTTTTGGGAAGGCAGTGCTGTGAACTGGATCATGATTTCAAGCCCATTTTGTGCAAGCTGCTGAAGATGCACACAAGATGCTTGGATGCTGTTCTCCAGTGATAGATTTAAATGGGTACCCTAGAGCCAGGAGGCTTTTATCATATTCTCCCACAAGCTTTTTGTGCCCCATAAGGATCTTCCACTTTTGCCTCCATCCTCTGCTTCTGCAGAGCTGAGCCCTGGTCCCTCGTGGAGCATGGGACACAGCTTCTGGCAATGCAGCTCTTCCAAAGGTGAGTACCAGACTGACTGGAAAGTGCTGAATTGTGTACATCCAACAATTCTGGGCACTTTGCTTTAATGTTTCAGGACAAAAGATATTACTGAATTATCTAAAATTATTTTGTGGCTCTTGGCTCTTTTTCTTATTTTTTTTTCACTTCTTTTTTCTTGTATTCCTAGTCAGTTGCTCAGTCTGGCAAGGTGGTTGGCCACAAAATGCTTACATACTGGTCAATATAATTGGTAATGGTAGCCTGACTGACTGAGTTGTAACCATGTAGACAGAAAAATGTTGCTGCCAAACATGTGGCTTTCGCAGCAAGTGCACAGAGCTCTTTTACTCCTGTGACGTCCAACAGCTAGAGGTAGGATAGACAAGGGAAAGAAGAGAGGGAACATAACATTATCCTTGTTGAACAAGATGGAGCACTTCTGTTTATTCCTAGAGATATGTATTATTACATTTAGGACTCTTCTGAGAAGCAACCGCTAAAGTCAATCCCACTTTTGCCTAGAAAATGGACAGACTGTCTCTTAGTGACAAAGACCATCTGACAGGTATCAAAGGAAGTGAAGCTTGCTATGTCACACTTTGTGGAAAATAAACTTGGACTCGTTCTATCAATCTCCTTCTCTAACCCTCTTTGGTTTATTTTCTGCTGCACACTCCAGAGGACGTGATTGTTACGGGATATATTTGTGTGCCATTTCATTTGAGTGAAAAATTTTACTCTGATGCTGTGGCTTGTTTCACCCCCTGGTAGTGTTGCGTTGCATTCAGCCGAGGCTTCCTTCTGAGCCCGTGGGTGTGTGTGTGCACGCGTGCAGAAACTGCCCCTGGTTGCCAGGCACAGTGAAAGCTCACTGTTATTCCTGCCTCATCTCCATGACAGATTTCTTTTCCTCTGCACGGTTACAGTGCCTCTTGCTCATGTTCTGTCCTTCTGGGTGACACTAACCTCCCCCTCTGGTCTAATGTAGGTGATACCCTGCTCGTTGGGTTACAAAACGGGCCAGGAAAATCTTCTTTGATGCTGGTCAGAGGCTGATGTTGAATTCCTTGGCTTTGCTCCCCTGCTGAATAGCAGCTCAAATTTCTTAACCTCTTCTGCAAGGCCCCACTTTGCTGCTCCAGAGCATGCCAGCCTTGTTGTCTGAGTTGCAGCATCTCCTACAGACATCGGTGTGTCACCCAGCCTGTGGGTGCCTTGTACACCTTGGTCTGCCAGTCCTCTGCTCCCCACAGCTCCTTGGGGAGCTGTGTGACTTGCAAGGCCTCCAGGAGACCTGCAAGTTCAGTTTCCCGTGTATTTATGATATGTGTATTTATGAGAAAGTAGGTAAATATGCCATGAAATGCTGCTGTGCTCACGTGCAGTCTTAGTGGCTTGTCTGATGTCTTTCTTCCCTGTTGTTGTGTTCAAAATGTTTCCAGTCTTTCTCCGGAATGGGTCTTGCCTGGCCCCATCCTGGGAGGTGGCAGGACACACACGGGTGAAGCAAACGTGTGGTATTTACTTGGTGAAATTCTCTGTCTGTGGGTCTTGTCGGGGCATTTTCCCCAAGGTTATCACAGAGTGACAAGGAAAGGGAGATAAAATAAAAGTGAGGCAGTAATGATGGCTGGTTAATTGGTTTGTCTTACAGACAGTGTCTTGTTTTGTTCCCCAGTGAACCAAAAGGTAGGCTCAGGACTAGGTCTGCTTTCGAAAGCTTACGTACAAGATCTTAAAATGGAGCCAAAATCCCTTCTAAACAGGGCTCCCTGGCTTCCATTTTAAAGAACATCTGAGCTCTGGGACTCTGTCACAACACAAACCTGGGCTGGTTGCTGCAGTCTGATATCAAAACTCACTGAAGCTTTCCTTTCTTAAAAACCTGCCTTTGGGATCTGTCACAGCCACTTTTGGCCAAACTGAAGATGCGCTGGTGGTCTGAATAGCAGCACTGTCGGCTGCAGAAGGGACTGTGGAGTGAGAAGGTATCCAGTTTAAAACACTAGATAAAACGAAACTGCTTAAATAATTTAGAGGAAAAAGACATTTGACTTCTTGCGTTTACTGATTCTTTGAAATAAACCCAACTCAAAACTGTTCTGCAGTTTAAAAACACTCATTGAACTCTGTACCTAGTCATTTAATGCTTGCTAGTGCATGAAGTGCACAAATCATGTTACAAGTGATTCTCTGCTAGCGAATACACGTGTTGAACGAAGAAAGCCCCTTCTCCAAGATTTTTACAATTATTTTGCTCTTTCCAGATCCTAGAGTTTCCAGTAAGATCCAGACAGTAATTTAGGTCTTGTTTAAAACAAGCTACTTGATATTTGTCTGTCACTTTATTAACACAAGTTCTTCCCCAAAAGTGCGGTCTGTGCATCTGGAAGTTTCTAGGGCAGTGCCTGGGCCACCTGGTGCTGCAAGCAGTGAATAACAGCCCGGGTGATGGAATTGATTCCTGCTCAAAGAAGGGGAGGGAAGGAGTTAAAACTTCTCAAAGATGGACTGTAGATGGAACTGAACTGTGCCGGTACTGAGCCTCTGAGATCTATTAGTTTTGACAACCTCAGTTATTCTGGTGCTTCTCATCATCTGTAAAGTTAACAAGGGCTGATAAGAGATGATGAGGCACCACACGGGTTTGTATTTCAGAACTCATAAATATTTCACAATACCATTTTTCTTACAATCAGATACATTAATTTGTCGACTGTAGATGTTGCTGAATATTCACTTGGTGCAGAGGTTTAACAAAGGCACTGCAAGGATAAACATTTTTAAATCAGCAGACAGAAGCCATGGGTTGTGCTGCGTGCTCAGCTGTTACATGTTTTCAAATGCATGTTCTAATTTTACTGAAATTGTTGATTTTTTGACTTGCTTTCTTCCTTGATAATATATTATGATTCATAGGCAACCCCCTCCTCCAGCTGTATTTTTATCCCTTTTTGGTGTGACTTTGTAATTTCATACTAGCAAGTCAGATACCCAAGGGTGAATTTAATTTGAAACAAACCTCACTCTCGGCAGAACAATTTTTACGAGGGGATCAAACAATGTAACATACAATTTTCTCAGGCTGCATGTCACCTGCATGCCTGCAACTCAAATTAAGTAAAGGTGCTCTTTGAAGCAAAAAAATTCAATGAAATATAGTGTGGACAAACTCTCCAAAGTAGCAGTTATTCTTTCCCCTGATATAATAAGACGGAGCACACAAATATCACTTGATTAACAGCTGCAGTATTAATTTCCCTTTTTGGTTGCTTGACTCACAGCAAGAATCTTGTCAATGCAGCAGAGAAGCAATTAAATTGATTTTAATCTTTGTCAGAGAAGATAACATGAGTCTTTCTCTTCTCATTTAAATAATTAAAGTTTCAGCAGGTATTATTTCTGGCTTTAAAGAAAATGGTATCTTAATGTAATAGAATCCTTGTAATTATACACTTAATGGGTCTTAATAAGTTAATCATGGTTTTTAATTTAAAATGTTTTTTTACTTATTAGACTTTTATTTGCTTTGATGGCTATGCTTTTAAGAGGGCAGAAAATATTAAAAAAATAAAGTTCTATAAAAAGCCTCACATCTTTTTTTTTCCCTGTATTCCTACATGGCCTTTCAAATTCATTTTCAATGGAACAGTCGGATTGCGACACATGCTTTAAAAATTCTTATCCAGTGAAGCTTTCTGTTATGCTACAGTTAATTATTTTGTTGAAAAAGCTTCATATAATGAGGAAAAACAAATATTCTTTTATCTTTGTTGTAGTGCAAACTACAATTCAGCTGGAGTACAGCAAATATTTCTTTGTCCTCTTTGATCCAGGCTGTTAGGCAGTATTTGGGGTCCTCCAGGTTATTCCCATTAGGCGGAAAAATGGCTGGTGGAGTCAGGTGCGTCTTTGATGTGATGCTCTGTTTTTACCCAGGGCGCATGTGGAGCTTCTCTCCCCACACCCGGTAAGGAGACACTATCTTGCCTTGCAGACCCAAGCTTGCCTGTTCAGGCAGCACTTTACCCCAAAATCTTTCCCTTGTGAATGACTTCACATGGCCAACTATGTTTATTTCTTTTGTTTTGAATTTTTTGCCCCCTCCATTTACAGCAGTCTTATGTTACTTGTTCTGGTTTTCTAGCTGGAGGAGTCTTAACCCTTCTTGCCCAAAAAAAAATCTGAGCCAACAGCAGACCACGTTTCTCTGGAGCATTGTGTGGATGTTCTCCGCTTCACTTAGGAAAACCCATATTGAAAAGCTCATTTGCCTTTTAAAGGGGACAGATGCCCCAGTCGGTCTGGGGAAGACTGTCCCTGGGACGACCCATGGCTCTGGGACTGGGTCCCCTGAGACCTTCCAGGGCTAGAGCCAGCCAGTGAAGCCACGAGCAGCTTGTACTCACATGGAGCAGGTAACTCAGTGGTATGGAGCCGACTTCTGCTTTCGAGTTGCAACCCATATCTCTTGTGGTTCCTCTGCTAGTGGTGAGGTGAGGGGAAAGGCAAAATGATTGAGGATGAACTACTTTGCAAGGTTTCGTACAAGTGACTCCAGAAATATTTGGGAAAGACAGTTCCATCTGAAATTCTTCATATTATGAGAATTAAAACCATACAAAAAGAACTGTACAGGTAATATACTTTGTATTCTGTAAACAGCAACTGAAAAGTCATGTGCCTACTGAATGAATTATCAGAAGTTAACAAATCATGAAACTGATGTTTTCCCATGTAGTGGATTTGGTCATGTTCTCTGAGAATTCACAGTTGCTCATTGACCTCAGTGGAAAAAGATTAGCATCTTTCAACTTTAACAGTTTGCACTGAAATCAATTATAGCATAATTTTTTTAAAAGGGAATTTTTTTTTAAGTATAAATTATGGCAGTGATGAGCAACACCACACATAAGCAGCAGGGAGCACACCAGCATCTGGTTTATGTCCATGCTCAAAAGCAGCCTTGTATTTCTCTTATTTAGTACTGTATTGTTAGGGTTCTTGTTAAGATTTTTTTTTCTTTGTCTAGAAAAGTATTTCATATTTGGTCTTTTCTTGGAATAGATATGAAATCTTCTCTTCTAAAATACCTTGTTATCACTGCTGTGATTTGGAAGCTGTATTAAAGCGACAGATTTCTTTTTCCTTGGATTTTGTTACAGGCAATGCTCAACTGAGTTTAGGCAAGGGGGTTGACTTAACAGACAGTAAAACTGCATGAGTGATGGTCGTGGGGCTTGTATGTATCTCTCCATCATAATGCTCAAGTGATTCAAAAAAACAGCAGGAAAAGCAGAGAAAGGCACTTGTTTGCAGTCTCTCTCAACCTGGTTCTAATGTCTCTGCAAGTAAAATTACTGCAATGCAATTGCTGGGCTCTCAAAATTTACATTGCTTTGCTTGGGAATGGCCTTTGTGTATCTTTTGCGCTCCAGATGTGGCAGTGTCTGTAGGTGTGCACACTCCAGTGATATAAATATGTTTTCATAAAGCAAACAGGTAAGTAAAGTCTGCTGTTCTCTTTCATCTCCAGTTTATGAAGGGAACTGATAGGTTGGATGGGGGAACTCACAAAGGAAGAATTCCTCTTTTTTGTGCACAAATAACTTACATGTACAAGACCTTTCTGCTCCACAGCTCGAGCAACACCTCTGTGTTCTGCATAGGTGCAAAAATGCTCATAACTGAACTTAAAATCTGTTTTATGGGATCTAATATGACCAATTAACTTAGTCTTATCTCATTTACATCGTTGTGCCATTTGGTGTGTGTGCAGGCAGAGATCTAGTCCAGGCACAAATTTTAAGGAAGAGCATTGCAAACGGGGATGGGAGGGAGAAACAGTGCGGTTAATCAACAGAGATGGGGTTCTTGATAAATACATACTGTTTACCCTAAATAGGGAAAAGATACGTAACAGATGCTGAATTCTTTAGCATACTTGGCAGCATAGCACACTTGATATCAACAGAAGCATGAACAATGTAAGTGATGTAGCATATAAGAAGGGATACTCTTTAACTAAGAACCAAGTTGGAAAGGATATTGCTTGTTGCCTTGCCTACCGAGTCATCACTGTGAACGTTACAGGCAGTCTGCAGATAAAAGATAATACTGCCTGAATGGACTGACATTAACAATTATTGTCTATATTTTTGCTCTTTGTTTTTCCTCTTTCAAAATCTCTGCTTAAAATATGATTGCAATTGCTTTGCTGGTAGAAGTTTTTGTAGGACAAATCTACTGTGTCATATATTCCCAATTGCATCCTAAGTTTTTGGTCAGAAATATAGAGATATAAACTTTTATCTGAGTGAATTTGGAGACATTATTTTAAGAACAATCTCTCTTGGTCATCCAGGGCTCTTAAATGTCAGCCACTGGATATTTACCACTAGTAGTACAGTGCAGGCATTCTTTAACAAGTTTAGGCAGTGCTTCTGAACCCTGTTCCTTTTTTGTGATGAACACCGTTCTGAAGGCTTTCAATTTCAGTAAAAACATGTTGCAGGCTGAGGTTTCCCTATATGTTTAGTTCTTTCAGTGCCTTCTTACATGTAGGACAAACCCAGAAGCCCCAGAGCAGGAACCTGAATTTTTCAGTCAAAATTTCCATAAGTCTGACATAAAATGATTTGTGTAATGAAAGTCACATGGTAGCAGACATCATTTCACTGATAGATTATTTTGTTGTATTTGATGAGGTATGAGGCACCAATTTGACAGAAACCCTTCACCGTCTACATAAGGCAGTCATATAAAGTACTGTAGTCAGCAAAAATCCATAGCAAATGCCTGTAATGACTTATGAAAGCGATTACAAACTTGCATATCATATATAGCAAACCCTCCAGTCTTTATCACTGGAGGATTATGTGTGTGTTAATAATGCCCTCAGTAACTGTGCGTGACACACACTGTTATAAGACTGCAAGATATTTTCAATCTTTTTTGTCACTTCACTTATTTGAATATTTTATCTGGGAGTCAGTGATTGAAATCAGCTGGTGTTTCTCCATTTGGAGTGAAGCTGTGCTACACCTTACAGCTTATCTGTAGTTGAGCTGAACAACCTCTGCAGAAACATAGATATTCTTCTTTTTTTTTCCTCAAAAACAAATTTGGGTGTCCTGTTAGTAGCATAGGTTAAAAACATTTCTCAGTTGTAGATGCAATAATTTCAGTCTAATAGCAGTTCCTTACCTTGCCTTCATATACTTCTTCAACTCCTCCTCAACTAGCTTTAAGATATAGTTCGAGAGGTTGATAGGTTTTGGAAAAAGGCATATATGATATGGCTGCCTGATGCCAGGAGAGTAGGCTCGGTGACCCAGGCAGCCCTTGCCCATCGTACCTTCCCAGTACACTGAGGTTTGGGGTAAATTACATCTGGCCAAGCAACGCAGCTCATAGCAAGGTGGCCTTTGCTGAAAGGGTGTCTGGGCTGGGTAGCAGCTCCACAGGTCTCTGTTCCAACACATTGTGTGACTTGGGGCATGTGCTTCTTTCCATGTCAAATGTTGAAGCGCGTCTCATGGATTCCTAATGCATGATACCAGCTAGCTAAGATGCAGCATTTGGGAGCTTACAAAAAAAAAAAAAATTCATGGGTTGGTATTTCAGCTGTATTTACCTTTTGTAACCTCCAGGATGCTGACAGCTTGTACAGGAGGGAAAGGAAACTGGAAATTCAGGTCTCGATCAGGCTTGGTTTTCAGCATCTTAGGCCACCAGCAGTGCCAAACACTTCAGTGGAAAGTCTAGCACTAGTAGTACTGATAGCATAAACATAGTTTACAGTACAGTTAATTTGTGTGTTCCAGAGTGAGCGTGGCTGCCTTACTTTTGCCCTCCTTGCGAAATGGCCCGTTCTCAATACCACGAACAGAAAGAGTTCAAAGTAGCAGTGGGAGGATGTAATGTGGTAGTAGGTGTGATAGAGGGCAGGCCCCGGTTAAAAAAGGCAGAATTGTGGTTGTGGTACAGAGGCCTTTAGCGCACAGTAGTTGCAGTAATGGTATGATGTGAGCCTCTAGGGAAGAAGTAGAGAATATGTACTGACAGTTAAACTTGCTTTTCTCTGCTTTTATGTATGTATGTTAAGTTTTACTAACAGTCACTGTTTTCTTTGCCTTATTTCAAGGTTTTAGTTTTCTGTCCTGCAGTACTTTGGTTGGGTGGTAGGCAGGGTAGAAGTGTGAGTGCTTTTTGGGACAGGGTATTTTGGTTGCTTTTTTTTGTGCGTGTGGCTCCATACAACGGCTGCTTACAATCCAGGAGCTGCACACATGATCCACCAACTTTTGTCTTGTGTTGTCTATGGTTAGAGTAACAGTTTATTCCACGGTTGGGTGATACTCTTGTTCCTATGAACTTGACCCTCACTTACATGTTTGGCTTCTGACATGTGACCTCATCAGCATCTGGCCAGTTCTGGTCCTGCCTTCTGTTTGAAACACTTTGCTCTTCAGATTGGCTCTGGTTTCCGTATCTCACAAGACCTTGAGATCCAGTAGCCACTTATCATGATTTGGGGTTTCCCAAGAAGGGCTCCACAGCAGCCACTCTTTTAGGATAGGAGTTGGCAAGTCTATCACTTTGACTCCCAAAATAGTCCTTGACTCTCCCCAGGTTTGCTGCTTGATCTGACAAAGGCATGCTTGCCTTATAGCTTTGGTTACACCTCTTCACGAAGAACAGAGCAATAAAGGACAGAAAACCCCTTTATCAAATGAATTTCTCATTCACAAAGCTTAGATGAGAATGAGGGACTTGCAGGTTTGTGGAAATGTGATTGAGAGTGTGAGCCCTACTCTGTTTTGACCTGCTTGTGAGTCCTTAGTTTGGTGCATTTCTTCCAGCTCTCCTGTTGTGATAATAGTGGTAAAATGGCTTCTCTTTCAAAAAGTGTGCATGTAAACCAATTCCTGTTTCATTCTTTGCTGCTTCAATTCTGCAGGGCAATTTTCACGTACCATCTCCTGATGTGTTTGTACTATGACAGCAACAGAGCCACAACTGCCAGAGGGTTCATCAAGTACGGTGCTGTGGGTTATTATCTGGTTCTCCACAGTGAAAGGTAAACCACAACTGGTAATCAGCAAATAAAATGAAATTCTGGATTTTCCAGATACAACCTGAATGCTATTGTAGTAACTTCTGCAATCTTGTTTTGTATGTCACTGTCCACTTTAAAATGTTTTGCCTTCTTGTATCATTGGCAGCACTGTGTGACAAAATCTTTGAAAAGATTGAAAAGACAGCTGCACAGGAGCACCTGGCTGACCTCTCTGATTCTGTTCATTATATTTCATGTTCTATTGTGTCATTATTCATCTCTTCACTAGTCAACTTTTCCCTCCTTTTTAATTACTCGTTATAATGAGATTTTTTCCAAACTTGTAGTACATTTTTGTTGCACCTCTGTGAACCTATTCTATTTTTGCTTTGTGTTTTTTTTTCCTTGAATAATTGACCATGAACGAGTATGGTATTAAGATGAGGACTAGCGATATAATAGCTCTAATCTTCTCTCTTATACAACCTAATGGTTATCACTAAGGTTAGGAAATGCATCTTCACAATTCATGATTTCTCCAGGAAAAAAAGGTAAGAGAAAAGGAAGCAGGAGCTGGGGCATGCAGATTCTAGCAGAGGAATGACTTCAAAAGAGATGGTATTCCTTCTCACCTTGATATCTTTTTATCTAATTGACATCTTTGTCTGCTGTTCCCTATGGTTTTTTTTGTTGTATGACTAATACAAGTCCAAGTGAGCCCATTTCTGAGATTTAGCATGTCACAGATAAGAAAACTTGGATTAGCCAGAGCTTTCTTCTAAGTCTTGCTGTCTCCTACAGCACCACATGGTCTGCACGTGACACTATCACCAAAAGTATTCCTGCTTGGTGTTTGTTGAGGGGAGCTCCCATGCAAGGAGGCAGAGGTCTCATCCCTCACTGACTTATGCTTGACAGATTCTTGATCAACAAACTGAATGAATTATTGACAAACAATAGTGACATGCAAGCAAAGTGCCCCAAAGAAGAGCATTTTATCTTCCTATAAATATGATTTCAACATTTCTAGTTTTGGGAGTCTAATTTAAAAACAATTCAGTGCTTTAGTGTTTAATTCTCTTGTGCTGTTGATCTGGGAGAATTCAAAGCTACAACAAAAATAAGGTAATAAAAGCAGACAATGACTTTGGTTATGTATTGTGTATCATAAATATTTGTGTCTCAAACTGGTTTCATTTTAGCTGGCTGAGGAAATATAACTTGCTGAAGGCGGTTACCTTTGTTTGAAGCCTACTGAGACAGCACCAGCACTCAGTAATTACAGCTGTACAGTTTCCAGGAGACTCCTTCTTCACCAGACCTGTCGTCTTGTGTCCCCATTAGTAACACTGTTCATTATATTCAACCTGCTGCCGTCACTCCGGAGCTTTCGAAAGGTATTCTGTGGGCTATCATGCTGCCGGACGCGGATAATGAAATAGTTAGACGTGACTTGTGTTATAATTGGCTCACCTAACTTTCATTTGGCTTGAAAAGTAGACTTAATAAAAGCAAGAGTGAACAGCATTTTACGTTTTTAATAAGGAGTCTCATATGGTATTACCTGCTGTTTTTCATTGTGTGTCTCTTCTCATGGTCTCCTTTGAGGCACCTGACAGAAGAAGAGCAGTGAATGTCTCTTAATCTTAAAGCTTTTTGAAAAAACTGCAGTGGTAGTCAACACTACTGATCAGTAATTTCCAACTGCAGTAAAAGTAACTTAAAGTTTTTACATCTACATCTTAGATTTTCAATGGATAATTGTTTGCTGGTAAAGATAGTCCTTTTCATCAAAAACACACCCAAAAAATCTACACAGCCCAGATCAAAACATCTGTTTAATCACTTAGTAGCAATCATTATCTAATTATAAGCCTGTAAAAATCCCTCTACCCTTGCAGTGTCTCAAGTTGGACTGTAAAGCAGCTAAGGCAGTTTGTGCTCCTCTGTGTCCTGTGGCAGGACAGAGCCGTGCCTCACATAAAGCTTTAGAAATTCCTAGAAGTGTAATGAATGGAGACAAGATCAAACAAGGAAACCTGAGACCTGGGTGTGACGAGAGCGTTGAGGTGAGAGGCGGAATGCATTCTGAGGGCACAATAAACTGAAGGTGAGGTGGGGAGGCAGCCTCTGTAGGAACTTCTAAATAGAGATCTGATTTCTGAAGTCATATGCATAACACTAACAGCCCAGTTACGAGGAAGAAAGCTCCTGTCCCCCGAAATGCACAGCTGTGCTTTCAGGGGAATAGGTGCGATAAATGCAGGCAAAACTGATATGATTGCATGAAATGGGAGCTGGCTGAAAAATACGTGGCTCACTCTGTAAAACCAGATCTACCGTTGGTCAACAGTGGAAAGCACTTAGGGGTCGGCAGCTGGTTACCTTCCCCATTGGTTAAGGACATCTTTGCTTTGGTGCACACCACCTCCCCATTCTGTTGCCACTTGTTCTGTATACAGAACCAGAGATGCACCACCACAAATGCTACTTTCCAACTCTGGCTGTTAAAAGACAGTATTCATTTTTCTTCTTGTCACAGCTACTGATGTGGAGGAAAAGAAGGTTATCAGGAGTAGTCAGCATGGATTCACCAAGGTGAAATCATGCCCGACCGATCTGATAGCTTTCTATGATGGTGTGACTGGCTGAGTAGATGAGGGGAGAGCAGTGGATGTTGTCTACCTAGACTTCAGCAAGGCTTTTGACTCTGTATCCCATAACATCCTCCTAGGGAAGCTCAGGAAGTGTGGGCTGGATGAGTGGTCGGTGAGATGGATTGAGAACTGGCTGAATGGCAGAGCTCAGAGGGCTGTCATCAGCGGCGCTGAGTCTAGTTGGAGGCCTGTAACTAGTGGTGTCCCCAGGGGGTCAGTACTGGGCCCAGTCTTGTTTAACTTCTTCATCGACGACCTGCATGAAGAGTTAGAATGTACCCTCAGCAAGTTTACTGATGACACAAAACTGGGACAAGTGGTAGGTACACCAGAAGGCTGTGCTGCCATTCAGCGTGACCTGGACAGGCTGGAAAGCTGGGCAGAGAGGAACCTGATAAACTTCAACAAGGGCAAGTGCAGGGTCCTGCACCTGGGGAGGAACAACCCCATGCACCAGTACAGGCTTGGGGCGGACCTGCTGGAAAGCAGCTGTGTGGAGAGGGACCTGGGTGTCCTGGTGGACGACAGGTTAACCATGAGCCAGCAGTGTGCCCTGGTTGCCAAGAAGGCTAATGGGATCCTGGGATGCATTAGGAGGAGTGTGGCCAGCAGGTCGAGGGAGGTTCTCCTTCCCCTCTACTCTGCCCTAGTGAGGCCCCATCTGGAGTACTGTGTCCAGTTCTGGGCTCCCCAGTTCAAG
>Ga0065711_1039484_pt1 | contig 17807 bp, 11 predicted proteins | sample Hoacrofraction12_FD_59098 | JGI IMG/M metagenome (GOLD analysis project Ga0065711, IMG submission 59098) | Hoatzin crop microbial communities from Cojedes, Venezuela - Epithelial fraction 12 v2 (version 2) | ecosystem: Host-associated > Birds > Digestive system > Esophagus > Crop | place...
CCAGGGCTCCATCACCCTCAGAGGGAAGAAGTTCTTCCTCACGTTCAGCTGGAACTTCCTCTGCTTCAGTTTGTGCCCGTTGCCCCTTGTCCTGTTGCTGGGCACCACTGGAAAGAGTCTGGGCCCATCCTCCTGACACCCACTCTGCAGATATTTATAAGCATTTCTAAGGGCCCCTCTCAGCTTTCTCTTCTTCAGGCTGAACAAGCCCAGCTCCCTCAGCCTCTCCTCGTAGGAGAGATACTCCTGTCCCCCCATCATCCTCGTAGCCCTGTGTTGGACTCTGTCCAGTAGCTCCTCATCTTTCTTGAACTGGGGAGCCCAGAACTGGACACTAAGACATTAAGAAAGGTAGATATGAAAAGTAGCATCCTCCCCAAGATTTTAGAAGCACATTTATGAAGCAACAGCTTTAGAGTTTGTTATACCAGCAGACGTCATACAAAGAGAACCAAACAGGCTTCAGAGGAGTCTAATGGTCTCTAGCCAAAGTGCAAGCTGATGCCACACGCATTCCAATACGCAGCTGAGGACCAGAGTATGCCAAATTACCAGTCAAACCTGATTTTGGTCCAGAGCTACATTTTGCTTCACTAGCCTGAGGAGATACAAGCCTTCTTTTACTAGGTTTCGGAGATGGTGATGCGATTCATCACCTCAGCTGCCCTCAAAGCAGACAACACTGGGAGAGCTGATGGGTACTGAGTACAGTGGTACAAATGCTAATATTCAAGTTTAGATAAAGAATGCTTAAAGCAAACCCCAAAAGTTATGGTGGGATTATGCAGGCAACAAAATAAGGATGGGGAAATACATGATGATACACAAGTAAGCAATGGGGAAGAGAGGTGGGGTACACCCCAGCTATGCAATGAAATAAGTGACACGAAAGGTAACTAGATTTGCACACACATCTACGGTCTTCCTTTTTGTTATCTTCTCGAAATGCAAATGGCTAAGAGGGCATCTTTAGATGATTCCTCTCAACCTAGACCAAGTGTTGAAAAATTCTTCTCCTAAAAACACATGCAATGCTTGGGTGCTCAGACACTATCAAACCATGCCTTTGAGACAGAGCCCCCACTGCATCTGCAGGTTATCGGTTCTCCTATGCAATGTGACTCTTCACCAGTTTGTAAGGAAAAAGTAGCATCTGTTATAAAAGTCTAAATGCGCACGGTACCCAAATAAAGGGATGGAAGGGTTCATCTACGCAGCAGCCTGAACAGGAGCTAACACAGGAAGCCATTACAGACAACGTCATTCCAATGAGCAATTCCTTCAAATGAGGCACCAGAACAACTGCAGCTCTGGAAACTGCCGGGGTTGGAAAGGATGAAACTCTACGGGATACAGCAGCAGCTAGCAGCAAGAGCAATTTGGCATTCTGAGGGAAGATGAATCTTGCAGTTGCCTATTCTGTTCCTAAATTTCAAGGCTCATTTCAATTTTCATTTGAGTTTTGTAACATTGACTAAATGACTTCTACACCAGTCATAAGACAAAATGTTCAGGAAACGAATATTTAAGCAAACAATTAGCACGCTCATTTCTGCTTATGACCGAATTCTCCTTTTCTCCAGAGAATCAAATGAAGCTTTGAGTTTGTTTTATTTGCTCACTTGTTACTGAAGTGTGACGACCTCTGGGATAAAGCTTGGAAAATCCCAGCAGGTCTCTATTATTACTCACTATTCACGGCAAACACTTTACCCAACACAAGTCAGAGACTACTTTTTCTGTGCAAGTAAAGTTATCTAAGCTTTTAAACTCTGAAGCTTACATGAAATCCGCATGCACAACATGTCCTGCATACCTATGAGCGGTCTCGTGTACCTCCCCAATCTCCTGCAGCAAGGCAGGACGACGTGGTGCGGTGCCTGGCTGATCTGGCAGCACCTCTGATGTGCAAATACGGGCACGCCAGCTTACCTGCAAGCATCGTAGGTTTAAAAAACACAGCACTGCTGCAGCTCTCCTGTTTCTGTCCTGAGCAGCAGCAGAACGTGATCTACCTACCAGTGTCAGAAAGGTGGTCTTCACCAGGACAGCAGAAGGTATGGTTTGATACTTCACTTCCAGTTACATCCCAGTATCCAAGAAGAGGGATAAGTTTTAAGTCAAACCTTCAAGATGGTGTTCTAACCTAAACAATCCCACTAAGCTCAGCGCTTCCCCCACAGTAAGTACCATCAGGACAGAAATACGATCACAACCACCCTGGCTGAAAACATCGATTCCTCCCAACGACCCTCAACTGCCTGAAGTGCTGTAGATGCTTTCAAAGGTCACAACAAATGAAACCTCTGCAATGAATTCTGGAATGAGCTTAAGTTACAAGGTGACAAGCGTGCACTTCCAAAACATGGACCTTGTCCTCTACTTCCCCTGCCAACAGCCTCAGAGACCACGGACTAGAAGAAGATGGTTGAATACCAACAAAAAGAAAAAACAACCTGCAGGTAAAGCCCAACACGAGTCACAGGCAAACCCTGGACTGCTGCACGCCATACTCATTTCAAAGGCTGAGTTTTGAGCGCTGCTGTGAACTTTTCCCAGCAATATCCCAGGAAAAACTTAAGCTTGAAAGAAATACCTAACCTTTGTCAGTGCCTTTGAATACTGTGCTGCATTCATAGCTAAAGGTAATCTTGTAGCTTAAACGCAAAGAAGCTGCCTAACTCCACCCTAAACATGTCATATATTCGCACAAATAGATTCTTTCTGAGTCACTGAAGGCTTTCAATAGAGCAGAATACTTCCCCCATGAAAATCTATTAAGGTGAGACCTTGCTTTCAGCTGGAAAATATTAATTCTCTTCCAAGAAGGCACACCGCCGTCTTGGTCATTAATACCACATTATTCTTCCGAGCTGAGCGACAAGCCAGGCAAGCCACCCAGATCTGAAGCAGCATGAAAGGCTAGCTCTACAGAGAGATGTTTGGAAAACAGCAATCACTGCTCCAGTTACTGCAGCAGAAAAATCAATATTTCACCGGACAAGGATGGTCTCCAAAGCGGTCCCGCTTGGACATCGGATATATTAGCAAAATTGAACTATGCTGATAAAGAAGCCACCTGTGACCTGGAACTGTAAGTGCATCAGGGTGATGCAGAGATCTTAAGAGGTGGGTAAATAGCTGCAAATGAAAACAAAGCTGTCGACATAGCAACAGGAGTCCTTTGGCACATTGTATGCCGTGAATCGGCATCGCTGGTTTTGTAGCCGGTCAACAATGAAATAAAGGCGGCTGGATTCGAAGTCAGAGCTTGATGAATACCCATAATGCTGAAGATGGTGCACAGGCAAACTCTTCAAATAACAGGCAAAAGCTGCTGGGGAAGGGCATTGCCATCTTTGAAGGAAAAGCGCTTTCTTGGGAAGTGCTCTTGCTCAGCATCCATGTGCAAGTGGGGAAGGGAATCAGGAGGAGACAGAGCAGGCAAGAAAGGGGAGAAGCCTCAGCCCTGGGAGGAGACCTCATGTTCAGCTCACACTGCTCTCAATTCAAGCTTCCAAAAGCCTGGCTGGGGCTGCCTCCGGTGCTCTCGGATCAGGGCGTGAGCTGAGCCAGAAAAACAAAAAAGCAATTCAGTTTTGGCCACTCAACTGCCAATATGAAGGAAGAGGCTGGGAAAAACAAAATTGGGAAGGTTTAGGAGGGAGTATGGTGTCCCAAGCACAGGCAGCCTCAAACTCGGAGGCTGTAAGTAGCAGAACCACCACAAACCAGCACTGTCCCATGTCTTCCCTGCCCTGGTCACTTCACCTGAACCCACACTGTCACGAGTTTGTGACACCACAGTGAAGCGGTTTGGAGACCTGATCAAGGCTAAAAATAACCCAACAAAACCTTCAGCTCTGACCACGTTGCAGCTATTACGGTGCTGCTCTCTGTCCATCTGTACCCGCCCGTTGCTTCCACTTTATTCTGTGATGCTCCTGGAGAGCACGTACTCTGTCCTGCATCTCTGCAGCCCTGAGACACCCCTCTCATACCCCAACCCAACCTGCCAGATTTGTGGGTCCTACACGGAAAAAAAAAATACAGCATACGAGAAAATAATGCATCTAATGTAAGAACTCAGGAATCCGAAGTTTTGATGACATGATCTCTGCATAATATATGGGAAATAAAAGGTCAGTGGTAGCTGCTGACAGCATTACAGCATGCTGGGAATAAAGCACTGCTACTATCAATAGCTACGCTTAGCTCACTGGAGTTAGCAGACAGTCTGATCTCACCCAGACTGCACAACCTGGACATTCAAGCTGCAAACCGCATGCATTTTCAGGCTTTTTTTTTTAGTAGGGAAATAGTACTGCTAGAAAATATATGGGTTAAGGGCACCAGTGCTACTGCTGAGGCAGAACAATAACAACTTCAGTCATGATTTATATAGCTAATTTCAGGATAAAACCCTATCTATTTTTAAAAACAGGAAAAGACCACAAAATTACCTGGTTTTGTATTCGCCGGTGATTACAGTTTATACTGCCCAATGTTTCAAATCAATAAGCATGCAAATAGAATATTTTATTAAAGCAACAGACAAAATGGATCTTTTCTTCTTTATATGCCCTCTCCGCTGCCACTGATTTTATCAGGCTGCAGCCAGACACACTAGCTTCCCTCTCACCTGCAGTGCCTGTCTGGTTTTAAGAGAATTATTTCCCAAATCAAATACCCCTTCCTCCTGTGTATAGGCTCTATTTCCAATTTATTGCTCATTTGTTCTGTTTTAAGCTACCAAAACGATCTTTTGGTCAGCTAAAACCTTTCAGAGTGAAGAACCCAGAAAAAAATGTATATATCATCCATATTGGATGGCAATCCAGGGATTTGCTTCTATAGTGGCAACTAAAGCATGGTTTTCTACCACATCTGAAGCCAACCCTGTAGACTCTATTAAAGGAAAGTGTTCCATATTGAGATACGCAATCCAACAACACTTCTGACCATGGCTACATCTAAACCACAGCGTCACAGCAACTCCTTCCATGACCACTACTCATGTTTACCAACAGGTACACTGAAGCACAGAGGGTTTGACCAAGAAATCCACATAAATCCCAATTCCAACCCACATCATGTCCTTTTCGGGTGGCATCATTCAAGGCAGTTGCTTCACCTTCTTCTGCTGTCAGTGATGGCAAGGGATCTGCAGAGGAACTCAGCACGTGGGGGGAAGGTCTGTTCTCCATGAAGGAGGAGCAGTTCGAGGTGAACAGCAGCGAGCAGTCTAGCAGAGTCAACATGGTCTCATCAGGGAGAAATATCACAGCCAAAGCTGTTGGAGCAATAACCCCCATTTAACAACTGTGCCTCCGGGTATGCAGCCTGGCCATGCTTCAAAATCCATCGCCACAGTCCTTCGGTTCGCTGTTTTATTTGACAACACAGCATGCAAACTGAGCACAGGTGGAAATGCTTTTTTAAAAACCAAGATCTCTGGTTCAGGATTACTTAGAGCCCTGAATCTGCAGGTACATGATGGTGGCTACCTACACTGCAGTACAGCTGAGGGACCCAGCTGAGGGCCAAGCTGCCATCACCCTCAGCACTGGACATGCCACAGTGATTCCCGTCCCAAAAGAGACTGGGGTTTGAGGACTTGAGGTCCTCAGCAGACAGAGGCACCCAGGGAATGAAAAGTCAATGAAAACACTTCAAAGGGCTGCTGCAACAGCTCACATAATCCATGCCACATGTTGGTAGACCTCTGTGGGACTTTCAAGTATCTTCCTTCTTATTTTTCTGTAAAAGGGAGTTCTAAAATTAGAGAAAGTCAGAGAAAGCACAAACATACCTCTCAATATTTTACCCTATGCACAACAATGTAGCTTCACTGGCAGAGACAAGCCAACAGTCAAGATTTCATTAACAAATGAGAAGGGATACGTAAAATGGAGAAAAGGTAGAAAGGACCTTAAGATAGCCTTCTTATTTCTGTGGAGAACGCAAAGGGGGAGCCAGCACAGAGGTGCTGATCTAACTGAAGCATCCGATCAGGAAAACTCACTTGAAAGAGGCATTCTGAGTAGATGGATGCAACTGGGCAAGATGCATTTGTCAAGGGCAGAGGAAAATCTTTCCTTAACAAAGGTGTAAAGGGCAAGACCTTATGAAAAGGTGTTCCAGCTCTATGGATGGTTAAGACCAACCTTCAAAAGAAAAGAAAAACAGGAAACTAAAATTGAAAAAATTATAATTTCAAAATATTAACACTGAAAACAATTAGGCTTGTAGTCAAAATTCCACTGCTGAAGCAAGGCATGCTAGCTTGCAAGCTATTCTGCATATAGAGAACGGAGGAACCAAAACATGTATGTTCAGTCATTTAATAATGGTACAGTAAATCAATTTACTTCCTCCTTTTATATCTCAAATATTAAGTACCAATACTTTTCCCCCATACCAGCCATTTAATTAATTGCTTATCTCCTTAAGTCTTAAGCTATAAATATATATACACAAACATACACACACATATATAGCACTAAGTTCCATCAAATCAACAAATAAAACAGATTATGTGAAGGAGCAACACTTCTGCCTAAATACTGCACAAAATAGCGTTGGGTGTGCATTGCTAGGAAATCTCTGCTCTTTCACCATTGAATAAATCACTGAGAAAGTAACTGAAACATCATGTTTCAAAACTGAAAATCCTCTGAGTGCAAGAACAAGCCAAGGCAGAGAGAACCACTACAGTGGTCAGTGAATTACTGTTTAGTGTTTTCTACTGCTCCTCTTTATTTCTACGTGAGGCAAACAAGAATGGCTATATCTGTGTGCCCAATCCCCTCCCACCTTTTTTTTTTTGTTGTTTAAATACTAAAGGAAGCCAGCTTCGACTCTTCCTTTATTAATTTTATAGCCCACGTAACAAATCACACTATCTGCAAGTTACATTGCTTTTTCCATAGACTACATGAAATTAGTAAACCAGGCTAGCTGAAACTGATAGCGCAGCAAAGCCTCCATCTCCATCCTAACGCATGGAACAGGCCTGCCTGAGTACGAGTCGATCAACAGTCTGGGTTGGAAGGCACCTTGAACAGTCATCTAGCCCAATCCACCTGCAATGAGCCGGGACATCTTCAGCTACATGAAAGCAGGCACTAATTCATTTCTTTGCTCTGATTTTCTTTTTAGGAGTTCGGAAAATAACATTTTCTAGGACCGCAATATTTCTCTTCATTTCATAAGCCACCTTTTCACATGTATTTGTAGCTGAAAGACCAATTAGAATTCCTTTGCGGGAAGTCATTCCCATCAGTTCAATTACTCCATGTAATTGTTTCAGCAATCATAGTTAAATACCCATTTTAATTTTTATTTAGAGACAATTACCAAGCATCAAGCAGATGTAAACACTTTAAAAAATTTATCTTCTCTCCCTCCTACGCTTCTTCCCCAGCACAAATACCATTTTACCCCTCAGCATTCTCTAAATCATGAACATCTCTATGTAGTCATTTAAAACCTCCCCGTAACTCCCGGTGCTTGCTAACGCTTCTTTCCCAAACACGCCTGTTGAAGATGAGCCCATCGTGGTGTGTTCGACACAAGCATGGACAGAGACTCCTATCCGCTCCCATCCCGTGCGCCCTACAGCTCCAAAAGCCTTCATAGATTTATTGGTGCCTTACCCCCGCCCTGTTTTTCAAGTGGAAAGGAATACCAGTTCGATTTATCAGGAAGACTTCTGTTTCATGCTGCTTCTCCATATCTATTTTAATCAGCGACTGATCCATTTGGAGCTGGTGCTCTCATCTTTCCCTAGAGCCTTTCACACACAGGCCCTTCCATTCAAATGCTGCCAGTACGTATTGTAATTCAATTCTATTCTTGCACGTAATTCACTAAACTTCAGCGAGATGCCTGTCAAGCAAGTCAATATTTTACACTCCAGTCTGAATCCATTTTTTGTAGTGTATCAAAATGCAAATTTATCTTTTCCTACTAAGAGTCACAACCTAAGTAGAACCAGCCTGGAAATGGGAACTCCTAAATGAAATAGCAAACCAGTGGTTGCAAGAATGATCAGCGTATCTCCTGAAGTCCAGAGATAGCAAATGTCATCAGAACATCTAGTTACAAGTGCGTTAAAACTCCAAGGAGAAAAAGTGCAGAGCTGGTTAAACATTTATAGGTACCTCCAAGTTTCAGTTGCTGCATGCACAGCATGATACAGTTTCCTCCCAAAGCGATACCTGCTCTGCTCTCAAATCTTTGTATAATCACCAAGAACTATTTAATCTAAGTAAGAGGCTCATCGTGCCCTCCCCACGCACTACTTCAAAGACAACATTAACAGCGATGCTCTACCCAACCTAGGAGAACAGGAGCCCATCCACGGGGGCTACAGTTGCAGCTATGGGAAACACACACAGCCACTGTTTCACAGCACGCCCCGGGGTAATACCAGTTAAAATTCCCAGTTTGGCTTTGTAGTATTTATAGAGCAACGCTACAAATCAGAAAGAACAGCTATCACCATGTTAACACATTAACACTTTGCTATGAGACTCTCCAAGGTGAGCTTTGCCCGGTTGCCTTAGCGACCTCAGTAAATACACTGGGCGACCTGCTCTTGGGAGCTTTGATCTGAGAGGGGCACCCAAATTAAAACGTCAGGCTGCAGGATGAAGTTGGTGCTTGGGTATCACGCTGTCTTCTGGGCAACTGCATGCTTGAGAAGTCTTACTCTGAGGTTATTTTAACTGCAAAGACACCTCACTCCTGGGTACAGCAGCCAACCTCACGTCTTTGGGAGGAACAAGAAACAAAGGCAGGAAGAAACCGCACCTCTTTGCCCCAAACCCCTTTTACCTACCTGCACAGCCAAAAGCTAGGTGATACCTAGAAGAGGGGCTGAATTTGACACAACACACGTTAGCCTTGGCCTCGATGCTTGCTACTGAGTTGTCCAAGTTGGTAGACCACAGCTTCACTAGAGAAACAGAAAAAGTTAAATGAGTAAACAAAAACAAAAAAACACATCTACCTCATCTGAAGGCATAAAACTTGTTTATGAAATAACTAGGAGTCTAAAAAAACCCTCACTTGCCCCATTATTAGTGATTATAAAGGGTCAGTTGCTGCTGATGACTGGTAAGCTTGAGAATATTTTCAAGCGTGCACTGCAAATATTCTGCCCACTTCCACACACACAGGAGATACTGAAAGTCCCCATCCTGCATGACTGAGAACATGGCAGCAGGTGAGTAACCGCGTTAGAATCTCAGCATTTAAGGCTACCGGAGTGCAGATTCATATAATCAAGAGCAGGAAGGCTTGCGTCCTTTTTGTTCCTCGTCCCTTACCGGCGATGCAAGAACCCCACACTCCACGGCAGAATTGCTTTGCACAGAATAAATACACCTAATTGTATGCTTGAGCACAGAGAGTGAGAACAACTTGTTTTACTCTTGAGAAACTGGCACAGACAGGAAAGAAATCAGTACGCTGGCTTCCCATGACAATATATTCCCTTGGTACAAGAACTCTGCTGTTCTACATGTGAACACCGATCACACTACGTGGTACAGAACAAGCTCTTCCCCCAAGTACTCACTTCAGTGTTTCACTGGACAACCAAAAGAAAACACCAGCAGCTTTTCAAAACACAGCCTTCCCCACCCTCCACGAACACTTCAAGTACCATTCAACCTCAAGCTGAAGAGTGCCAGGCGCTCCCCACATAGCCAATCTTACTATTAAAAGCCACAGATAAAACACACCGCCCTCGGTCCAGATGAAGGGGCAGCACATTGGCATCAAGCCCCGCTGATGCCTACAAGGCAGTAAATAAGACAAATTTTCTCCCTTCCCCCTTTCTTGAAGAGTGGGTTGTGCTCTACTTGAGCATCACCATCAGCATGCTGAGGTAGGATGCAGAGCAAACTGAAGCCAACATTTGAACACGCAGGAGATACATGAAGGCTTCAACCCCTAACAGCTCTCATGAGCTGCCTGGGCCTCTTCTGTGGACAACAGGTCCCCTGATGTGTTTTTACAGAAAGCTCACTTTGGAGGGTAGGTTCCTAAAGAACAGGAATCTTGTTGCCCACTGTGGTCAATGCACGAGGTAAGCAGTCTCCTGGCAAGTCCCCGCACCCTCTGCGGGGTCCTCTGCATCACCTCTTGGTCAGTCTTTCCCAGCAACTTCGAAGGAGAAGCAAAGCTTCCACGTGGATTACCCAAGGATGTGTTAGATGGTCCAGGAAAATGAGGAACGCTAGCAGGTTCGTTCTAGCACACCTACTTTTTAACAGCATGGCAAGCAATGAAAAGCATCAAGACTGCACTATTTCTGGCGATACTTGGGAGAACTGCTTGAAGAGTGAAGGAAATACATGACTGCTCAGAGCTTGCTAAGGAATCATTTTAAATACAGTACTGGGGGGTATCTGACAGCTGCCTGAAACCATTACACAGCAGCACACACACACACCAGATATACAAACACTGATGCGTACTGTACTTGCATATAAGCATTATGTAAAATTCAAAGAAAACAGCACCCACCCTGTTCTTGGTTTTCAGAAGTAAACCCATTTTCATCTACCAGAGCTATAATATTAATCTTTAAACATCTACCTACGTTTCTAAACGAAACCAACAGCTTTGCAGCATGGCTTAAGATGCTCTGTTCTCCTAAGTGAGACTGGATGATACACCTCCTCCATCGTGCTCTGCGCTTTTGGGCGAGGAGGGGAATGGAGCCAGGAAAGCCACTTTTGAAAAACAATAACACATGAGCATTTTGCTTTAATGAACAGACACCAAGAGATGTCTAGTCTAAGTTGCAGTAGAGGACATCCAGTTTACGGATGAGGTGGCATAGTAAGCAAATACCACCACTATTACAAGAGGACACTGTTGGCAGACAACACTGCTTCAGCTTGAGGCATGCGGGGAGGTTACGTGATCTCACAGCTCAGAGCGATGTCCTGCACAGGCTTGTCTTGAAGCTTCCAACCCGATATCAAAGCTGCAGCCAAAGCATCCAAGTCTCTCATTGACACCACCTCTAAGAAATGAATGGCCATCTGGTCTCAGTTTTGTAGCAAAAGCTAGCTGAGCGCTCAGTTTCAGCTTGGCTCCTTTTTTCATTCAGCTTTTCAGGTCATACGATGAGCCATTTAATCTGGTGAAGAGTCAACCCGCATGTTCAAAGCCATCATGATATTCATTACAACTGACAGACACAGATCAGAGCCTGCAATTTCTGCTGTGGGATATGCTGGGCTCCAATTATATCTTAGTCAGTGCCATAAAAAAGGATATATGCGACAAAACACGTAATGAAACATGTCATGTTTTACCTGGAACTGCCCATTATTCCTTAAAGGGAACTGACAGGTTAATAAAGCATAATTCATAAGGGTACAGTTTATTTGCTGTAGCTTTCAGAAATTTTGCTGAGGTCGAGGCAGTAATTATATAACGTACAGGTGCCTTCATAACACCTAGAATTGTGTGGATGAGACAAGCAACCATCCGAGATTGACTACTCCGAAAACATGTTCTCAAAGCATACGGTTCCCAATTTTGCAGCTGCTGAGAGACATCCTCCATGCGGCCAAATGTCTACCTCTCCAAGCAGTAAGAAGATGCCTCCAGAACAGCTTTTTCAGTTTAAAACGCTTAGGTCTTTTCAAGATAATTTCGTATGCAGTTGGAGCTTTACACCAAATGCGTAAGTTTATAGATTAATTTTCTATACATCAGTTCCACGTCCAAACACTGAGTAAGAGAGGCAGAAGCCTGCACGACAATAGCTGAAGTTGTTGATGTACACAGTCGGTACACTGATAGTAGGGATATTTCACCCAGCCTGTCATTCTTACAATTCTTATCTGTTCCTGTGATGGAGAGCCTGCTGCTATGCTGAAACAGCTGTAAGCCAGCAACGGGATACTGCTAGCACAAGACTCGTTTGCACGGATTAGAGGAATCCCTAGGAAAGGAGGAAGCTGCTGAATTGTCCTGCTAGGCAAAATTTTTGATCCACTGCCTTGAGCAGGCAAGGAGGATGATGCCAACTGATGGCTGTTAGCAGGCAATCACTGTAGGGTACTCCTCCTTGCATAAGACACAGCCAGACAGACATTTTGGTTGGTATTTTAACTACCAACATCTTCTTGACCTTTCAAGGTATTCCCAGTTGAATCCAACAACCCCACAAATCGCCAGGAAATTATCGAACTTCTTTTAGCCAGGAAAATGAGCAAAGTGAAAGCTGAACTCGATATTTTAAGAACAACAAACGTCTATACCTCCGTTAAAGTCAGCAGAAGCTGAAGGAGTGAAGTATCACTGAAAATGAAGCCCCAGACAACCCTCTGGAAGTCCTGAACAAAGCCGAGGAGCAAACTCTGATCTGTAGTTCTCAGGCTAGTTCCCTCTCTAGAAGGCCAGGCTTCTTCTTTGTGAAGCCAACTCTGCAAATCTGTGTTGCCCCTCTGAATTCAGGGGCACTATAAAAAAAAAATATACCTGTATGACTGCTACCAGTAGTCTCACTTACCAATGCAGCAAGGAAATTGCTTTCCTTAGACATAACGGAACAGATGTTTGTATTCCTCCTTGCCATGAGACCATGAAGAATAACCTCTTGCTACAAGCTCAGAGCAATTGGGTGCTCCTGTTCTGCTCCAACTCTCCATTTTGAACTGGGAACAGTGAAGGGACTACAGCTTACAGAAAGGACATAAACCCAGGACTCTCTTCAGCTGAATTTGTCAGTACTGCTTGTATCTCCTTGAGCTTCAGAGAGCTTCACAAACAACCTCCAGAGCAGAGAACAAATGCTTGCTCACTCTAAAACAAGTCTCTACCCCAGCAGAGACTTCAATTCTACCCACATGGCATCACAAAATATTTTGCCCTATCTCATCTGCTAAATTTGCCACGGCCATTAAACTACATTCCCAGCCCAGAACAGAGGGGGACATGGGGTTGAGAAGCAGCTGTAAGTCATTAGCTAAGTGCACTAGCTCCAGCCCTTTCCTGGCACTTTGATGGCATTATTTTGCCTTCACAAAATTAAATAATCTCTTCTCCAACAGCAGAAATCCACCCTTTCTTACTTACACAAGAACCATAGCTCCTACCATTATTATGTGCATAAAAGAACTGAAATTAAGACTGTGCTGGTTCCCCAAGCTGCTTGTAGCACAAGTAAACACTTTCATTTTACTCACCGCTGTCTAGTTGGTTTACACCATCAGGTCCCTATGGACATATACAACTACCCTTGCCCCTTTAAAAGGGAAGGGCAAGACAACTGTAGATAAAAATGATGTTTTCATACAGACAGTAGTTACTTCAAATACCATAATGCTTTTATGCTCTCATTATCTGCTATTAAAGTAGAAAGATCTTCCACAAATAAGCATCCTGGATTATCTTCATCTAACAACAAGGACAATGCAGGACCGAGGCCCAAGGATGCTGCTTCTAATTGTATCACAATCATTGTACCCCTAATAGCACTCCTCTCATTAGTACCCCCTTTGCTGTGCCTGAGCCCTGGCAGCCACATCTGTGAAGCACAGACAATAGGACTCTGCATCTAAAAGCTCCTTCCCCAATACATGCCTACCGAGCATACCAAGTGCTTTAAAAATTAGCTTCCAACCTCAAAAGACCGAGCGAGGACAGGTAGATACGCAGCAAGCAGGAAGAACTGGCAAAGCTGTCACTTTAGAATTTGGATTTCCCACCAGCCACTGTACCTGGCCAAATGTGTGTTATATATGCCCAAAGCTGGCCAGAACTCAACCAAACACTCATGAATGCGACAAGCAGAAAGACAAAAGTTTAAGTTGGGCAGGTTTGAATTAAGACAACTCATCACAGGTGTTAGCTTTTCTCACATTTAACCCCTCCAGTGTGATCACTGAAATAGAAGGTGGACATTATGACATTAATTTGGACATTTGCTACTATTGCTCTGCACCTTAAAGACTTCTAAAAAGCTGTCCTTACTTCAAGCACTTCCACACAGGACTCCATTTGTCTCCAACAGGCTTGTTACATATGCAAATCACAGACAAACCATGGTAGAAGTAAAGGATAAAATGTTCCAACCCAGTTTTAGCCACCAAAACCCCAGTACACCTTCAAAAGACCTTTGTGAATTGAAATGCAAGTTATGTAGATCTGCTGACTTTATCACAATAACTTCTAAGTAAACACTACGCGCTTAGAAGCTATTACTGAAGACGTGAACCATTAAACCAGAGCCAGGAGCTCCGCTTGCAGCTGGCTTTGCAAAACCGGACAACTTGTTAACATGCTAATAAATGCGTGTCTACCTGGCAGATCAGCTTTTTCAAATACAGAGCATGAGTGGGAAGCAACGTGATGAAGGGGCTGATAATTTACAAGGTGAATGTTCACTCCTGCTGCATTTCAGCACATAGAAACCACTCTCATCTTCCACCAGGAAGGGGCAGGGGGAGAATGTATCAAAGACATTTAAAACAGACCTTAAATATAAAATAATCATTAAAGCTGCATTTTGTAAATGGTATTACCAGCTACACTAAAACTGCCAAATGCAACTGAGGACCACTAATACAGCTTTCTTTTGAAACAGAATTTAAAAGCATTTTAGAGGGAGGAACAGCTTGCAAGATTTCATGTTTATGAAAAACTAATTTATCAAAGCAAATCACAAAGAGGTCTGTCCAGAGCTGTATCAGCCCATCTGAGAGCGCTGATCCCCACTGGCTATGAAATGAACTCTCGAGCTCTTGCTGCTTAATAACTCTGATTTCATATTGTAAACTTACTACAGATAAAATCTTACTCATTAGGGATGAAGAATACTACATGTTGCTCGGTGTTATTCTTTTCTTTAGAAGTTTCTTATTGCTTTTTAGAAGAGAAACATTTTTCTAGCGGTATGTTAGGCAAGGGCTTGTCTTCAGGGTTCTCTCCAAAAGCCCTTCATCAAACGGACACCAGAGCGTGGAAAGCTGAGCACTGCTCCCAGCGCTCCCGCTCAGCCTATCACCCGACCGCGCTGAACTCCGAGAAACACACCACACGTCGTGAAAGCAGGACGCTTCTCGGTGTGCGCAGTCTTTAACATTCAGAGCTACAGGTAAAACAGCAGCAGGCATTTTTAACTTCTGCTTTTTCACTGACAACCTCATTTTTGAAATATAAATACATGCTGTTCTTTTGAAAGGCCCCAAGGCTTTAACTCAACAAGCCTAATGTTAAAACACATTCTGCTTTGTTTAGTGTCCTGGAAAATGCTAGCTAGAGAGCATATTACCTGAACAATGTGAACATCGCACCAAGAAATTTTTATCCAAACAAAGCTTCTCCTTCTCTAAGATCCAAAGAGTTCAGTAATACCTTTAAACATTACCACGTCAACTACAATATTCAAGGCAGCTGAGGAATCAGCTACTTGAAACATCGCATTTTTGTTCCTCAAAGGAAATATGCGAAGTGTAAGCCTTCTGCACACAGACTGACAAAGAACAATACCTTTGGCATCATCAGAGCCTGAAGCCAAGAGCTTTGGGTCCATCAAGTTAAAGTCAACACTCCAGCACCTCTTCTCATGTTCCTGTTTAGAGAAACAAGAAAAATATTGCAAGGCAGTGAGCTATAATCTGATAAAAGAATAAAAGAAAAAACACATGTTGCTTGGTATAAATTGTCAGGAGAATCCTACACAGAGAAGCTCACTGTGCTGAGCAGTTTCCCTAAAAATATCTTTTCTCCCAATCAGACCAGTGCTTGAAGTACGCTAGACATGCCATGAAAGCAGAAAACAGTAGAATGGCAAGTTTAAAAGCTAAAACTGATTGTGTTTTTTACTTGAGAGAAAAAACCATAATGATTTCAGGAAATACACATTAAAGCTCTGTTTTTGCAGCATGGTTTGGCTGTCTGTGGTTCCACTGTATGCTGCTGCTTATTCTAGTATATCACAGTTGTACCTCCCAGTACCGATAAGATGCCCGTTCAAAGCCATTTTAAACACCTCCTCTCAAAGTCCAGGAAATCCTCACCTTCCTGTTGAATTATTAAACAAAACTTCTGGTGTCTAATCCTCTTGTTATTCCACTCAAAACAAATATTCTGACAAGACCGCACACTCCTCCTCAAAACACAGCAGAGCTGTATCTGCCATGGTGGCACATCCCACAGGGAAGGGAAACACTGCATCGAATGAAACCTGAAATTCAGTCAAACCCTTTGTTTAAAGCCTCCGTGCAGGCTTGCAGCGCGACGACATGTAAAGCTCGCCAGGACAAAGTCACAAAAGGATTTCTAATACATGCGAAGCAGATGTCAGTACGCACGCCTCTATCTGAATCCAACTAAAAAAATTCAAGTAATCTGACAGGAAGCAAAATGAGTTTGTTTTAACATAAGCAACAGCTGGTTCTCTCTAGGTTCATTATTCAGACTCAAAGAAACACAAAATCTATCTGTGAGGAAAACTGACACGGTTTATTTTGTCCAGCATAATTTCTTTTTAATTGAGATACGCAGAGGATTAGTGAAAACAATCATTATAAAATGGCCAAAACACAACAGAAGAGTACACAAAGACTTAAACAGGAATAAAAACTTGGATTGAACTGTCAAGCAGGGAGAACTGCAGGCTAGTCTGCAGTCATTCATTATCACTGAACAGGTCCAATGCACTAGGCTACTACACAGCCTGCAGCACTTCCAGCCTCTCCCCAAACGGACCACCTTCTCTTCCAGCCTCCTTGTTCCGATCACAAGGCGTTCAGAATCCATTATATAGAAAAGCAATGTTCAAATTGCATGAAAAGGCAAAATTCCAGGAAGCTCTCCCGAAGCAGGTCTTGTGGTTGAGCTCAGCTCACTTCCATGCCTGCGCTGCTCTGCCGAGCACAGGGCTGTACCAGGAAGGGTTCTGCCTACCGCTCTGTTCTCTCAGCTGTGCCACTTCAGTCTGCAATTTGTTCTTCTGCTTCATGAGCACCTGCAGCAGCAGCAATCACTGCAGGATTTGACAAAAGCCTTTTCACAAAGACTGAAGTGGAACAGGTATGGAGACAGACGTTTCTAAAGAAAGGCGAGAAACAACTTCCAACTCATTTCTCCCTGTGCAGATTCCCTACCCGAAAGCAGCAGCAAGCGAACATCAGCTGCCTCACGACTGTGACAAGAAGATATTGCTGCTGCCCTCGGAGGGCTACGGCTCAGTAAAGCTGTGTGACAGACACATTTACCAAATAGGAAGAGCATCCATTTCACCCTGTGAAATGTAAAAGCCTATCGCTGGACTAGAAGCAGAACCTCAGGCTGAATACCGCCCCCCTGACGTGGCCTGTGGTGTAAGGAAGTGTTGCTCACTGATTGCGTGTTACCTGGTAGACCTTGGATCTTTGTCCTGTGAATCCATCCCAAAGGATGACAGTGCCTTCATAGTCGCTGCTGGCTAGCAGGTTCTTGTGGTAACTACTCCAGCTGATACAGCTTAGAAAGAAAGAGCGCCCTGGTCAGTCATACATTAAATCATACCTCGCAATGCAAAAATCACTTTTGCAATACGTCAAGCAATTAGTGTCTTTGCAAGGCATGCAGCATTTGATCAAGCCACCCCACTGAAACACTCAGGAAAGGACAAAATTAAAACCCACCAGAAACATAACAAACCTTCCCCCACAGAATCACAGAAAGGTCGGGGTTGGCAGGGACCTCTGTGGGTCACCCAGCCCAACCCCCTGCCGAAGCAGGGTCACCCACAGCAGGCTGCACAGGACCTTGTACAGGCGGGGCTT